>Ga0247803_1000957_pt1 | contig 15185 bp, 11 predicted proteins | sample UWRJL014104B1_FD_180928 | JGI IMG/M metagenome (GOLD analysis project Ga0247803, IMG submission 180928) | Plant litter microbial communities from Arlington Agricultural Research Station in Wisconsin, United States - UWRJ-L014-104B-1 | ecosystem: Environmental > Terrestrial > Plant litter >...
TGGTCATTATTCTGGTAAAGTTTTCATCGGAAGGACCCATATTTTTTTTACAGGAACGAACAGGAAGATGGGCTAAAAAATTCAGGATTATCAAATTCCGTACCATGTGTACAGATGCTCATAAATATGGTCTTAAACACTCATTAGGAACTGATGATCCGAGAATTACGTCCGTAGGCCACTTTCTTCGAAAGACCAGGCTGGATGAACTTCCGCAATTTTTGAATGTGCTTAAAGGGGAGATGTCGGTTGTCGGGCCAAGGCCTTTGCATGAATTTGATGTGGAAATGCTCATGAAGGACGCCAGAGAAGACTTTCAGAAAACACTCAGTATCCGGCCGGGAATTACGTCAATTGGGCAGATAAAGGTCGGCTATGCTACGAATTCGTCTGAAAATTTGCTTAGGCTCAGGTATGATATGCATTACCTGAAAAGTTACAGCTTGATGAACGATCTATATCTTATTTTTTTAACCATACAGGTAATTTTATTGGGGAAGGGCCGGTAAGAATCAATGCTAATTTATCAGGAATTAAATAGATATTAGGTCCGGATTCATTTTGATCAGGTCAATCATTAAAACACAAAAGATTCATTATATGGGAAAACATAAAAGATGAATTATGCCTGACACGGCGTGCTTACGTTGGAGCACGGTTGCAGTTTAACGAACCCGAAAAGAGTTTGTAAGGTACGCGTATATATACATACGTTAAATTCATGATGTTTTTTACCTGAACTTATATCGAAGAGTGAAAATCAGTTAATTGGAATTTAACCAGCTGATCATAAGCCGGATGTGTACTTTTATTTCTTGGCCACATCTTACGCATACTTTGACCCCGTAAATCAAATATTTTGCCACAAAAACAGTGATTCAACCATTTTTAACAGGTATTTTAGTAAACAATTTAACCCTCCACGCTATGAATTGTAATTTTTTCTACGTTCCTCATTGGAATTCCGCCTGTGTCGATTGGCAGGTAATTAAATTCAGAATGCTTCCTTATTCTCTTTCACAGCACTGAATTTGTTGGTCGGTATTATCATTAATACGAGCCCGACGTTTTAACATCATGATATAAATTCCACGAAACTTTCTGTGAGAGAGTTGTGGAAAATAATAGCTGGTTCTTATTATCCGGCTGGTAACTGTCCATATCAAATTTTTGAATCATTGGCGTACATGATTGTATTCTTGAACTTTAAACAATGAAAAAAATGATGTGTCAGGAGGCGACGGATGCCCGAAAATATGCTTTCCATTTTGCGATGGTCTTATCAAACTTATACAAATAACATATAGTACAATATGGTAAAAGTTGCTTTAATCGGTGCGGGAAAGATGGGTATATCTCATTTGGCCATTCTTGGTGCTCATCCTCATGTAGATGTGGTAGGCGTTAGTGACACTTCCAAAATGGTTCTTGATGTTTTTGAGAAATACTCTTCCTTCCCATGTTTTACAAACTATGAGGAAATGATAAAGGTCACGCAACCGGATGCAGTATTTGTAGCCGTGCCGACAAAATATCACGCGACGATGGTCAGGAAGGTTTTGGATAACGGGAAACACGTTTTTGCTGAAAAACCCTTTTGTTTAAACCCGGAAGAAGGCAAGGAACTGGCCGCCCTGGCCCGAAATAAGAAACTGGTAAACCAGGTTGGCTACCATAATAAATTCATTGGGACATTCAGGGAAGTTAAGCGAATACTAGAAAGTGACGGGCTGGGCAAGATCGTACATTTTACCGGTGAATCCTATGGACCTGTTGTTATCCGCGAAAAGCAAAGCAACTGGCGTTCAAACCCGGAAGAAGGGGGAGGGTGCTTGATGGATTATGCTTCTCATGTCATTGACCTGATCAACTATTTACTTGGGCCCATTTCAAAGGTCAAGGGGGCCATGTTGGAATCTATTTACTCTAAAAATGTAGATGACGCCGTTTTTTGCATGCTGGAATTATCAACTCATATAACCGGCGTTCTTTCAGTGAACTGGAGTGATGAAACTTATAGAAAGATGTCAACCTCAATTACAATTTTAGGAAAAAAAGGGAAGATAATTTGTGATGCCAATGAACTGAAAATTTACTTTAAATCAAACGATTGTCCACAGGGATATTCAAAAGGCTGGAACATCAGAAATGTAACAGACATGACTGACTCGGTTGATTTCTATTTACGTGGAGAGGAATACTCCGCCCAAATAGACCATTTCATTGGTACGATAGAAGGACAGGTTACCAATTCAATAAATGACTTTTACAGTGCATGGCAGACGGATCATGCAATTGCAATGATTAGACAAAACAGCCAACAATAATATGGAAAGAATCATTTTTGGTGACAATCAGTTTTTTGCGGTAAACCACATTTCCGACGAAAAATCCAGGGCGCAATCTCTTCGCTTTAAGGACGACAGGACGATTATAAAGACGCTGGAGTTTGCTATGGATAATGGTACTGAAACCTTTATGTGTACAACTCATGACAGGATCGAGCGTATTTGTGACCACATCCGGGCAAATCCTTCCAGGTTCCATAATTACAGAATTTATCCTTGTATGCCTTATGCGCATAAGTATGCCAATGCAGTTACAGAGCTTGGCTATGCGGGTACTCTGAAACATTTTGTTCCGGGAAATTTTGTCAGCTCCATCTTTAAAGGAGGAATTGCATTCTTGTCCAAAGACTATTTATCAATCATGGAATTGCTTGTCGACTCCGAAATGAAAATGTTCAGGGGTATTGATACGCCCGTTATTTTTTTACAGAATGTCGTTACGGATTTGTTATTGGGATTGGGAATGTATGATATCCTGGCTGCATTTCACGCCTATGTAGCAAAAAAATACAATGCAGAAGCCGGTTTTATCACCATGAATCTACCAAAACTATTGCATGTGCTTGAACAAAAGGGAATTAGAAATCCAATAATATGTACATCCATTAACAAAGCGGGTTTCCGGATGTCCGGAGGAATTCAGTTGTATGAAGAAACATTAAGGACGAAAGAGGTAAGGGTGATTGCCATGCAAGTTTTAGCGGGAGGTGCGATCGCGCCTGGTGAAGCCATTGAATACGTTTGTAACCTACCAAATATTGAATCTATTTTATTTGGTGCATCATCTCCGGAAAATATCAAACAGACCATTTCCCTGATTAAAGAGAAAACGATGTCATTAAAAATGCACGATGTCGTATGACCACTTTATACTATTAAATGAATTTAACCAGTCTTTTAAATCATAGTAACTGTGATGATGAATGAAGCATTCGAATCAGTATCTATTTTAGGCTTCAGGGTTTTTTCTGACAACCTTTTGAAAATACCAATTCAAGGTCACCAAAGCAGGGTGATTAACTGTAGCATTAGTCCTAACGGCTATGGCCTGGCTGTAAAGGATCCGGAGTTTAAGGAAGCACTAAAAAAAACAGATTATCTTGTTCTTGACGGTGTATATTTCGCGTTGGCTTCTATTTGCCTTAAAGGCAGGAATATAAAAAAAAATCAGGGTCCGGAAGTCTTCAGACATTTTATAAAACGACTTGATAAGACTTCGGGGAAAGCATTTTTCCTGGGCTCCTCCGAAGATGTTTTAGAAAAAATTAAAGAGAAGGCCAGGATAGAATATCCGTCAGTTCTGGTAGAAACATTTTCTCCGCCTTTCAAAAAGGAGTTTTCCAGAGAAGACAACAGAGAAATGATTTCGAAGATCAATGCATTTCAGCCCAATGTTGTATTTGTTGGTATGACCGCCCCTAAGCAGGAAAAATGGTCACTTCGGAACAAAGATGAATTGGATTGCAATTTAATTATCAGTATTGGAAATGTTTTCGACTGGTATGCCGGAACTCAGAAAGAAATCAACCCTATTTGGTTTCAACTTAGATTGGCCTGGCTGATCAGGATATTTTACAGACCTGAAATTTTCAGAAGGAACATTGGAAATCAAATGCTCTTTTTCTGGCATCTGATTTTGATGATTTTGAAAATTAAAAAGCAATCAACTGTTTGAAGTTATAACGTTTATTAATCAGTTATGATTTATATAACTTATTAATCATGATACTATTTGTAAATAAATGCTGTGGAATTTCCAGTCATTTAAAATAGTAATTGGCTTATTTTCTAAAACTCGATGAATTCCTGTCGAAATAAGATGCATTGTAAAAATTTGAATTTTTACAGCAGCTAAGTGTGTTATCGATTTCTTTAAAAATTGATATGTTTATTATTATATGTACCTGTTTATAACACGGAATGTTAATTATGAATGAAAATTCGAGGATAAATTGTAAGAGCAGATCATATCTAAAAAAATACTTTTTTTATTTCAACTTTAATGGATTTTATGGTACTGGAATACAATCATTGGGCAGCCTTTTAGCAATTATAGCAATTTGTTCTTCCTGTGGTTCTTATAAAAATATACCCTATTTCACAGATCTTAACAGGGACTCATTACTTGTTGAACAGGTAAATAACTATTTGCCACTTACCATACAGTCGGCGGATATTCTGGGTATAAATGTTAATAGCCGTAATCCCGAATCGTCTGCGATCTTTAACAATAGTCAGGGAACAGTGAACGGAACAACAAATGGCCAGACATTTACCGGACCATTTGCCGGATATCAGGTGGACCAAAAAGGAAATATCCACCTGCCATTAATTGGGAATTTGAAGGTTAACGGTCTTACGATTGCGGAATTGCAGGAAAAATTAGATCATTTGTTATTGACTTATTACAAAGACCCGGTTGTGAATATTCGAATTCTGAATTTTAGGGTTTCTGTTTATGGGGATGTGCAACGACCCGACATTTATACTTTGCAAAATGAGCGCACGACCATCACGCAGGTGCTTAGTTTGGCTGGTGATCTCAATATCACAGCTATGCGCAATAACATTGTTCTTATTAGAGAACAGGACGGCAAGCGAAACTTTATACACGTTGATCTGACTTCTAAAAAGCTATTTGAATCGCCTTATTATTATTTAAAAAATAACGATGAAATATATGTGCAGCCGGATCGCACGAAATATGCGTCCGTTGACAGAGGTTATCGTGTAACGACTCTGGTGCTTTCAGGGCTTTCTATTATCGCCATCGTGCTTTCAAATTTATATAGGTAACTTCTGTATGAACACATCTCAAGATACTTTCAAGTCATTTTCAACTCCGGTAATTAAACCTAAAACTACTGACGTAAGCGCTACGCTACTAAAATATTTATATCACTGGCCGCTTTTTTTTGTAAGTATGTCTTTGTCAGCAATTGGTTTCTGGATTTACCTTAAAGTTGCCACACCGGTTTATGAGGCAAAGGCTTCTTTATTAATTCAGAATGAAAGAAAAACATCTGGTGAAAGATCGGCCCTTCAGGAAATAGATTTGGTAAAATCAGCGCGAATTATAGAAAATGAGCTGGAAATTTTGAAATCCAAACAGATATTCGATCAGGTGATTAAAGATTTGCATTTGGGAATTGTATACCACCAAATTAATGGATTGGTCACTAAGGATCTTTATAACGAAAGCCCTGTTAGACTGGTGTTTTTAAATATCATCAATGTTAACGAAAATCCGATAATAAATCTGGTTATTAAGGATGAAAACTCATTTTACATCGAAATGCCAAATGGAGAGTTGAAAGAGTTTTTGTACAAGGATACTTTTAAGAATAAATTGGGTATTTGGAAACTGGAAAAGACAAAGAACCTGAAACAGTATGGAAATAAGAAAATTAGTATCACGATTTCTGATCCTGAAAAATTGGCAATTCAATATCAAAAGCGAATCGGTGTGAATCTTTTAAACAAACAGTCTACGGCGGTAGCTTTGACAATCAGTGACGTAAATGCTCAGCGGGGAAAAGATATTTTAAACCGATTGATCTTTAATTACATCCTGGCAGGCGCAAAGGTGAAAAGTGAGGAGACAAGTAGCACACTAGATTTCATTGACCAGAGGCTCGATTCATTGGCAAATGAGCTGAATAAAGCGGAAAGGAGAATTGAAACTTTTAAAAGTAGCAGAGGATTAACAGATATAAGCTCAGATTCGAAAATGACTCTGGAAAATATGCAGGTAAATGATGGTAAATTAAATGAAGTTAGTTTGAAATTAAATGTAATTGAAGGTATAGAGCAATATATTAATTCGTCCGAAAATAGTGGTAAGTTACCGTCGACTCTTGGCATTGAAGATCCCGCTTTAAATAGTTTTCTGGAAAAATTGAATCAGTTACAGTTGCAGCGCGAGAAACTGTTGGCTACAACTCCTGAAACCAATCCGGATTTTGAACCCATTGATAGGCAAATAGCACTGACGAAGGAGACCATTAGCGAGAATGTCCGCAATGTTCAGTCGTCCCTGCGAAATACACGCGATAGGCTACAAGCTCTTAGCAATCAATTTGAGTCTTCAATCAGAGCCGTTCCTTTGCAGGAACGTCAGTTTATTAATATAAAAAGGCAACAGGCAATTAAGGAAAGTCTGTACACATATCTTCTTCAAAAGAGAGAGGAAGTTTCCGTAAGTTACGCAAATACAATTGTTGATAATCGGATATTGGACGAGGCATATGTCGGGCCGGTAAAAGGAACTACAAAATCGATTGCACTGGTGACAGCAATCTTTATGGGATTTGGTTTTCCGCTCGGGTTAATTTTTTTGAGGGATTTATTAAGTTCAAAAGTGACCGATATACAAGATATCAGGGATGTTCTTGATATTCCGATAATCGGTGAATTGCCGTTTAGTAAATCAACTAATCCTGTGGCGGTCAATGGTAACGGTATATCTACAATTGGTGAGCAATTTCGAACAATGAGAATTAAGCTTCATCGATTAATTGGTGAAAGGGAACAGGGAAGAGTGGTGTTGCTAACGTCAAGTGTATCGGGTGAGGGGAAGAGCTTTGTAAGTAGTAATTTGGCAGTTGCCATGGCTATCTCTGGAAGAAAAACTATAATTCTTGAACTTGATCTACGAAAACCAAAAATTGCCAGGTCGTTTAACCTGCAAAATGCCCAACTGGGAATAAGTGAATTTTTACAAGGAAGGGCAAAAGAAGAAGACATCATACAATCTTCCGGTGTGGAAACGAATCTTGATTTTATAGGCAGTGGAGCCCGGGCTAAAAATCCTTCAGAGCTTTTGGAGCGAAAGCAGTTGACGGATTTTATTAAAGATTTACGTGCAGTTTACGAGTACATTATTATCGATAGCCCTCCAGTTCATTTGGTCCCCGATGCAATGGTATTATCCGAGTCAGCTGATATTACACTTTACGTTGTGAGGCAAGGTCTTACCAATAAAGCGGAATTGAATTTTGTGAAAGAGTTGTACAATCAAAAACAACTACCTGATTTAAATATAGTTTTTAACGGAATACAAAAGGCAAAATATGGATACGGATATGACTACGATTTAGCTTACTATAACAATAATCGACCAAATGTTATGAAATCATTATTTAGTGATTTTTCAGGTAGATTTTAAATCTCTTGTGAACAGGTATATGGGGGGGTGGATACGCATAGTTTAATGAGATGATGCCTATTGATGTTTATCGATGGCTACGTCATGTCGACATAATTTTCTGAAAATGATGAAAAGAAAGAGTCTTTTGGTTATTCCCCTGGCTGGTTTAGGTAATAGAATGAGGGTATTGTCGTCATGTATCCAATTGGCAAAAAGAGAAAATCGGATTTTATGGGTAGTTTGGCCAGTCAATTCAGATCTGGGTTGTGATATAACGGATATTTTTGAAAGTATTGGAATGGAATATTCCGTACCGCCAAAATGGATTCGTTATTTACTTGTTAACTTTTACCGGACCGGAGCAATTAAAAGATTTTACCGATTCTACAAATTATTTTCCCAGCTCTTTTTTAGCAATTCAATATTTGATCGTGATATCATTGACGATGCATCTGCTAATCCTTTAAAAGCTGTAAAATGGAATAGTGAGGCATCCTGCATTCTTGTGGCTACCTGCCTGGCTTTTCATGAGCAGGATACCGGATCCGACGTTGCAACATATTTAAAAAATGAAGTTAACCGGGAGTTGTTTAAATCGTTTCGTTTTACCGATTATTTGATAAATGAAGTCAATCGTGAATATGGAAAGATGGGCAAGCCTTACATTGGAATTCATGTTCGACGAACGGACCATGCAGATATCATAAAAAATAATCCTTATGAAAGTTATCTCGATAAGATTAATAAATTTTTATTGGAGGATCCGGATCAAAAGTTCTTTTTAGCTACGGATTCGGATGAGACGAAGAAATATTTTTTAAATAAATATTTTGACAAATTTTATACAGTCGGCTATAAGCTAGGCAGATCGGATTTGGAAGGAATTTATGGTGGTGTAATCGAATTACTGCTATTGGCAAATTCAAAAAAGATAATTTGCTCTATTATCAGTTCTTACAGCAATACTGCCGTGTTAATTGGAGACATCAGAGACGTCACATATGTTGATAAATTTTTGTCTGAAAAGGTTTAAAATATATTGTTTCAAGATCAGAATAGTTATGAAAATTCTCTGGGTGAACCCATCATTTTTAGATTATCGAGTGCCCGTTTATAAAAAATTAAACGAGTTAACAAATGGAAATTTCTTTTTGATCTATTCGACGAAACGTGTTCCGGAACGAGTCATCAGGAAGATTACAAAGGAAATTGGAGCTAATGCGATTGGCCTCCGTAATGAAGCAATATTACGTATTCCTGGAACAGCTGAATTTGAAGAGTCTAATGTAAGGTTACCTTACCAACCAGGATTATACAAAGCTGTTTCCGGAATTGACGCAGATATCATAATTGGAGAAGGCTTTTTTCAATGGACGCCTGTTGCTTTGTTAAGGGCTAAAATGACAGGGAAGAAATTTTTACTTGCTTATGAAAGAACTTCACATACCGAGCGTAGTACGCCAAAATGGAGAACATTTTACCGAAGGGTGATATCTCGATTTGTAGATGGTTACTCTGTAAATGGAAAATTGACTAAGGAATATTTGTCTGATATAGGTATTGAAAAACATTTGATATTTCAAGGCGGAATGTCCGCTGACAGCGAAAATCTGATAAAAGATTTAAGAAGTTATACACCTTTCGACCGGGCTATTTTAAAGGATGCATTATCTATAGAGAGTGGATTGACTTTTTTGTATGTAGGCCAAATTATACAAAGAAAGGGTGTAATCTATTTGTTAAATGCATGGAAAAGACATCTTGTAACATTTCCGAAAGATAATTTACTGATAGTTGGAACGGGCCCGTTGTATGAGGATTACAAAATGGAATTTTCAAATTTTGAAAGCATTAAACTGTTAGGTGCTGTCGACTACGATTTGATATATAAGTACTACGCGATTTCAGATGTTTTTATTATTCCTACACTTGAAGACAATTGGAGCTTGGTTGTACCTGAGGCAATGGCATGTGGCCTGCCAATAGCATGTTCTATATATAACGGGTGTTATCCTGAACTGGTACAGGAAGATCGGAATGGTAAACTTTTTGACCCGTTAAATGAGGAATCTATTCTGGACTGTCTTAAATACTTCCACAACAGCAATTTACAAATGATGGGTGAGGAGTCCATTAAGATAGAAAGTGACTTTGATGCGGAACAAGTTTCCAGGAAAATATATAGTAGTGCAGAATGTCTGTTAGGAAATGTGCCAAGGCTTGTTTCAAACCAGTGATATATTGAACAAGCTTATATCCCTGTTGCATGGATTTTATTAGATCTTAGGATAATAATCATAATACGCTTTAACAGCTTAGATGAATGCGAGCGGAAATCGTTAAATTTTTTAGTGAGAATAAAAGTAGAAATTTTCAAATAAACAGAAATATTTCTATGACATTGGTATTGAAAGGTGGCAGTGTTCTGGTCGCTTTTCTTACTGTGCCGATGACAATTAATTATATTAATCCGGTTCAATACGGAATTTGGTTAACACTGAGCTCAATGATCTATTGGATTAATGCATTTGATATAGGAATAGGGAACGGGTTAAAGAATGAAATCGCCTATTCGCGCGCAATAGGAGATGAGACAAATTTAAGGAAGTATGTGAGCACAAGTTATGCCATACTGAGTATGATTGGGGCTTTTATTTTTTTAGCATTTTTGATTTTAAGTCTTTTTGTGAATTGGAATAACCTGCTTAACGTAAGTTCCCAATCCGGATTAGATATCAGTCCGGTTGTCACGCTGTTTGTAGGATTTTTTTGCGTTCAGTTTGTGCTCCAATTGTTGGACGCTGTAACCAGTGCAACACAGCAGGTTTTTTATTCTTCGCTGATTCTGTTTGTTGGACAATTATTGGGATTTGTTTTGATATATGTGTCAACCTTGCTGATGCCGGGGAGTCTGTTTCTATTGGTGATGGTTGTTTCAGGTAGTTCAGTTCTTGTCCTTATAGCAGGTAGTTTTTATTTATACAATACCAGATATATTGGTTTTTCTCCCAGTATTAAAGATATTGATTTTTCTGGAATTAGTAAATTATTGAAGTTTAGCGGTGTTTTTTTTGTAATTCAAATCGGTGCGATGATCATCATTTATTCGAACAATTTTATTATATCGAGGATTATGGGGCCGCAATCTGTTACATTGTATAACATTCCATTTAGATTGTTCTCTTTTATTCCACTATTATTTTCTATTGTGATCGGTCCATATTGGAGCGCATTTACTGAGTCGTATGCGGTCAATGACATTGATTGGATAAAAAAGAGCATAAAAAAACTAAGAAGTATTTGGCTCATGCTGTTCTTGTTAGGACTACTGATATTTTCTGTAAGAGATTTTTTATTCAAGATTTGGATTGGAGACGTTATTTTAATCCCGACAGTATTGTCGATATGTATCTTTATAAATATTATGTGTTATGCTTGGCATACGATTCACGTATGTTTTTTAAATGGAATTGGGAAAATTAGATTGCAGTTATATGTAATTGTAATCGGAGCGGCATTTAATGTTTATTTGTCATTTTTATTAGGAAGATTGTTTTTTTTACCTGGAATCATAATAGCGAATGCAATTACTTTTTCCATAATGGGATTGATTTTTACAATTCAGTATTCGAAAATAATTTCTGGAAAAGCTTCTGGCATTTGGATCAAGTAGAAACCATCTTATATAAATGCCGATAGTATAAAATAGGAGAGATTGTGGAATATGTGAGAAATGAGGTTATAACGCAGTTAGTATTATGAAAAAATATACATTTTTGGTGATCATATATTTAATTTCAGTGGTTTCATCTTCCATAGCCAGTGCTTTAAATATTGATGTTCAAAAGTTGTACAGAATACCACTTGTAAATATCCGCTGGATCGACGTTGCAATTATAGTTATTCTGGTTGGATTTTTAATAAATATCCTGTTTAGGGAAAGGACTCTGAAAAATACAGGTTTGTTGGTCGGCTTGTGTCTCTTTTACTTTATATGTGAGGTTGTCCAGCTTGCCAGGAGTTTAGGCGCAATGGATATTCCCACTCAGATTTCTCTTTTCTTTTGCACTCTTAGTATCTTTATTGTAGTTGATTTATCAATGTATTCAATACCATTGGATAAGTTGGTTCCTTTTCTTAGACGTTTTGCGATTTTGGGAGCGTGTACACTCATTGTTACCAACGGATATTTGATGTACTCTTTTTTTACAGGAAGGGTGGTATTTGAAGATCTGGACATCAGAGTGGCCATTGAAGTAATTGGGACCAAAGAAAGTGTTTATTCATTCGTAATCATTCCGTTTGTTTATGCTGTCGGACTATATTTAATTCAGGGAAAGGGTAAGCTATGGGAGAAGGTTCTTTTTTTTGTGGCCATATTTAGCATTTACGGCGGCTTGGTAATCACTTTTTGGAGGGGGACGTTGATGATGATTCTGGTAGTTACCTTGTATTTTATATTTGTTTCTTCTAGTGCTAAACAAATAGTGCTAAAAACATCCGGCCTTATGATCTTTATATTTCTGGGCTATTTTATTTTCGGAGAGTCACTTGCTGAAAAGGGATATGATCCTGTGAAAAAGATAATGGAGACGGCTGAGTTTGCAACAGATGTAGACAATCCCGACTGGGACAAGGGTAGAAAAGCGGCACAGGAGTTCGCCATAAATGAATGGAAGAATAATTTTTGGATTGGAGCTGGGTACGATGCATTGGGTCATAACACAGCCTTGCCTGTCAATTCAATTAACCCGCATAATGGAATTATTACTTCACTTTTCCATCGGGGTGTTTTAGGTACGATACTTCTTGCACTAATATATATCCTGCTATTCAGAAATGCAGTACGCTGCTGGTTGTTACTGAGTAATTTTCATTTTTATGAGAGTGAAATGCTTAAACTATTAATACTTGTGTCTTTTTTCTGGCTTATTACTTTTATGACGCAGGAGGCATTATGGGAGAAATATTCTTTAAGTATAGAATTTTTATATTTAGGATTGATAACTAATTTTTATAAACAAGAGACAGCTACATGAGATGTATTATAGAGAGACAAGAAATATTTAAATAGTAATCGATAACCAACCAAAAAAAATTTTAAATAAAAAATGAAGCATCAATCTATAACTGACGCTCTTTATAGAATTCTATCATAACCTGTTGTCCTATGTATTTACCCAGAATAACCGTTGTTACCCCCTCGTTTAATCAAGGGAAATTTATTGAGGAGACTATGAAAAGTGTTGTTAATCAGGATTATCCTAATCTGGAATATATTGTTATTGATGGTGGATCGACGGATGACAGTATTGAGATAATTAAAAAGTATGCGGACAAGCTGGCATATTGGGTAAGTGAAAAGGACAATGGGCAAACGCACGCCATAAACAAGGGTTTTGAAAGGGCAACAGGCGACATTATCACCTGGATTAACAGTGATGATGTGTATTGTGAAGAATCTCTGCTAACTATCGGGAGTTATTTCTCCGCTCATAATGATTGCTATTGGCTTGCTGGTAACTTATTGTTTATGGACGAAAGTGGACATGCCTACATTCGTAAATATCCTAATTCTGCGCGTTGGCTTGAAAAAAATGCAATGATGTCGATTTATCAGCCAAATGTTTTTTTGAGAAGGAATCTTTTGAAAAGCATTGGATTTCCCAGGGAGGAATTCCATATGACAATGGATTACGAATGGTTCTGCCGTATTGCCCAGCAATATTCAATTCATATAATCGATAGGGATATTGCCAAGTTTCGCTGGCATCCGGACAGTAAATCATCGTCCGTACCCAATTCTTTGAATCAGCAGATGTACCATCGTGAGGCAATTAGTATTATCCGAAAATACCACAATAGATTTGCATGGTTCATAGACCGCTTTCCTAAAATGACGCTTTTCTTGTGGTTTCGAATCGAAAAACTGATGAGAGTTCTAAACCGGATTTGGAAAGGGGAGTTGTACAAAATAAGTGACAGAATGGTGTAATTATCAAATGGTGCAGAATATTTCAGTTAATGCTACTTGTAATTAATCTCATTATTTAGGAATACATTACTGTCATAAATATCTGGAATTTTCTTTTTTTTATTCATCAAAATGCGGCCAAAAATTCTATTTATAATGCACGTTGCTCCACCTGTTCATGGAGCAGCTATGGTGGGAAAATATATAAAGGAAAGCAAAGTTATAAATGATGCGTTTGAGACAGACTATATTAATCTGTCTACCTCTGAAAAACTTAGTGAAAGTGGAAAAGCAGGTATTTTAAAATTAGTTAGATTAGGTCAAATTCAGTTAAAGGTAATTGCTTCACTATTTAAAAAAGATTATGATCTTTGCTATGTCACGCTTACGGCAAGCGGCCCTGGATTTTATAAGGATATAGCAATAATATTAATTCTTAAATTATTCAGAACAAAAATCATTTATCATTTCCACAATAAAGGAGTGGATTCTGCCGGCAAATCTTATATTAATAATTTATTGTATAAGTTTGTCTTTCACAAAGTATTCAGTATCATCCTGTCTGAATGTCTATACTACGATATCGCCCATTATGCTTCCGCTAAAAATGTTTTCTTTTGTGCAAATGGTATTCCCGAAAATAAGCTGGCTTTAAATACGGGGAATTCTGACCTGGAAAGCAGGGGTGTTTCCCGTCTACTGTTTTTAGGTAATATGATGGAAGAAAAAGGCGTTTTTGTCCTGTTAAAGGCTTGTAAGATCTTAAATGAAATGTCTCTTCCTTTCGAATGTCATTTTGTCGGAAGCTGGGCGGATGTTTTGCCTACCGACTTTAAGAATAGGATAACGGATTATGGTTTGAATAATATTGTTTTTACGCATGGAGCAAAATATGATCTGGATAAACAACGCTTTTTCGTTGAATCAGATGTATTTATATTTCCTTCCTTTTATCATTATGAATCATTTCCGCTGGTAGTTATTGAAGCATTGCAGTACCAGCTACCGGTTATATCATGTCCAGAAGGCGGGATTGCCGACATGGTAAAGGATGGAGTGAATGGCTTTCTTGTTCCGCAAAGAGATGAAGAAGTTTTGGCAGATAAAATAAAGATATTAATTGAAGATCCGGAACTCCGGATAAGAATGGGAATTGCTGGAAGGAAAAGGTATGAGACGCTATTTAAATTGGAGACTTTTGAAACCAGTATGAAGGATATCCTTACCGAAGCTATTTTAAGATCTCCCGGTAGCTGATTTGAAAATAAAACATGAACACTTCAACATGAGCACAAAACATTATTTGTAAATTGCAGAGTGGCGGTCCATAAACGTCACAAGAACAAGGTGTTAAGTCCTCATAAATAAATAGCCGGTTACTTTAAATGTTAATTGCGAGAAATGGAAAGATGCAAGATCATTAAGCAAATGTTGTATAACTCCAACAATTTAGGATCAATCTGTTACCCATACCTTGAATGAATTTTAGCTCCTTTTATTAATTGTCTTACAGCACACAACGAATTACTTTTGATTTGATCCCTCTGTTATTATTGTTAGCTCTTATTACTCAGCGTATAATTATGACATAAGATGATTAAGTCTCTGGTGTTTTTATTTTGTTTGTTTGCCCATTTGTCTACTGCCAATACCTATTACGTAAAATCATCAGGAGGCACAGGCTCGGGATTGGACGATGCCAATGCCTGGAATT
>Ga0247803_1000958_pt1 | contig 15179 bp, 18 predicted proteins | sample UWRJL014104B1_FD_180928 | JGI IMG/M metagenome (GOLD analysis project Ga0247803, IMG submission 180928) | Plant litter microbial communities from Arlington Agricultural Research Station in Wisconsin, United States - UWRJ-L014-104B-1 | ecosystem: Environmental > Terrestrial > Plant litter >...
CACAGGTGTGATGTCAAACCGCAGCGCTAGCATTGACACCAACGCTGCAATTTCGGCCACGGCGAAGCTCTTACCTGGACACGCATTCACTCCGCCTCCGAATCCGCGGAACGCATTCGTTGGAATTTTACTCCCTGGTAAGAATCGTCTGGCATCAAATCGATCCGCCGTATCGCCCCATGTGACTTTGTCGAGATGCATGGCGTTATGAGCAAGCATCACCACGGCGCCTTTTTCGATGTGGTATTGTCGGCTATCATCTGAAAGGACGACGTCTTCCATCGCCATGCGCGGACCTGTTCCCCGAGCGCGGTATCGAGTAGTTTCCTGGATGAGTGAGGAAAAGATGGGTAGCTCTCTGAGCCTGGAGATTTGAATCGTCCTCTTCTCCACATGACTGCCAGTCGGCGGCTCAATGGTTGTGATGGCAATGAGTTGAGCCCGGATTTCTTCCAAGACCTCAATGTCCGAAAATGTATGGAAGATGGTCCAAAACGCCGTTGGGGCAGAATTAGACAGGATGGCTAGCCCATTCACGCATTCGGCTCGGGCTAGATCCTCGTCACTAACACGGCCTTTGAGGGAAGTATAACGTGCCTTGGTGAGCTGGCCGGCGTCATGAGGCAGCCCAGAAGCGAAGTACCGAAAGAATGCGCGGACTACTTTATCTCGGCCTGCGACACCTTTAGGTGCGAGAAGCTTCGGCAGGACTCCAGGTAGAGAGACCATCATGCTCACACCAGAGAAGTGCCTATTAATTTCAGATCGGGTCTTTGCTACGCTTGAGTAAAACCTACCAGAATGAGGCTGCGACTTTTGGGTCTCGGTACGGATTCGACGGGCCGTATACTGCTTCAGTAGTAGCCGTGGTTACCTCGTGCTCGACGTAGTCGTACAGCGCTACTCTCTGCGTTCCCTTCCGGTTAAGCGCATCCAAACTTTTGGTCATCACCGCGATACAAACCCTTAGCATGTCCTTCATGCTGCCTTGCGGCGACATGGCCGTCTTGGTGGCCTTCAAAGTACCAACAACTACGTCCTCATCGTTGTTGTCCACCGCGATGTCACGAGACAGACTCTCCTCGGAAGCTTTGCTCATTCCGCCAAGCCTCGCCGAATACTGCGCTTCGAAGAACCAGAACGACAGCGTTCTTGGCTGGCGCTGCATTGAGTATATCAGGTTGGGTGAGTTGATGAGGTACAAGTTTCCACCGAACATGGGGAGCGCAATGATGGGGAGGTTTGCCCATCGCTGACTGATGCTGTTAGTAGCGGCTTTGCATGCATTCTTGTCGGGAGTGGACGTACCAGATCTTGGTGTAATAGTCGTTGCGATAGACCAAAAGACCGAGGGCGTGCCCGATGAAGGGGATAGGTATCAATGCGGGAACAGCGGTCGGCTGTAGAGGATTCCGTTTTGCGCCAAACGTTTTGCGAAAGAGGACGCAGAGGAGGGCTATTGCTGCGCCGTACCCAGATAGGGTTACCAAGGACAGGGTGGCCATTTCGTTGTCAACGGGCTGGAGAAATCCTGGATCTGGACAGTCCTCTCGAATTCGACCGTGAATTTCGAATTTGAATTTAAATCACAACAGGACGTTGCGGCCTCTAGGACAGGAGTCGACGAGCCCAGCAGATGAGGTGCGAGAAATAGGGAGCGGCACGGGTACGGTGGTGGTAGTAGTTTGAGCGACGCCACATTCGACGACCAATAAGAGTAGACCCTGATCCGTGTACCACCATTCTTTGTTGGCGGGTCGACATGCGCTAGGGCAAGCACACGGGTTGGTCAACGTCGGTTTTATGAAAGGGTTCGTTGGCCGCACAACGCTACGCTTCGGTTGGTTGTCGGTACCGACGTTTCACCTACCGCGAGTCGGTAGTGAGGCAGCTTCTCCAACGCTATTCCGCTTCGTCAAAGTAAAGAGCTCTACCCAACACGCATACTAGATCATCAACACTCACCACAGAGATTTAACATTGAGATATATCCGAAGTCTATTACTATCATTTTTCAGACGCAATCTATTCCAGGGTGTCCCCATGCTCCAGGCGCACTACTGTCTCTCAGGCGCGCTCCTATCCTTCAGGGGTGTTCGAACCGATGATCCTGACTAGTGGCTCCTTCACAGGATATTTCCTTTCAAGACTCACGATACTCAAGCGACGCGATGATCTGCTCAACTTGTCGTCCATCCACAGCAGGTATGCGAAATTAAACATGCTGTCGCTTACGCGTCGGGGGAAAGAGCGCGGGGGTGATATGCTTGTCCTTGCCAGCCTCAACGGTGTTCTAAACTAATAAAGCTAGGAGATCGATCCGTGAGCGGGTGTTAGAAAGCTAAAAGTCTAAATCCTGCTGCCAGAGAAGGCCCTCGAAGATGACCTTGATAATTGAGGGAAAGAAAAATTTCTCTTCGCAGGATTCATCCTCGCAGATAGTGGCGTTGTAGGGACTATGCGGGTGGGCAACTGGTGGCAAGAAGCTACGAGAATCAGCAACGTCCAAAGACTTCGAATGGCGAAGGGGCCAATTTTTCGCAGCTGGAGTAAGTGTGTCATCGCGTCGTAACCCACATAACGCTGCCACTGAACGTTGAACATGGAGATGGCGTCGAAAGGAGCATTGATCACATCGTCCATTGTCTAGATAGAATCGTGTACGAATTCGAAAACTGTATGGGCGTCAGTGGTACTAGCGTGAAAATCCTCACTTAGAAGGGTTGGCTTCGTCGTCGCAGACTGAACCTCCTTTTGCGTCTTCGGGGCTTTATCAAGCCAAACAGTTCGAATGACGGGCTTGAGTTATCTGAGCCCGATCACTAAGAACGTTTTCACGTGGACTGTACGACGCTGACCGATTATCAAGCAAGCGAACGACTGCGGCCTCCATGACTGAGTCGCGGTAAATGCCAAAATCTTGCGCTCGATTTGCGTTGTACGACACTGCATTGTTATACTGCTGCGGGCGCTCAGGCTGCGCAACCAGCCGCTTGAACTGCTCAACCACACCCTCGTTGTCCATAGTAACAACAGGTGCAGCATCGTCCTCAAAATTCTCGGCATCGAAAAGCACTTCATAGTCAACGCACTCGACTTCAGCAGCGAACAAGGCAATCTGCTCATGATCCTCCTGATACTGCGCCTGCACATCAGCCAGGCTGCCTAACGCGCCACCAGACCTACGCACAGGCGCAACAGTCTGGTACATATCATACCGAGGATGGAGTCCCCGCGTATTCTCCACGGTCTCATCCGCATTACCAAAATCGTCACACTCATCTTCGCAGCCGACATCGCTGGCAAAGATAGCAGCGCAATCGGAAGACTCCCAGAGCTCCATCACGTACGGCAAGTATTCTTGTTGCAGTTCCGCTTCGGTAGGCGCATTACGTTGGAAAAGAACCTTGGCTTTATGGAGCTCTTTCTTCTCGCTCTTGGGAGGGCATCTAGTCTTAGACATGGCTGTGCGCGCGGGACTAGTTGCTGCATTTCCCATAGAGGACTTGAGCTTTGAGAAGGAAGGAAGTGAGATACCCATATTCCCCGATTAGGATATCTTCTATATTGGTAGGGAAGGGTATAGATATGTGTTCCTGGGGTTAAGCTGTAGGCACGCACGAATCTTGGCTAGAGCACCGGGATCTAGAGTTATGAGATTGCGGCCTTTGGAACACTGAGGATGCGCGGGGTGAGAGGAAGATTGGGACCTGTGGGTGGACTTATAAATGGTTGAATGGAGGCAGGGCATCTTAGTATTGTGTTGATGGTGGATGCGTTGTAAACGCATAACGGGTGGGAAGCGGCCAATGATATTGTTAGTAAGAAGGGATGAAATGGCTTTAACAACGTACAGTGCCGAAAATGGGCTCTTGGTTAGTCTTTGTTTAGTATTCGGAGTAAATCTGGGTTTGCGTCAGCCCTTGATGCGCGACGCTCGTTAGAGCTGCATACTGCATACTGAGCATAGGACACGCCGTTAATAAAAAGTAAAGGTGGTAATGAATTTTAGTGCGGAATCATCCAGGCCACAATCTCACTCAGATTGACTTGTAAGTAAGCCTCGAATCAGAGTCCGTCGGGTAAAAAAGTATAGGTCCCCGATCGAGGATCTCAATGCTAGCTAGCACAAGGGCTAGCAAGAAGGCTAACCAAACGACTAACAAAATGGCAAAAACATACAACAGCGGGTATTCGCTAGTGGTCACCCACCTAACTACTAATCCGCCGGTACAATGCTTAAGTACAGCTGAGCGAACGGGAAGCTCTGGATTCATTGTCCTATGGTCGTATGTATTGGAATGTGGTGGTGAGGCTTACTTAACCCAAGTGCGTCTGTGCGTTACGACCTCCCACCACAGATTACGTCATGCTCCATCGTCTGATCGGAGAGCGTTAAGACAACCTACTTGCATTATTAGCGTCGGGACAATGTTTGTAGTGAGTACCAGCAATCGACGGATACCAATTGGTCTCATAGGAGCGCCATCTTCCAAGTGTAGAAGCATTCCTTGCCTCCCTACTGGTACGCAAGGAAGCCAGAGGCTATATCTTGCTCGCATTCTGCATAAGAAACTCTGATGCAGAGCCTTGGTTGGAAGAAGATATGCATGGTCGTAGTGATTACCAATTTGTTCCAACGCCTGCAGAGGTTAGCAGAACACAGCGTGCATACCCAGCATCTTAGACGGACGAAACGCACCTCACAAGCTGACAGGGCGAGGCCCTAGCTTACCGCAAGAGCCAAATGGAACTGTTAACATTTTCCCACTGCGCCCTCTTGTGTTGTTTGCGCGACTCACTCCAAAATACCCTCACATCTTCGGTTCGATACACAGCTCTTGTACCTGCGCAATCTCTCCACCAACGCTTCCACTGACGCTCGTCTATCAAGGACCAAGTTAGCAACCGGACAGAAGCCCCAGCAGTCTACGTCCTCGTATTTATAGCCAACTACCAGCGCCTTTCCCACAAGCCAAATCTATCTCCTCCCCGCCCCACCTTCTATCCACCATCTCACGCCTCAGTATCCCGCCAGATTGGATCGTGCAAGTGCTGCTGTAATCGCCTCGACCCAAAGACGGCGAGAAAACAGTCTTGACGCGCCATCGAAAGAGCAGCCGGCTGTACACATCGCGTCAACGTCAGTCCCACCATATTTCCTACCTAAAACGACCACAGCCGCTATTGTGAGATGGGTTGCCCATATGGCGGTATTCCTGGCGCCGTGTATAGATTCCAAAAAACCCACCCAATGAACGACACACTACACAGTGATCCCGCTGCTTTCCAGAGGAACTCCCAGTCTGACATTTCACCTCTCGGCCTCGAATCGAACCTATCGATCGTTCCATAACTGTGTTGATGTTGCGGCAGTAGGGGAGCTATTAATGCGGCGTCGGTTGCTGGATCTGGGTAGGGATTGTATGGGGGTGGGAGATCGTGGTGCGGAGGGTCGTGATGCGGAGGGTCGTGATGCGGAGGGTCGTGATGCGGAGGGTCGTGTTGCGGAGGGTCGTGGTGTGGAAGATCATGGTGTGGTGTACTGCTGCTATCTGCAGCGTGGACGTGACCGTCCATTAAGTTGAATTTTTTATCGCAGATACGATCAGGACGATCGATAGACAGTGTGTTCCGTTGGTGGATAGATAGTAGACCTGCTAATGTGTTCGTGCGAGGGAAAGGTGTATTCCCCCACAATGACAGACATGGAGATTCGAGTGAGGGACCTACCTATAAGTAAGAGTACGCGGGGCGCAGATACCAGAAGGCGCAGCTTGTAATGTGGCACAATGGGAGTTGGATTCCTGCGCTTACTCTGTTCGGTTAGATCTAAAATGCTCCGCCTCCTCCAAATATCGAGAATCAAGCACCATATAGCGACTGGCTGGCAGTTGCCATTCGAAATCGATTCTTGCGTGTTCATGTGATCTAATTTGTGGATTAAAAAGGCGTCGGAAACCAAGATAGCGTGGACTCTGATTCGATTTATTACGCACTGATAGCCCTGTGGATGATCTTTGCAAACTGCAGATATCAGAACCGAACACCACTATACCGTCCCTCTTCTTCACTCTCTTGAACTTCTTCTTGAATCCCCTTTTTAGTTGCTTCCACTTTTAATTCCACGCTCTCATCCCCACGCTCTTCATCACCACCCTTTCCCTCCAATTCCTCGGGCGCCGTTTCCTCATCCAAGTTGAACCAGCTCGTTTCGATCTTCTCAAGTCCCTCGAGGCTCGACCACGTACTCGGCTTGTAATTCGGATGGACTCGATGAAATTGTTTGCTTTGCCTCTTCATATCTGCAGACGTGTGGGCGTTATGAGGTTGGTGTAGTAACGTAGGCGAGGACGGGTTAGCGGCAATAGTCGCAACGTCGGAGAATCGTATTGATTTCGAGGAGCGCTGCGTCGAGGGCCGTGGGGTGATAACGGGCCACGGGCGGAGGATTGGGCGGATGGGCATAACAAGGCGTGGCGGTCTTGGGAATGCTTGCAGATTGAGGTGGTAAATGGATTGGCGAAGGTGTGCTTCTTCTTCGATATCCATGCGTTGGAGCATGCGTGTTACTGCATCCTCCATCTCCGTGAGTGTCGTGTCAAGACTGGGTGTAATTTCAGATGGCGATATTGCTATATCTTGCGGCGCGAGATCTATGTCGTCACCTTCGGGTAGCGGGATATTCTCTGGCCATGTTTCCTCGTGCATACCAGGCATCTTCGTCAAGTTCTCCGCTTCAGTATTCCATTGTGACAAAGCTGCTTGCGTCATTATTCTCGCCCTCACGGTCGCCATCTCCTCCAAGTCACCTTCGTCCTCCTCATCTAACTCCTCCAAGATACTCTCCAGCATATCGATATCCCTGCATGCCTGTATCTTGACCACTCTCCACTTTCGCGACCACGCGCGATGCCTCTTCGCCTGTGAATCTGTCTTTCCGTCACCTGCTTCGCGTTCATCCAACGCTTTCTGCTTCGACCCGAAGATACCGCCGCGATTTTTGATTCCGGTCTGGCATTCGTGAACCTCCTTGATGTGTCGCTCGACGAGACATGATGGGCATAGGTCCGGGTTGATGAGCTTCGCGCTCAGCAACATTGGCATATCATGCGAACATTGTGGCGGCATGTTTGTGCGCTTCCTTCTTCGTCGTGCTAGAGCCGAACTCCAAAGCGAGAGTACTCTTTGGAGCACTAACATGGACAATCGACCTTGAATGCCGGGCAGCTGGTAAATCTGAGTTGAAAACAGTGGAAAGTGAACAGCGCCCTACCGATTGGGGACCCAAACTTTCCACCCTCAGTCGTACTTCGTTGCGGCGCCGCGTAGCGACCACCGAACGATACAGGAAGAGAGGAATGGACTCGACCGGGAGATGTTAATACGATGACTTGTTGTAGATGTGCCGGATTAGGGGTGAGATTCGTGTCGCGGGTACCTGTTTGTTCGGGTACGTGCGTGCGGCTGCTGTCTCAGCGCTTGGGAGACGAGCGCAGAAGCAAAGTTGTCGCAAAATTTGCGTGTTGCCGTATGCTGTAGAAGCGATCAATAGAGTGAAAACGTTGAGTGTTTGGTCCAGAACTGGAGTGAAGCAAGGACGTAGGGTGGAAGGTAATTGAAACATGGTGAAGAAGGGTGCGGTGACAACAAGTGCGAATAAGAGAGGGACTGAGTATATTGTAGTCACAGTAGTATATTCTCTCCACCTTTTTAACCTCGAATAATAACATTCCAGTCTTTTGCCTCGATGTCGCACACGTTGGCTGAGCTTGAACATGTCAAGTCGGCAGCCTCTTGCACGTCACCCTCAAAGTCTCGAAACGTGACGCTTGTCGCAGTCAACGTATTCCGTCCCTCTTCCAGCTTCACAGCTTTTCGGGCGTGCCCTTCAAATATGATGTTGGTGAAGGTAGCATTGTTGATCTCTACAGGATGCGGCTCAGCTTCGCCAGAGCCGGCTAAGAACGAGACAACATTCATGCTGCCGAATGCCTTGATACTCTTAACGAAGACATTACGGATCCATCCAGGCCCGGTCCCAGCTCCGACTTGGAGTTCGAAGCCGCTTTGTGCAGAGTTAGTTCCGGTGGTGATGCACGTCGATTCCTCAACTTGCACGTTTGACGAATTGATTAGGATTGAGAGACAGGACTCAGTTGCTCGGATGGTGCTGTTCCAAACGTAGACATGCTGTGCCTGCTCGACGAGGTAGCCTGTCGCTGCCGGCGTTTGGAAGTCAATCCCGTCTATTCGGACTGCAGAGCTAGCGGAGCTGACGTGGAAAGCTGTACCAGGAACATTCTTGAGATGAAGATTGCGAATGTAAATTTGGTGACTCTGGTGACTGATGCTGAACAACGTTGGTACGTGGTCTGGAAAACTACTATTGCCGGCCCAGCCGAAGTTGTTCCCATCGATAGTCCCTGTTTTATCGTCGCTGTGTATGATTGCGTTTGTCGAGTTGTAGATTAAGAAGACAGCCGTCTGCTTCTGCCAATAATCCCAATCCGATGATAGACTAAACAGGCCATTGACCTGAAAACCGCATCTACGACAAGGCGAGAGGTCTATCGGTGAGCGAATGTGGAACGTTTGATTTGCTGGAAGGATTACGCTGCCTCTATCTCCACACTTCTGGAGTGCGTCCGTGATGGCAGGCACATCATCCACCAGCGGGTCGTCGAATGATTCCACGGTGCATAACGCGCGTTTGTGTATCTTCGAAGAGGCCAAGGCGGGTTGGAGGACGGACAGGAAAAGGACTGTGGACTTCATCTCGTGCTACTCAGGAATAAATCCACCGTAATGTCGAGATCTTCGATGTAGTGAAGGTGAGCAAGCCGTGGTTCCTTGGGGTGGCGTCGTCCAGCCACGGCGAGGAAGCCCGCACCAATCTTTGTAGATGTAGAAGTTCTTTGGCCGTCGTTGATCTGCGAAGATGCTGTGGGATTAAAGTCAAGGTAGAGATTAAATATAGAGTGCAACATCCAGATTGATCAACGCTGTGCTCGAGGAGCGATATAACAGGCTAAAGTTGAACTAATATAAGGACGCATAACGTCAGTTGAGCCTAACGCAGCACACATAGCATGTGCACTTTTGGAGATACGACTCGATGGCGCAGAGCTGTGGGAGCGACTGTAATTCATATGGATCTCGGGCATGCATAGGGGAAGAACGTTCCGGCCAGCCTCGTGCACTACTACACACATGGTAAATGTTATCAGCCTTTTGTCTCGGCGCACGTTTGTTCATTCTCAAGCTTCTACTTGTGTGGATTTCGCCATATCTGTGACCAGCATCACAAGCTCACGTTCGGCGGGCTGTCGGATGAGGGTGCATGGTGACACCACGAAGATGATGGCTGAAGGACGATGTATAGCGTAAGGAATGTCGTGATGTTTAGCGTGGTGTTGATCGCTTCGGACCACGACGGGTCGGCATCGGGCGCCAGGAAGCGGCGAGTGATGACGTTTTTCTTGGCGGCAGAGCTCTCCCACAGCTTGAAGCACACCACCAAGCGGCCCTCATTCCCCCCATCTCGAATCTCGCCCTCATCTCGCCCTCGACCCCATCAATTCCTCCCATCATGTTTGCCCGACAGGTTTTCCAGCCGGCACGGACGCTGCAGAAGGTGCGCACCCTGTTTTCCTCCCACAGACGCATTATAAATGCGCTGGAGCTCCTTCTGCAAAGCTAACAACATGACAGCAAGTCCGCCGCTATGCATCCGAAGCCCCGAAGGCTGGTGGAAGCAACGGTCTTGTCTACACCGGTGTCGCCTTCGCTGCCCTTTCTGGAGCCTACTTCTATATGCGACGGGACATCCCCACAGGCAGCGCGCCGCTTTCGAAAGAGGCGAATAAGATACTCGGCCAAACAGCAGTGCCAGGCAAGCCTGCCTTCACCGGCGGTGACCAGGGCTTCCTGTCGCTGAAGCTGGAGAAGTCGGAGATCATCAACCACAACACGAAGAAGCTCACCTTCTCGCTGCCCGAGGCGGACATGGAGAGCGGTCTACACGTCGCCTGTACGTTGGAAGTGTCGTCTTGGATACCGTACCATGCTAACATGCGTAGCCGCCGTCATCACCAAGTACAAGGGCCCCGAGATGGAGAAGCCCGTCATCCGGCCATACACGCCTACGAGCGATGTTGGTAAGCCACAGCCAGCCTCGACATGCCCCGAACACACCTAACATTCTGGCAGACCAAAAGGGAACTGTTGATTTCATCATCAAGAAGTACCCCAACGGCCCAATGTCCACCCACCTCCACGACCTGGAGCCGGGACAGCGACTGGACATCAAGGGACCCATCCCTAAGTACCAGTGGACGGCGAATAAGCACGAGCACGTCGCTATGATTACCGGCGGAACCGGCATCACGCCCATGTGGCAGGTCGCAAACGCTATCTTCAAAAACCCCGAGGACAAGACCAAAGTGACGCTTATCTTTGGCAACATCAGCGAAGAGGATATCCTGATGAAGAAGGAGTTGGAGCATCTGGAGAACACATACCCACAGCGCTTCAGGGCCTTCTACATCTTGGACAACCCGCCGGAGCAGTGGCAGGGCGGCAAAGGCTTCGTTACAAAAGAGCTGCTGAAGACGGTGCTGCCGGAACCAAAGGAGGGTGAGAAGATCAAGATCTTTGTCTGTGGACCGCCGGGATTGTACAAGGCTGTCAGCGGCGGCAAGAAGAGCCCCTCGGATCAGGGCGACCTCGCGGGTCACCTGAAGGACCTTGGATACAGCAAGGACCAGGTGTACAAGTTCTAGACGGCGTCGTAAATATCGCGATACTGTACGATATGTTCCAACATAGACTTAGGCCGTTCTGCGGAGACGCGCATGCTTCTTGGTTGACAGCTGCGCTAGTGAATGCCACTCTGAATACACCTCGCTCTATTCCGCGCTTCAGTCGTTGCAAAAGCTGGGACCACAATAAGAGGCCGCTTTATCAAATTCGATTTGCGTGCCCCTTTCGCTTTGTCTCATGACTGAAGGTTCATCCTAAAGAGCCTACCCCCGCCGTCCAAGATGTCTTGGATGAAGCGATCCCGTCACTCACAACATTCGAGGTCACCTTCGCCATCGTACAGAGGTATGCCATTTCCCTGTAGCGTCTTTTATCAAAGCACTCACACCTCACTGACACGCCCACAGAAAGGACTCCGAGCAATGATCGCCCATCTCGCGAATCCGCAGCTCCCTGTAGAAGACTTCTGCCCCTAAATTCGGGTTTCTGCCCTAGCGCCTTCATCCTGCGCGCTGCAAACGCGGATCCAAAGAGGCTTAGTGAACTGGGGCAAAGCAAGGGTGAGCTTGACTGTGCTGATCATGACAGGTTGAGCCGATGCAAAAGGAAGACCGGGGGAAGCATCTGAGACGACCATTTGAGGATGATGGGTACTGGGTTTGTAGGGGTTCGGGTAAAGGAGAGACAGTAAAAGTGTGTGGTATAAGGGGGTGCATTGTTGATGAAAGTGAGTATGAGATGCGTAACTGGTGCTGCCCGTCGTGGTAGTGGTTTAGAGATGATTCGCGACGCTTGACCTGGACCTTGAGATCTGAATGTTCGATGCGATGGCGATACTGTATTGGATTTGCATAGCAGCCGCGAGCTATCTTACAGTTACGTCCCATGAGATGATTGGATGGTCCACTCTACGCGAGTGGCTTCATATGCAGCTTCAGGGATGCTACAATATGCACTAGACTCCGGGGAAGCCGGCGTAATCAACTTCCACATAAACACCTGCCCCAATTGTTACATCTACATCACGGTAACCATATTCGAAATTCGCAAACAATACACCAACCATCCCTCATCCACGCAAGGAAGAGTTATTATAGCTATACCGTTCAACATCTCGTCAACATGGGCGTCACAATCTCCCATACGGAACTCTCACCGCTCTCCATGACCAGCACCGTGATAGGCCTAATATCCTTCGCCTTCACCATAGCCACTTTCGTTAACGTCTTTTGGTCTAGCGTGCAAACCATACGCGCAGCGCCCAGCGAAATCGGCGATTACCTCTCCAGCCTAAAACAGGGCTTGTTAGAAGAACGGCGACATTTGCGGAAGGTGGGGAAAAGAATGAGGAGCGCGAGGAGGGGAAGAAGTGGATCGGATCCTGGAGGTGACGGACGTGGGAGTAAGAGGAGGCACAGCGGGGGCCGGGTAAGAAGAGCACAGTTTGAGCGCGACGAACAAGTTTCGCGTTCCCAGGGAGAAGGTGATAGTCTGCGTACATTGCGCACGACTGTCCGCGACATAATCCGTTCCTTCCGACAGCTCGAATATCCCTTCCTCAAGCCCGAATATCAAAACGTCGACTCAGCACACTGGACCTCCAACACACCCACGCCCTTGGAAAAACTCCCATCCTACCCCCAGCACTCCCCCTACACATCCCTTTACCCAGCCCCGGATGACAACGATCCCGAAACAGTCGGATTCGGCAGCAGCAACCGCTTCGGCAACGAGTATCGCGTGTGCGGGTTTAGGGAGCGCTGGATATGGCTGCGGCGGAAGCAAGATGTTGTGAGGTTGAGTGAGGTGCTAAACCGGGTGGAGGTTAGGCGGGTTTCGCATGAGGTGGGGAGGGCGGTGATGATGCTCGGAGATATTGGACAGGACGTCGAGGATGTGAGGGATGGGGTGGGGAGGTTGGAGGAGAGGTTGGGGAGAATTGTTGGGGTGCGGAGGGTGGATTAGAGAGCTGCAAAGGAAGTGATGTGTTTTTGAGGATGAGCAGAAGGTTTAGATTGACGCCTGACTGGAGATGTGCTGAGGTAGATGTTATGAGTTGGTATCTATGTAGAGTCGACACGATCGTATTAGCGAATGAAGATCGAGCTTGAATGATGAACTGAAAAGCAGGCCCTCTGCGGCGTTCAGACCGCATATTGAGGCTGTGTCGCCGGCATCTAGATAGAGCTAGTGACTATCAGACATGTGAGACAATTTGAAAGGTCGGACTCCTCGTGCTGAACTTAGTGCACGAAACGAAATTATGACGTTATCGTTCATCACTGTTACCTCTAGCCCACTGCTCGAGACCTGGGTCGTTCATCTCTTACCGAGGCGCGACCCTAAGATCTCGAAACCATGGCTTCACGAAATTGAAGTTTCCGATGCACGCCGCCATGTACATAAGTAGATACTAAAAAGCGTTCCTTCGCCTATCACTACACTCTCATAACTGTATATCTGTTGTTACAATATTCCCTCACGTGGCTATACCTGCCAACAACTTGTTAACCCCTCTCACGCTCTTTCTGGATTAGCACCCGCTGGCACAACCACACGCACAACCGCAACTTTCCTCCACTCCACCGAAATCTTCAAAATGGCAAGGACTCGCAACAGGTCAACTCAACCACCCACCAACCAAATAATGAACTTCATCGAACTACCCAAGAAATTTTACAAAGCATGCCCACACAGCTCCGTCACGCCATCAAGCCCCAAATGGCTCGCCCTCTCACCGAACAAAGCCTGCCCCACCTGTATCGTCACCCGCGTCACAGACGTGATCAAACAAGTCCGCGATGAGTTTGCCAAGCGCGGCGGCATCTTCATGTCGCGTGGCGTGGGCATCAAACCAGCAGACCACAGGAAGCTGATCTGCTGTTGGCGAGTCGCGAAGTTACATGGTGTCAAAGTGGTTGGTCTCCTTGAGGAGTTGAGCGTTGAGGAGGAGATTAGCACAGAGGACAAGGTCTCGTATGCGAAAGCATTGAGGGTCTGGGAGAAGGAGAGTGAGAGGCTGTGGAAGGTACCGGGGCTCTCGTATGAGGGGGATGAAGACGATATGAGTGAGGAGGAGAAAGAGGTTGTGCGGCTAATGATGGTGCTGTTGGAGGAGACAGTGAAGAAGATGGCGAGGGAGTTGGATGAGGAGGATATGTGGGTGGTGAAGCGCCTTCCTGTTCGGAAGGATGCGCGGAGAGCTGCGATGCGGCCCACGCTACAGTGCCAATCGGACCAGGCAGAAAAGACAGTACAGCTCCAACCAGTCCAGCCGACGTATCTTACGTCTCCTGTGACGCCTGATCACCCACCAAGTCCATCACCTGTCGAGACAGCTAAGCCAGCACAGTCGATTCTCAAGCGCAAGTCGCCATTCCTCAACACGTTGGCAATCACACCAAGCCCATCACCTTCAGAGACAGCGAATCCGACGCGTTCGATCCTCAAGCTCAAACCTTCGTCTTCCGAAACACCTACCTCCGTCATCACGCCGCGACTATCGCTGAGCACAACTTCAGAGACATCAACACCAACACGCTCGATCCTCAAGCGTAAGGCTCCGTCACCCGCCCCATCTCTCTCCCTCTCACTCAACCCCCAAAAACGCGTCCGAATCACCTCCTACGCAATCGTTTGCTCCGAACACCTCACAATCACGAATCATTCCCTCTTCCACGCCCTACCCCACTCCCACCACCAACCAACGGTACAAACACACCGCACCATCACCCTTGCCACCAAAAGACGTCCAAGACACGCTTTCAAGCGCACATCTGAAGACTACGTCCCCGGCAAGTGGGCGTCCCCTGCGTTTTCCGAGAAAGCCAATACGAGTCATTGGAAGACATCGTGGCCGGAGTACAAGAGAGCTACGAGGAAGGAAGAAGAGGAGTGGGAGGAGGAGAGGAGGTTGGAGGAGGGACTGAAGAGGGTGAGTGGGGTGTGGGTTGTCAAGTGGTGGCTGGCAAATGTGGTGGGGAGGGTGGGTTTGGAGAGGGTGAGGAGTGAGGTTTCTGGAGAGGGTGTCGGCCTTAGCTTAGAGGGGGTAGGGAGTGGGAGGACGGCGTGAGGTATTGATGAGGACTTTTGGTTCTATCTACAGCGTTCTAAGTGGATCTTAGGGCCTGCATAGTATAGGGATGATTCCATTTTAGATGTATCAAGAAACGAACTTATGGTAGGATCGAGGTCGTCATACTCGACAGTGCACTAGAGTAGGCAATCCGACGGAGTCAGAGACAAAAAAAATTTGAGCGAGGTAAGCCTGTGTAAAGTCATCTACAAATCCACGGGCGACAAAGGCCCCAATGCGTGCATTCTGCGATACTCAAGGACGTCGACGACATGCAACGCTTCCCATGTTCTTTCCGACTCTGCGACCTTCATATGCTGATGCTCTGAATCAAGGTTGG
>Ga0247803_1000959_pt1 | contig 15173 bp, 18 predicted proteins | sample UWRJL014104B1_FD_180928 | JGI IMG/M metagenome (GOLD analysis project Ga0247803, IMG submission 180928) | Plant litter microbial communities from Arlington Agricultural Research Station in Wisconsin, United States - UWRJ-L014-104B-1 | ecosystem: Environmental > Terrestrial > Plant litter >...
ATGCGGGATTCTAGATTAGTACCTGTACGCCAAGGCGGTTCTGCGCGCAACGGAAGCTGGTCGGCGTCCTGTGACTTGCGCTTCTTAGATTGGGGTGTGTGGAATTGGAGGTTAGCGAGGCCATTTTGGGAAGACATGAAGGCGTCGTGGCCCGACTGGGCTTGGGCGGAAGCGCGTTCATCCCTCAATAACTCTTGCGGGAGCGGGTAATTTGGCCAGTCGATGCTGCCCAGCTGGTTCCGCTCGGCGAAGAAGCCGATGACCTCGGTGAGCTTCTTTTTCATCTCAACTTGTGTAATGCCCTTGATGGCTTTGTCTTGGTCGAAGGCACGCGAGACATATTCGCGGACGGGAGTTGGCCACACGACCTTTTGCGGCTTTGCGGCGACGGGTGCCTCCTGCGCATGAACGTGAGACGGGGCCAGGGCCAGAGACATGGGCCTGTTGTAGACACTTACTTGAGCGGGGCGCGTCAAGGTCGTGCGGGCGGACACTGCGTTAAAGGCCATGGTGGAGGTTGGGAGAGGTTTGGCAAAACGATGGCAGAACAGGACCGATGGTGAGTAGAGTGCCGTACCTTGAGAAACGAAGTGGTGAAGGCGCTGCCGTCTCGGCTGGAAGGCGCGCGAGGCGTTATGTAGAGCGGGCAGCGGGTGGGTGGGTGAGTGAGGAGGGAGAGGAGAAGGGAGAGGAGATGCGGTGAGGCGGACGGGAGATGTGCGATCTGAGTGGGACTGGCCATGCGGGCACGTGCCAAGCACAGACTAAGGCCGATCGGGACACGCGAATGACGGCGGCCATGGCTGGCGTGGGTGAATGGCGGGATGCTAGGCTTCACATGACATTATCCAAAGCGCTGCAGTCTGTGTGCCGTTGCCCGCTCCCCTGCATGGCCTGAATGTTTCTGCACCAGCTCGACCTGACGACGGCGCTGCGCCCATCGCTCCTGCCGGAAGAAACGCTGCTCTTCGTGCAGGATGCCGTGGGCCTGTATGAGGGGTACGCGCCCGATTGATTGCCCGCCTGCCCCGCCGCGACACGACTGACCGCACGCAGCAAGTTCAAGATCCCCCAGTACCAGAATGGCCAGGCCTATCTCACCTCGCACCGCGCCTGCTACGTCGACCACAACGAGCCGCGCCAGAACTCGGTAGCCATCTTCCTCAGGGACGTCGAGCGCCCGGAATACTACGTAGGATGGCTCTATACCCTCGCCTGTGCTTATGACAGCCAGCATCTGACCCCTCCCAGGCTGGCTTCCTCAAGTCCTCTCCCAAAATCACCCTCTTCCCAAAGCCGTCCAAGCGACTCTCGCAGGGTTCGCCCAGGACGAGCAACACGCCCACCACCCCCGAACGACGAGGTAGTCCTGCCCCCGCGTCCGCGACACCGCTGAGCGCGACCTGGGTGTGTCCCATATGCTCCTTCTCGAATCCCGTCCCGTCGAATTTCGACCCTTCGACTGCGAACGCGCGCACTCCTTTACCGCCATGTCTTGCATGTGGCATAAAACCGCCGCTGGTGCATGTGGTCAAGGCGGCTATATCCGCCATGTCGAATCGGCAGGCACCAGCGCTTCCGCCGAAAGATGGTAGCAACAGCCTGCCCGGGCCTTCAGGTGGGACGGGTGGAAGCGTAGTCTCCGGTCCCAACTCACTCCAGTGCCCCCGGTGCACGTTCCAAAACCACCCCTCGCTCACCACTTGCGAAATGTGCGGGGGTCCGCTTGCTCCAGCGGATAAACGACTCGAGGTGGCACAAGACGTTGGGAGAGCCGAGTCACCAGGTCCATCGCTCAACAAGCCCCTCAAGGACGTGACCATTGAGTGTATCAAATTCTCATTTCGGGGCGGCGGGGAGAAGATATTTCATGAGCGGTTGAAGAATGCTCTCGTGCAGCGCAAATGGCTCCTCCAAAGCGCACCGCCCATTCCCAAGCCGCGTCCAGCTTCTGGCACTTTCGATGACGGCTATTCAACGACTACGGCAGAACCATCGGTGGATCTTGAGCGCAACAAGGTCGTGGGGATTGCCGGTCTGGAGCGCCGAGGGCTTGAACAGAGGAAGAACAACGAAGCCGTGATTGGCGGCGCATTTGAAGATCTCGAGGCCCTCATGACTTCGGCAAAGGAGATTATTGCTCTCGCCGAGCAGTTTGCAGGTCAAGCGAATCTGGGCACAAACGGTAGCTCCGAAGCAAGCGCACTTGCCTCACAGTCAGCCTCGGCACTTGGTCTTGTGACCACAAAGGACATGCTTGGATCGGGGTCGGAATCTCTCTACGTGTCCGAGCTGTCACGGAACCTGGCGGAATGGCTCACAGACGATACTCGTGGCATATTAAGGAGAGAAGGAGGCATCGTGACTCTTGTCGATCTTTGGGCTGTGTTCAACCGTGCGAGAGGCGGGGTCGAACTTGTCAGTCCATCAGACTTTGAGAAAGCAGCACGTCTGTGGGACAAGCTCAAACTGCCGGTGCGACTAAGGCAATTCAAGAGCGGGCTCTTGGTAGTCCAAGGACGTGACCGGACTGATGAGAAGACCATTGCTAGTCTTCTGGCCTGGCTCCAAGAGCAGCACAATTCGTCCCCAGCCGTAGAAGTGTTGTGGGACTGGCAGCAATATGGAATGGGTGTCACAGCGCAACAGACGGCAGAGCGCTTCGGCTGGAGCGTCGGCGTTGCGACAGAGGAACTTGATATGGCGGAAGAAGCTGGCGCGCTTTGCCGTGAGCAAGATCTTGATGGAGTGCGGTTCTGGGAGAATTGGCTTGTCAAGATGCCGCTTCAGCCCAGTACGGACTGAATACACCTGTGCCCACGATGGTCGGTCCAGGGCCTTCTATGTACAACAAACTTTCCATATCACAGGCGAGTGCCTTCTCCATCACCTTACCACGCGATGTCCCAAAGTGCATCGAATGTAGAAAAACAGAACCCGGTGGAGTATAATACAATGGGAACCGACCCCCCCTGTGGACCACTACATCAGCATCAAGTTCCAGCTCATGCATCGTCCCTTGTCCTTGTCCTTGCGTGCCACTCTGTTCAGCCGAAACTACCCTTTAGTACGTGTGGATGGTCCAGCATAGAGATAGGCATTGACCAATCGTATTGCGGGGGTCCTGTCGGCTCGGCTCGTCCGATCTCGGCGCGCGCTCTTGCGAAGCCCGAACCGAAGCTGGCCTAAGCGCTAACTTTTCGACGCGACTGTCATTGGACTTATCTCTTCACGGCACCGCTCACTCGACTTCCACTTATAAACCGGCGTTCCACCAAATTCGTAGGCTTCACCAAGCGCGGAGAGCCACGAGATCATCGACTTGCGACCGTGAATGAGCACGTCGAGGGGAAAGGGGGATTACATGCAGCACAGAAAGAGGGAATTTGTTAATCATAGGAGGAAGCTGCTATGGGGGCGGAAAGAGGTGGAGAGAAGACCTTGAGTGTTCCGGTGGGAGATCAGAAGGATTTCAGTTCGATTATACGGAGTGCTGCGGAAGGAGGCGACGTTCCTTGGAGTGCGCCGCCGCTTCCGAAACCTTCGCTGCCGTCTGGGATTCCCGCGCTACGGAAACCGAGCATGCCGACCACGACGGCAATGTCTTTGAAAGACAAGGATGGGATTAAGACGTGGAATACACATAACTTGGGACTGCGGATAGGCGCGGATGCATTGGCTGCGGCTTCTGCGGGTGTTCTCGTTGCGCCCATCATCACGATGATCGATAAGGGCATCATTGAGAATGCTAGCGGGCGGAATACGCTTGGGGAGAGCTTGAAGAAGAGTGCGATGGAGTTGTTGCTCAAGCCACATCGCTTCCTGGCGAGTAAGCCGTTTGTGTTGATTTTCGTACGTCGCAGCTTCACCCTGAGTTCCAAAGCGTCGTGCTAATGCTGTTCTCCAATGCAGAGTCTTTACTTCGGTACCTACTTCACCGCCAATACCATCGACACCACATCCTCTACCGTTCATAACAAACCCCTCGTAGAAACTACGGCCGGCACCAGCAAGTTCGTCGCAACCAGCACCGCCAACCTAGCCCTCTGCCTCTACAAAGACAACCGCTTCACGCAACTCTTCGGCTCCAGCACCTCCAAGCGTCCCGTCCCCCTTCCCACATTCGCGCTCTTCACAGTCCGCGACTGTCTCACCATCTTCGCGTCATTCAACCTTCCCCCTCTCCTCGCGCCCAAACTAGAAGCAAGGATGGGGGAAGAGGTGAGTCGGTATGTAACTGCGGCGACGGTGGCACAATTTGTTACGCCCGCGGCAGTGCAGATCTTTAGCACGCCATTGCATTTGCTTGGGTTGGACTTGTATAATAGGGAGGGAGTGCGGTTGGGAGGCAAGGATGGGAGGCTCGGGAGAGTCCTCAGAGATTGGGCTAAAGCTAGTTTCGCGAGGATGGGGAGGATTATTCCGGCGTTTGGGGTGGGTGGGGTTGTTAATATGAAGGTTCGACGGGGGTTGATGGAGAGGCTTGGCTAGGGGGTGTAAGAGATGGAATTGTAGAAGGGAGGGCCGAGGTGAGGCTCTATTCAACTCTGTTTATATGGTGTTATGCGTAACGACACTTCGCAGCCGCTGGATATATTTGCTTCGGCATCTTTGCATTTTGGGAGTTTGGTGTTGGGCTTCTTGTGGCACTGCATTTCGCCAGCGTAAATAGTCCGCTTCTTCCGTTCGAGCATATATATTTCAAATCTCGCCTTCCATATCGAAATTAACTTGTCCCCTCATTTCTTTTACCCAACGAAGAAAGACGAACATGTGTCGTCGGTCCACTCTTCCCCTTCAACCCCGAAACGCAACCTCCACAAAGCCTAGCCAGGCCGTTACAAAGCTTGAAGCTGGGCTGGCGGCTAGATTGCTAGTAGGTACATCAACCGCTACAGAGTTTGCTATCTCGTTAGCTCGCATAATTCGTTAATCTCTTTGCGCTTCCACCTAGCCTCTTGCATTTCTGCATGCTCTGGCCCGTCGTTGGAATGTCTTCGGGTTACAGGACATATACCAACCCTTGAGTTGGTGCATGCGGTACTTTGGACAGCCCAGAACTGGAAGGCGGGGTAATGTGACTGTAATACATCTTGAGAGTACCATCCTAATAGGTCGATGAGATGGAGTTGCTAGTGTTGTAGATTCTTTCGCTCAGTCTGTATGACTGTAGACTGTGCAAGCCCCCGTTTCCAGAGGCGGGAGCCAATCACGTGATGATAACCGCGCTGATGGTGGGGTGACGGCGGCATTTCGAAGTTGACGAGACCTTTGGACGCCAACACATAAAAGCACTTATGACCCCGATCTAACGCAAGCTCGACTTCCGCCGTATGAGTGACTGTAGTAATATTATCTCTAGTCGCTTCGTTTTTAAGGAGGTTGCCGCAAAATCCCGCCTGCAACAAGGTAATACTTCCTATACGTTGCTGTGGTTCTGGTCTGTCTGACACGTTCTCTACTTCCGTAGGCATCTCTCCTGATACCCGCAGCCTATTGCTCAAACACCATCTTAAATATCTTCTTTCTCCCGAACACTTCGTTTAGACGGAAAACGCACACGATTATCTATCGCACCTTAAGGTTCGCGATCAGCGCTTGCCACCATGGCGTTTCGCGAAGTCTCCTCAGATGTCGCGAACGACGATAACAAACTCAGAATGATAGCTTCAGAGGAGGTCTGAAACCCCATAAGTGCTCTTTACAGATATTTAGGAAGCTAAAAGAAGAAGTTTGGCACTGACGAGTCGTCCTTCGAAGTTGATTCATGGACGGAATACTACACGGAAGAAGTCCCTAAACACCCAAAAGACCGCTTGGTCGTTTTCAAGGCACCCCAATCGTATGATAGGCTTGTTTGCATTAGAGTCCGAGACAAGGATGACATAAAGAAGACTGTATGGGATGTCGTTGGCCAAAAAGGCCAAAAAGGACCGTATATTGGGAGAGTGCCGGCGGGATCTCCATTCGAGGCTATGGTGGTTGTCATAAAGCTTATCACACCGAAGTGAGTAGGGCCAGTCTCGGCAGGTTTGTGTCCCTGGCCACACATGATCGCCTTTCCTCGCGGGATCGAATATACGATCGAGCCAACACGATCCTCCGCTGGAACAGTCAGGATGATACTCTGGGGTTCTCCGGCTATCCGTTCGTGGGACAGCTTCTTCCAATCTCTTCAAACACTTCGGGACTCAATTCAAACGCAGTTTCAATCATCTCTAGTCCTGTACCCGTGTCTGTATCTGTCACGCATTTAGTGCATCATTACCTCATGTTTGATTCACACCCCGCTTATCCGTGGAGTGTTGAACGTCAGTCATCTCTTCTTGTCCTGCGCTTGGATGTGGGCAATGCCCATCATTTGTGTTCTTTCCGCGCAATGCACCTACATGCGCACCCGGAGACGGAGACTGGTCATCGTCATTCTGTCTTACTATGAAACAGCATTAGACGGAAAGGAGGTGATCACAGACTCTCAACTCACCTGTGCGCGGGCGCTTTCGAGCTTCTTGAACATCCAGAGTGCTGTACTGTAGTTCATGGGTGCGCGGACACTTTGGAGCTTCTTGCACATCCAGATTGTTATCCTCTAGTTGATGGTGTTCTGTCATGGATGAGTTGAGTAGGCGTTCGAGGGAGTGTATATGCATACTTCTCTTGAATTTTGACATGCCTCCCAGTTCTGCATGAGCCACCACCGCCAATTGAATTTCCTTCCGAAACATCCACTTCGGAGGGAGTTCGCCCAGGTACTCGGGAGCGACTGCGACGAGGAAGTCGAATTCAGTTCGGTTTAGCTTAGCGACGTCTGGAGGAGTATACGATGCTGCGATAAGTAGAAACGTTTCGCAGTTTAAGGCGCGCAAGCTCGCCCACTTAGAATCATTTTTGGAGCTTGCGCATCTTGTGCCTCCGTAGACCACTTTGAGGTGTTTTTCTACCCTGTTGTGACGGGGCTTGTCACCATTTGAACCCTACAATTGGCGTATAGTGTTTGTGAGCGAATGATGCACTAAAAGCTATGACGACAACCTTAACAGTTTCGTTTGCAGGCTGCTAAGCTCGTCTTCGTCTAATGTTATTTCCCGTACATGCTTCTCAACGAAGTTCAATTCTTTGAGTATTTGGCCGACCGTATACTTGGCTAAAGTGAAGCCTTGAGAGAAGGAGATGATAAATTTCTTCTCGCAAAATGGGGGTTGGCTTAGAAGATAGGCGGCAAGGTGAGAGCCTTGAAGATACCGAAACAGACTATTTTTATGGCGAGGAGGATAGAGAATTTCGATCGCGAAGGGGAAACAGAGAATTCCTATAATGAGAATGACAGCGATCAGCGTCATGTGTGTGAGCTCTCTATGCTCTGCAAAAATCGACTTGCCAAATTTCCGATGCTCCTCTCCAGTGTCTTCCAAATTTCCATGGCAATATTTTGACCCGACTCGCACCAAGAAAGAGCTATGAGAAGCAGAGCTGGAGCTTGTCGATGAGACTACTGTTCTCAGAGACAGTGCTAGAATTGTCGTATGGCTTGTAGCGAGAAGATGGAAAGAATTCTTAAGTGCCAGCGTCGGTTGCTGGCCAATCAGTGTAGTCTCGGGTTGGTGATGATGAGAAGCACTGACTCGATAAGCTCATTCGGACTGGTCGCGATGTTGAAAGGCGCAAGGCCAGTGATATCACGAGTATGCATTTGAGCAACAGAATATCTGCAATACCAACGCTATGCAATGCAATGCAACGCCACACAACGCGAAACAATGATCTGCCCGAGCACCGTCGGACACAAGTCCGCCATAAAAATACTACAACAGACCTCAAATCTGCCTACACCACCTCTCCAACCCCTTCTCAATTCCCTTCTCCCCCGCCAAAACAGCCCCAACCTCCTCAAGACTAACATCACACCTCACCATCCCGAACCCCCCCGTCAAACCCCCAACAACCGGTATAACAAGTCCCAATCCCACCAAACCCTCCCACTCCCTCCTCGCCACATCCTTCCCCCAGACCTTCGACACGCCACCCGCTGCACTAAGTCCACCAGCCGCGCTCTGTATACGCGCCTTAGAGGCGAGAGTGACGTATTCATCGTACGCCATGTTGAAGTTGCAGGAATCGCTGTCGTGGATGATGTCGAGGCGGCAGGCGGCGATGAGGAGGGAGAGGGCGAGCGTGGAAAGGGTGGGAATGATGGAGAGTTTGGAGTCGGAGGGAACGGGTAGACTGGATGAGAGGGAGAAGGTTGAAGAGAGGGCAGTGGTGGGGAGGAGGAAGGAGGTTAGGATTGAGGGGATGGATTTGGTGCGGTAGAAATGTGGTGCAAGATGGCTTGTCAAGAAATTTTTGGATGCGAAGAGGGACTAGCTGAGTTAGCAGAGTTGGTGAGAGATGACGTGGTCACATACGTCGATGTTGGAGTTCCATTCATGCAGAACGTCCTGCTTCGACTCGTTCTTTCCCTTCCTGGCGGGTGTCTTGACTGCTCCTAATATACCGCGTTCTTCGATGCTGAGATGCTCCGGTTGTACGGTCAGACTGGCTTTGCACATCTCCTGGAACGCGGTGAAATTCTTGGCAAGCGACAAATGCACATAGCGATGACTGAACCGGCTCTTGACACGCTTTTCCAAGCTGTTAGCTACATCGATGCGTGTTGTAAGTCCGAGGACGGCAATCGGAGCCTTGCGTGACTGCGCAATGTCGAACAGATTGTATAGCAAAGTTTGGCGAGGATGCTGCGCGAAAAGATCAAACTCATCCATAACGAATATGACGGCCTTTGCGATCTGATCGGTAACTTCACCAGTCTGCTCAGACGGATGAGATAGCAGCGCGAGCAGAGTGGTCAGTGTATCCGCATAATTCTTTCCCACTCCGCCACTGTCTTCTTCAAGATCCATCTCCTTGCCGAGCTGGCGCCATATCTCGCGAAGGGCGATCTTGTCGTCGGTGTGAATAAAGCCGTTGAGGCGGACCACGTGATAGTTGCCGCTGTTGTCTTTGGACACCTCAGAGAGGACTTTGTTAACAAGCGATGTTTTGCCACTCCCACGAGCTCCAATCAAAAGCATCGAATTGCCTTCGCCAGCCGTGATGGTTTGCTCGATGAGCTGGTAAACGGATTTGTACTCCTCGTCTATCCCGATGAGGGGCGCGGGTCGTTTGCCATTGATGCGCTCTAGCACTACCGTTTTTAGCAGATCCAACTCTTGCCCGGGCTCTAGATGTCCGTGAAGAAATGGCAGCGCCGTCTTCTCTTTTTGCGCAGACGGCGGCTTATTGAACGGGCTCGGCTCCGTAGGATCCAACACACTGCCGACTATACTGTTGCCATCAACGCTCATATCATCACCGTCCATCTCAGCCCCAGCATCGGCTTGGCCATCATCGGATGCCTCGACGACCTCCTCGTCTTGGTTGTTCGTGTTGTCCGCTCTGTTCGCCCGCCGTCGTGTACTTGCCGTTCTGGGAGCGGTCGGACTTGGCTGATCTAGGTCGTCGTCCGTCTCAGGAATAATCGAGTGTTCGTCGAATTGTGGTTGCCGTTTCGACCGCCGCGAGGGTGTGCCAAATACTAGTTCGTCGCCGGCTTCGGACGTCGCCCGTTTCCGTGTGCTCGTAGCGGGCTTCTTCAAAGTGCCATTTCTCGGGGGTGTAGCCGCAGCCGCAGCCGCAGCTGCGTTCTGTCCTCGCCCTTTCCGCACAGAGCTTCTTGTTTTGCTGCCTGGGGCGGGCTTGACTGGCGTTGCCTTGTCCGCCAGCTCATCGGGGATGTCGGCCTCGGCTTCGGCCTCAACGTCATGTCGATATCCATTCACAAGTGACCTAAAGGACTTGCGACTAGCGGTCTCTTTGCCAATTGTGCCATTCCCCCTTCTTTTCTTCGGTGTGACGTTTGCTGGTTGAAGCTCGTCGGTGTCGTTGCTCGTACTCTCAGTGTCTCTCGTCCGGGTTGGTCTTACGGATTGAGGTTTGGTCTTTGGCGAACTCTCGCCCAGCGCTCCCTCTATGTCATCCCAGACATCCTTCTCCCCGTCGTCTTCACGCAGGCGTCCTGCCCCGTTCACTCGCCCGTTGGCTTTCCTGGCGCTTCTCAAAGGCGTTGCTCTCTCATCGCTGCCGTGCGGTACTACTGCCGCGTGCGAAACAGATCGATTGGTGACTCTACCCGACTTTCTTACGCTCGAGGCCTTCGTAAGTGGACTGGATACGGCGCGGGTCGGTGTGTCGAGCTTCCTCCTTTTCGAAGCTCTCGGTAAGCCATCCATGGCCGCACGGGACAATGGGAAGCGTAGGAAACCGCGGTGAGGATCGGTTATCGATTCAGCGTCATACTGAGGCGTAGTGGTGCAATGGTTGGCGTTGTCGGTACATGCTTAACGCGTTGATCTTGCATGTCTGAGTCGCGTATTTGCGCCACACCTGATGACTAAGACCCTCCAGCCACAGACTAGCACTTCCGTCCCGTTTCCGCTTTCCGTCGGCGTTCTCCAGTCCTCTTCATCATGCTCCGCACTGGAACTTTTGCCGCAAGAGGGAAGTCTGGTTGAATGCGGGCTCAACGCACCATGGGCCGCTATCGGCGCAATCGTTTGATTCGCAATCAAAACCACGCCCTGCGCTTGACACGCCCGTCCATTGACTCACCCGCATTGAAATGGAAGCTTAAAAGCAAGAACGCTCCTTGTGACATATACAATCTAAAATTATGGCTTCAGCAACCACCACCGAGCTCGAGTTGACCCGCTATGCTCAACAGCAGGAGACGCCTGATATTGAGCCTCACCGAAATGAGTCCATCGACGAACCCAATGCTAGCTCCTCGCTGCCACCGACTGACGGCGGAAAGGACGCCTGGCTGTTTCTTTTTGCATCCTTCATGTTGGAGGCGCTGATATGGGGTAGGTCAGCACTGCAATTTGAACGACATCTTCTCATGCTACCTAGGTTTCGCTGCATCTTATGGAGTCTTCCAAGAGTACTACACTACACATGATTTCGCCGGCTCCAGCAATATCGCTGTGGTTGGTGCTTGTGCAATGGTACGATGAGCACTGATGTTATATGTCCAAAGCGTGACTAACGTGTCACAGGGTATCATGTACATGATCATCATTCCCGTATTCGCATTGCTTAAGTGCTTCCCAAGGCTACGTGCCTGGGCAACGCCAGCGGGCCTCGTCATCATGTGCTTGTCCCTGGGTCTCGGGTCATTTTCAACCACCGTGACGCACCTCATTATCACACAAGGCATACTCTACGCTATCGGAGGAGGAATTGCGTGGACACCCATCCTCTTCTACATTGAAGAGTGGTGGGTCCGTCGACGAGGATTTGCTTACGGTGCGACAATGGCCGGTCTCGGCCTCTCTGCCTCCATTCTTCCCGTCATCCTCCAATGGTTACTGACCAACTACGGTTTCCGTACAACCTTGCGAGTCTACGCGCTCGCCTTCGTGGCACTAAACGCCCCGGTCCTGTTCTTCTTCAAACCACGCCTGCCGGTCTCACAGATATCTCACTCGCGGAGCTTCGATATGTCATTCTGGACCTGCTCCAACTTTTTGATATTGCAATCCGCAAACATGATACAAGGTCTAGGCTACTTCCTACCGGCCGTATACCTCCCTACCTACGCCAGCTCACTAGGAGCATCAGGACTGGAGAGTACTGCCACCATTATGCTACTAAATGCCGCAGCTTTCGTGGGGTCACTCTGCATGGGTGCTGCAGTCGACAGATTCAACGTGGTGAACTGTCTCTTCGTTTCTGCAATGGGTTCAGCTCTTTCAGTGTTCCTGCTGTGGGGATTTGCCACCTCGCTAGCCCCACTCTATGTCTTTTGTTTGGCCTACGGAGCTTTTGCGGGGTGTACTGCGAGTACCTGGAGTGCAATAATCCGGGATACGAAAGAAAAGCGGAGTGGCGCCGACTCGGGTATGGTGTTCGCTTTTCTTTCTGCAGGCAAGGGCGTGTCCAATCTGTCAAGTGGACCTATTTCAGAAGCACTCTTGCATGTGGGGAATTGGAAGGCCGGTATGGCCTACGGAAGCGGTTACGGCGCGCTGATCGTCTTCACGGGCGCGACTGCTCTTCTTTCTGGGTGGAGCTTTGCTGCAAAGAGGCTCGGCTGGCTTTGAGCTCCAGTTTGAGAAAGTTTTGCGGGCGCAAGACTTGATGTATGTTTCTCCTTCGAAGTTCAGCGTGTCGGCGGGGTTTTGTTCGGTATACTGAATCGTTTTGCTCGCGGCTAAGAACTCTACATTATAATGGTTCGGCTCCAGACCACGATCACTGCATTGAGCATCTAAATCCTGCGGCGACCTGCATTGATGCAGGTCGTATTTTGGGACCACCCCAAAATCCGCCGCCACCATGTCGGACTTCCGCGCAGTCTAGTCAGGGCCCGACGTGTGGATTACATACGCAGGTACGCTGTCGCTAGAGAAGACATGCAATCTTCGGAACGGTTGATTCCAGAGCTCTCCGTCAATCATCGGCCACGGATCCTCTCGTGCGCCAAACAACTAGACTCCATGGTTAAGCTTGCATGTTCGCGTTCAAGCAAATCACCATCCGAACTCCAGCAGATCGGTTGAGGGTCCATGAAACATGCGGGCCAAGACGCTGATCACGTTTTCGGAAAATCAGGCCAATCAGCATCGCGCTTCGCGGAAGGCATCGCGGTGTTTCACAACTCCGTTGTCATCCTGCCCATGAACTCGTCCTTCATCTCCAATATCCGCTCGGAACAGCGCCAGCGCCTTCCGCGATTCAGCCATTTTCACCGCAAAGACCGACCGCGCCATCCAAGCTCGCATAAGCATTCGCATCCGCAGTGACACTCCTGCCCGTACGCTAGCATCTACCATCCCGAGTACCCAGCCCTCGTCTGCATGCAGAACGGATGAGGCGCTGAAACACTCGACCGTCGGCTTGAGCTCGACGGAGTCATCATGTGACGTCGTTTTGCTGCCAGACGCTGATGGCAGATTGCGCGTGGATCGCATGCGCATGAGGAAGGCGGCTTCGCAGCTCCGGACTGCGCCGTCCGATCTGCGATATGCGTGCGATTGGACCCCGTCGAGCTATCCGAATGTGGGACGAGTATGGTATGTGCATGTGGACGGATTGTTCGTTTGTTTGTACGTGACTGCAGAGGTATATAGTTTGTTGGCTGCCTCGCTGTTTCTCAATCATCATCCACTCATCAACCAGTCTCTTCACTACTCAGCTGCCTGGCCAGTCTCTTCTCCGGTCTCTTCGATCAACTCCATTCTTGATACTCCATTCACATTCATTGGCAGTGCCAGTCTCTCATTCAACTTTTACAACAAATCATCTTCCCTAAGCATCACCAACTAAACACTTCAAAATGAAGGCTGCTGTTATCCTCGCCATTCTTGGAGCCGCCGCGGCCCGTAAGTCCAACCTCTTCTACACCATCCAACCCGTCTAACACACATAGTGCCCGCTCCTCAGGGTCCTCCTCCTGCTGTTGTTCCCATTGCCCCCATTCCGGGAGCCCATGACGGGCCTATGAGAGAGCCCACTCCCCCTACCATGGACGAGCCCCAGGCACCCCAGACCGCCGACGATGGTCAGTGGAGCAGATGGGCGCACAAGACCGGCGGTGGTGGCGGCGGCTGGGCTACCAAGACTGGCGGCTTCCACCCAACTAAGACTTGGGGCCCGCGTCCCACCGGCGGATGGGGCACCGGTCGTCCTCACCATGGTCGTCCTCATCACCCGCGCCCTACCGGCACTCGTCCCCACGTTCCGACAAAGCCTGCCCCGGAAATCGAAGACGACGAAGACATGATGAGCATTCTCCCTGTAGAGCCTATGGCCACCTTTGACCGCAGGGGTCTGGATATCAACTACCACCTCGCCCCCCGCGGCGGCGAGGACGATGAAGAAGACAAGCAGAAAGCCGAAGAGAAGGAGAGGAAGAAGCAGGAGAAGGAGCAGGAGAAGGAGCGGAAGAAGCAGGAGAAGGAGCAGGAGAAAGCGCAGAAGAAGGCGGAGAAGTTGGAAGAGGAGAAGCAAAAGGAAATTGAGAAGCAGAAGAAGAAGTACACCAGCGTTGTTGAAGAGGCCCCGACTGGCACGGCTACTCCTACTGCTCCCGTGGGCGGTGGCAGCGCCCACAGTTCTGGTATGCCGCAGCCTACTGGCGGATGGGGCACCGCCACTGGCGGATGGGGCACCGGTCGTCCCCAGGGTACTGGTGTGGCACAACCCACTGGCGCATGGGGTACTGGTGTGGCGCAACCCACTGGCGCATGGGGTACTGGAACCGTTCCTCGCCCTACTGGTATGCCCCAGCAGCCCCACCAGCCCTCGGAGCCCACCATGGAAAACCCTGACTCTCCCGACTCCCCCGACTCCCCAGATGCTGAGCTTCCCATTGAGGAGACGCAACCTGGCCAGACTCCCACTGAGACCGATCGTGAAGGCGACTTCTAAGGGACGAAGAGTGAGGGCAAGAATGACGACGAGGAGCGAACAACTACACACACAGTAGGCGATAGGCATGGATAGATTGCGATAGATGGTACACCTTGGGTCTTGCTTTCCTTTGTTTTCCTTTGTACATTTACATTCTGCTTTTGCATGGGCTGGTCTTATTTGGTTTTGGTTTTGGTTTTGGTTTTGGTTTTGGTTGTTATAGTTTAGTATCTTCATTCAGGGAAGTGCTCCCGAGATGTGGATGCATGTACGCTTAGAAAAAAAATACTTCATTGCAATGCTCTTTTTCCAAACATTGTCTAGTCTCAAGCTCGATAGGCAGCAGATCATACTCTCACGGCTGCGTCCAGCCACCTGCCGCAACGCATAAAACAAATCCAGAAAAGCACCACGCGCAGCACACAAGCACGCCCTGCAAAACCGCACCCACCAACAACCGAGCATATCCTGTGCACGGCATCGCGCATCGACGTCCGCACCGCAAGGCCGTACTCCGCTTTCCGTAAAGCATACGCGGCCGCCATGTTCGTCGCGTAGTCCGACTCGAGCTGTGATTGGCTCGGAGATTATGGGCCCCCACCAACGCATTAGCATGGCCACTTCGTTTCAACAAGTCTATCACCCAAGTCCGAGGTCAATGCGGGGCGGAATTCCAAAGTTGAGATCGCCGCGTTAAGGATGTTGGTGGAAGGTCATGTGTC
>Ga0247803_1000960_pt1 | contig 15168 bp, 10 predicted proteins | sample UWRJL014104B1_FD_180928 | JGI IMG/M metagenome (GOLD analysis project Ga0247803, IMG submission 180928) | Plant litter microbial communities from Arlington Agricultural Research Station in Wisconsin, United States - UWRJ-L014-104B-1 | ecosystem: Environmental > Terrestrial > Plant litter >...
CCATTTTCCAGCAGCCGCGCCATTGGTTTGGAGGATTGCTGTTCCTGCGGCTATTTGCTGACCAGGATTGGCTAGTTTTTTCAGTATATAACCGTCTTTAGGGGCATGTATTTCTGAGTATTGCCGATTAAAGCTAGCCATACTTAATTGCTGCTGTGCTTGTTGCAGTGCTGTTTTACTATTCTGTAACTGCTCTAAAGTGGCCACACTATCTTTATATAAATTCTGTGTACGCTGATAATCGCGGCTCGCTTTTTCTACAGAAAGTTTTGCCTGTTGTACTTGTGCATTAATCTCTGTAGGATTTAGCGTAGCCAGCAATTGCCCTTTCTTTACAGCATCCCCTTCATTAACTGCTAGTGTATTGATGATACCCCCTGTTTTAAAGGAAAGCATAACTTCATCATCTGTGGTAAACTGACCAGAAACAGCCATACTTGTATTGCTGTGCTGCTGCTGTAGTTTCATTACTTTAACTGGTATACCAATAGCATCAGTTACCGGTTGATTAACTGCGGGTTTGCTCGTACAAGCATAACAAAAAGACAGGCAAAGCAATAAGCCAAAATAATTAATAGGTTTCATGTTGATATTATTTAGTGTTGATACTTTCGATTGGATAAGCGGCCTGACCGCGTTCTAATTCTGCCAGGGTAATTTGCAGGTTTGCCAGTGCTTCTGCCTGTTGCAACTTTGCTCCCGTAAGCTGGTCCTGCGCATCTACGAGTTCGAGAAATAAGAGTTGTCCTGCTTTGTAAGCTTTTAGCTGATCATTATAATATTTGATAGCCAATGCTACCTGGGCCACTGTACTTTGATAAGCAGCCTTAGCAGATTCATAGTTATTATAGGACTGGTTAAGCTGTAAGTTTAGCTGCTGCTGTGTTTCATCTAACTGTGAAGTAGCTGCACTAAGACTGCTACGCGATTGTGCCGCACGGTATTTACGCTGCCCTCCATTAAAAATATCCCATTGCAGGTTTACGCCCCAGAGGTAATACCGGGTTTTATCGTTCGCTTTAAAATCAAACCCTTGCGATCCCAGATCAACAAATGTATTGAGCTTAGGAATAAAACCAGACTTTTGCATTTTATAATCCAGCAGATATACTTTTTTCATTGTTTGCAGCTGTACCAATTCCTCTCTTTTACTCACACCTGCAGTAGTATCTGCAACATATAATAGGGTAGCAACTACGTTACTATCAATCAGAATAGCTTCCTTTAAAGGCCGGTTTAGTAGAAAATTAAAATAGTCCCTTGCATTCTGACTATTTCGTTCTGCCCCAATCAATAACGCTTTGGTCTTCTCCTGCTCGGTTTTGGAACGCAGTAAGGCCGTCCCATTTCTAAGTCCATTGCGCAGCATACTTTCGTTTACCCTGATATTTTCCTGGATGAGGGCTACATCACTATGGTATACAGCAATACTTTGCAAGGCTTGGTAGTAACGGTAATAGGCAGTTTTTATATCTTTTACCAATGCTCTTTTATAGACATTAACAGCGGCCTGCTGACTCGTAATCAATTGCTGCTTAATTAATTTATTATAATGGATTTCTGCATTGATCAGCGGTAAGGAAGTCCGGACCTTAAGGTCATAGAAATTATCTGGGTTCAGCAAAATGGTTTCATTTTGGAGTTGCGGATATTTATTGGAATTAGTTAACTCGTTTAGCGCCGTATAAATTGGATTAACCAAATCCCCTATTGGAATATCAATAGTCCGCCCCCCGGCAGATTTGGTATAACTTCCCAGCAAGCTAACCGTTGGTAAATACATTGCCTGGGCTTCCTTTAAAGCGTACATAGAACGATCGAGATTGAATTGCTGCTGCTTTAAACCATCGTTCTGGGCAAAAGCGATAGCAATGTAGTTATCGAGCTGGTTAACTGTTGCCTGTGCCTTTCCCTTTTGTTGGACAAGCAGTAATGCGCCAAAAAGCAAAAAACTAGATTTAATAAATGATGTGTACATAATAAACACTGTTTAGTAAAAGGGTTAAAAAAAACATATCGAAATATGTAGGTATAGTACTTTATCTATTGATAATGATTACTGTGTTTTCGATGAACAGTGTTCATCGATGGTTTAAATTTTTTTATCTTATATCTATATTAATATCGTATCTATATAATCATCTAGAGCAGCAGTTAATACGCTTCTTAAGTCCTTTTCATCCATATTAAGTACTTTTAAACGGCAGCGTAAGTTTAGTGACACCAACCCATGTACCATAGACCATAATTGTAAACTTCCTAATGCTACGTCCTTCATTTTGATTAACTTTTGTTCCACACAGCTTTTAAGACAGTCTATTAAATAATCAAATGATTTTTCGCCATTCTCTTTATGCTGATCATCTACATTTGTAGGTGCTCTAATGATAAACATCAAGTCATATAGCTCTGGGTTATCTAACCCAAATTTAATGTAAGAATGTGCTATCTGTTTTAATCTCTTAACCGGATTTTTGCTATTGGCGTGTAGCTTAAAATAAGTAAGCAACTGATCAAATGCATGTGCCTGCACTTCATATAGTAATTCGTCCTTATCTTTAAAATACAGATAAATTGTACCAGGGCTATATTCAATTGCATCGGCTATATTGCGAATGGAAGTTTTTGCATATCCTTCTTCCAGAAACATCTTCAGTGCGGCAGCTCTGATCAAATCTTTCATTTCTCCTTTTTCGCGCTCTTTTCTTTCCGATATTCCCATTATAAATATTAGTACACCACAAACATACTGAATGGTGTTCAGTAAATATACAACTTTATACAATTTATTTCTTAAGCTGACCTTTGGATGATAATTTCTCTTATCATTAGAGGAATGATGCACATTAAGTATAGCCAAATTTTGTCGAGTATTATTCTCAGGACGATATCCTTAAAAATTGGGTCTTCCGCAATTGATGTATAAATAATATTTATTGCCAATTATGAAAACAAATACAATGAATTCCTATGCTATAATTATGTTTGTAACCTTATTTATTTCCGCTTATTACGTGGGCAAAGAGGTTGCAATTAAAGAGCACAGGATGAATAGCAGAAAAAATTAAAGCTGTTCGCTACCGTGCATACTGATGTCCGTTATCGGACACTAATATAGTGAATTATCCCTTTAATAGCATTCCAGCCGTTTATTATTCATGGCATTAATTTAGATATTATCGCAAATATCAACAATTAGTTAAATGAAGAAAATACTCTTACTCCTACTTTTGCCACTGTCATTACTGGCGCAATCAAACAAAATAAGTAAAGCTGATAAGATTTACGGATTGTCTAAGTTCTGGCAAGAAGTAAACTACAATTTTGTATACCTAAATAAGGTAGACAGACCAAAGTGGGACAGTACTTACAAAGCACTGCTGGTTACAATTGGCGATACAAAAACCGATTATGCTTATTACCGGGAGATGCAGCGTTTTTGTGCGCTTTTGAAAGACGGGCATACAAATATTTTCATGCCTGAAGGCAAAGATTTTGAAACAATGACAACGATGTTTGGTGATTACCGCTTCTTTGTACAAGAAATTGAAGGCAAGGCAATTATTGTCCGTGTAAATCAAAGCAAAAAAAATGAAGTCCCTATCGGAAGTGAAATCATCGCAGTAAATGATAAACCTACGCAACAATACCTTGCCGAATCTGTGATCCCTTACATATCTTCATCTACTGATTATATATTGAAAGACTTGGGTACTTACAGGTTATTAACAGGACAGGATGGGGACACATTTAAGGTAAAAATTAAAAAACCAAAAGGTGATACCATTTCGCTCACGCTTACACATCATCCTACTGCAGAGAAAGAAGTATATCCAGCTTTTGAAGCTGGCCAGCAGTTACTTGACTTTAAATGGTTTGATAAAGATATGGCCTATCTGGCACTGAACTCCTTTGGGGACAGAAAAATTGACACACTTTTTTTAGACAAATTACCGGAACTATATAAAGCAAAATCACTCATCATCGACTTGAGAAACAATGGAGGCGGCAGTACTGATATTGGAAGGTTTATCCTGCAATACCTAACTACGGATACCTTGCTGTATGGTTCCAGGAACGCAACCCGTCAGCATACCGCGGCATTTAAAGCGTGGGGTAAATTTACTGCTGCAAAAGATACCACAGGCAGTGAATGGAACAAAAAGGCACTGATGAGTTATGAAGATAACTATTTCTACAATTTCGATTATCAACCTTTTCAAAACAAACTGGATGCAAAGCGCATTGTTATTCCAACCGTTATCCTAACGGGTTATAACACAGCTTCTGCAGCAGAAGATTTTTTAATTTATGCTGATAACCAAAAACATATGAAAAAAATTGGCCAAAATACTTTTGGAAGCACTGGCCAACCTTTTCTTTTCGATATGCCCGGAGGCGGTAGTGCCAGGATATGCACTAAAAAAGACACTTATCCCGATGGCCGAGAGTTTGTGGGTTATGGCATTAAACCTGATATCGAAGTAATACCCACATTTAAAGATTACCTGCAGAAAAAAGATGCAACTTTATTAAAGGCTATTAGTTACTTACGAAAATAAGCATGTAATTCTTCTGCCATTATTGGAACACCAATAGTGGCAGGAGCTTCTATTTTTCTGATCGCCTGTCCCCCGCTAATAAATGGGATGTCCACATCAATCACATATCTTAACACTTCTTGTGGAACATAATTGACTAATCCGGCTGCTGGGTATACGACTAACTTGGTACCGATAACAGCAAAAATATCTGCTTGCTGACAAAGTTCTGCTGCAAACTGCAGATTGGGCACAGCTTCACCAAACCATACTACATGGGGCCGTAAACGAGAGCCCAACTCACAAACATCAGTTGCCTTAATTTCCCATCCTGTTATCGGATAGGTAAGTGACGGATCCAGATCTGACTGCGAACGGGTGATCACTCCATGTAGATGTAACACATTTTTAGAGCCTGCCTTTTCATGTAGATCATCAATATTCTGTGTAATAATCTGAACATCAAATTGATCTTGTAATTCGGCCAATGCAATATGGGCTTTGTTGGGTATTGCAGCAAGAACAGCCTTTCTACGCTCATTATAAAAATGTTGTACCAGTTCTGGATTTCGCTGCCATGCTTCTGGTGTAGCCACATCTTCAATATTATAGCCCTCCCATAGTCCGTCTGTATCTCTAAAAGTTTTCAAACCACTTTCGGCGCTGATACCGGCACCTGTTAATACTACTATTTTCTTCATGGGCTGAATTGTACGCTTAAATTTGTAGAGTCTGGTTAAATATTTAGTTCTTTTACCCAAAGATACCTATGTGTATTGGTAATACCCATTTTGATGCTTAACTTCAAGCTATATCAATCAAATTGTCATAATTAATAATCTGCAAACAATTTTAATGAAATAGTTATTTATAATTCTTAGAGTTGTAACTCATAAAACATATAGTATGGAACATAGCGATCGCAGGAAATTTATTAAAAACTCCTTATTATTAGCCGCAATACCGGCAATTGCCCCAATGGACATTTTTGCACTTGATCAGAAAAAAAGTGAAGACAGCGCTAACGTTGCTCCTTTTGTATTCGCACAAATCCCACTGCCTTATGCATTCGATGCGTTGGCACCACATATAGATGCTGTGACAATGGAAATCCATTATACCAAGCATCATGCTACCTATGTAAAGAATGTAAATGAAGCCATAAAAGCAGAGAAGCTTGATTTTAAGAATGCGTATGATTTCTTTTCGCAGTCTTCAAAATTATCTGCTAAAGCTAAAAACAATGGTGGAGGTGTATGGAACCATAACTTTTTCTGGGATTCTATGTCACCTACCCCTTCTGCACCATCCGCTAAACTAAAGGCGGCGATCGACAAATCTTTTGGTTCGCTGGAGCAGTTTAAGGAGCAGTTTACCAAAGCTGCTGTCGGACAATTTGGTTCTGGATGGGCCTGGTTAATTAATGATAGAGGGACTTTAAAGATTGTAGGAACAGCTAATCAGGATAATCCTCTAATGGATACTGCGCTGGTAAGAGGAACGCCCCTTTTAGCAATTGATGTTTGGGAACATGCATATTACTTAAAGTATCAGAATAAACGCCCTGATTATGTTGCTGCGTGGTGGAATGTGGTAAACTGGAGTCAGGTGAGCAAGCGTTTAGTATAAAAATATTATGTGCCTAATTTGGCAGACTGATAATTTCTCTATTTAGCACTGCCGTGCTGCAAAAACACCTGTTGATCATCCCTTCAGGTGTTTTTGTTTATTCAAGATGATCCTTGTCATTTTATTTTACTTATTTTCGGAATATTTTGTTGCTTTTACGTTATAACTAGTGTAAACTAAATACTTCCCTCATGACCAAGAACATCTTTATTGCATCCGCAGAACCTTATACAGGGAAATCAGTTGTCGCTTTTGGAATGGTAAATATGCTGCTTGGAAAAACGCAGAAAGTCGGCTATTTTAAACCGATAATTGCACAAGTGAACCCTGCAGAGAAAGAAAAACACATCGAAGCTATCCTGGAATACTTTTCACTGCCTATCCCTTACGCAGATACTTACGCTTTTACACGTCAGCAAATTTTGCATCAATCAGAAACTGAAAATGCTGGCGAAATGATCAATACTATTATCAGTAAATATAAAAAGCTGGAAGACAACTATGATTTCACCGTCATTGAAGGCAGTGACTTTTTAGGGGAAGGTATCGCATTCGAATTTGAATCTAATGTACTGATTGCGAAAAACCTGGGCGCACCGGTAGTCATTGTAGTTACAGGAAAAGATAAAACACCAGCCCAGGTGATGGGAACAGCGGTTAATATTTATCGCAATTTTATGCTGCGGGATGTGCAGGTATTGGGTATAGTGACCAATATGGTTGCGCCCGATGATGTTGATGCAGTGAGGTTAGGACTGACCAACCAACTGCCGGCCGAACTGATGATCACTGTTATACCGATGGATAGCGGCTTGCAAAGTCCTACTATGCAAGAGATTACCAACGCTTTGCATGCAAAAGTATTGTTTGGGGCAGACCTGATGGCGAACCAGGTGGATAATTTTGTGACTGGCGCGATGATGCTGCCAAATTTTTTGAGCCATATTAAGGAAAATGTGCTGATTATTACGCCTGGCGACCGTGGTGATATTATTATAGGTTCATTACAAGCTAATTTGTCTGCAAACTACCCTAAGGTGGCAGGTATTGTGCTTACCGCAGGCAGTTTACCGGATGAGCCGATGCTGCGCCTTATTGAAGGACTGCAAACGATCATCCCTATTATTTCTGTAGAAAAAGGAACTTTCGAAACTACAACAGCTATCGGTGCTATCCACTCTAAGATCACAATAGAGAACAAAAAGAAAATTGAACTGGCCATCGACGTGTTTGAAAAATATGTTGACATGAAAGCCCTTGATGATAAAATCATTACTTTCCGCCAGGAAGGGATTACACCTCATATGTTCCAATACCAGCTGGTTAAATGGGCAAAAAGCCAGAAAAAACATATTGTACTGCCAGAAGGAAACGATGAGCGGATCTTAAAGGCTACAGAACGATTGATTAATCAGGAGATTGCAGATATTACCCTATTGGGCGACCCATTAGAGATTGGCGCAACTATAAAAAGACTTGGGCTAACCCTTGATATCAATGCAATCCATATCCATAACCCTGCTGTTTCTGAACATTATGATGATTACGTAGAAACGCTTTACGAACTGCGTAAAACCAAGAATGTGAATATGGAAATGGCAAGGGATATGATGACAGATGTTTCTTATTATGGAACGATGATGGTTTACAAAGGCGATGCTGATGGAATGGTTTCTGGCGCAGTGCATACTACGCAACACACCATCCGCCCAGCGCTCCAATTTGTAAAAACCAAACCCGGCGTTTCTGTAGTTTCTTCTATATTTTTCATGTGCCTGCCAGAGCGGGTAGCCATATTTGGCGATTGTGCAGTAAACCCTAACCCTACCGCCGAGCAGCTTGCCGAAATTGCAATCTCTTCTGCAGAAAGCAGCACCCGTTTTGGTATTGAACCACGCATTGCGATGCTATCTTACTCGTCCGGAAGTTCCGGCGAAGGGGAAGACGTAGAACGGGTTAGAGCTGCAACCGCAATTGTGAAAGAAAGAAGGCCAGATCTTAAAATCGAAGGCCCTATACAGTATGACGCTGCAGTAGACCTCTTGGTTGGTCAGCAGAAGCTACCTGGCTCTGAAGTAGCAGGAAGGGCAAGCGTATTAATTTTCCCTGATTTAAATACCGGCAATAATACTTATAAAGCGGTGCAGCGGGAAACTGGTGCATTAGCTATTGGCCCGATGCTCCAAGGGTTAAACAAACCAATTAACGACCTAAGCCGTGGTTGTACAGTAGATGATATTTTTAATACTGTCGTAATTACTGCAATACAGTGTCAGGATTTGAGTTAAAAATAAAGAACCTATATAAACAGTAACCATTTACAATTGCCTTTTATGAATATTTTAGTAATTAATGCAGGGAGCAGTTCCCTGAAATACCAGCTTTTCCGCATGCCTGTGAAAGAAGCCGTTTGTAGTGGATTAGTGGAACGGATAGGCATAGAAGGTTCATTTATCAAACACGTTATAAATTTTGGAGATGAAAAGAAAACTATTGAAAAAGAGCTTTTCATTGCGAATCATGGTGATGGATTAAAACAGTTGTTTTTAATGCTGGCACATCCTGAGCATGCCGTAATTGATAGCCCGGATGATATAGCCGCTGTTGGCCACCGTGTTGTACATGGAGGAGAACACTTTTCTGGTGCCACACTAATCACCCCCGCAGTTAAGAAACAGATTAAAGACTTGTTTTCTTTGGCACCATTACATAATCCGGTACATTATAAATGCATTGAAGTTGCTGAGCACACGTTTCCCTTAGCTAAACAGATTGCTGTATTTGACACCGCCTTTCACCAATCGCTGCCCGAAGAGGCCTATCGGTTTGCTATCCCAGAATACTATTATAAAGAACATGGAATGCGCGTTTATGGCTTCCACGGCACCAGCCATAAATATGTAAGTGAACATGCGATAAAATGGCTGGGCAAGCCCGATGCAAAACTGATCAGTATCCATTTAGGGAACGGCTGCAGTATGGCTGCTATTAAAGATGGAAAATCTATTGATACCAGTATGGGATTTGGCCCGCTAAGCGGATTAATGATGGGCACCCGTTCTGGTGATATCGATCCGTCTGTAATTCTACACTTGATGGAGCATGCAGGTTACACCCTGGAACAACTAAGCACATTATTAAACAAACAGTCTGGTTTGCTAGGCGTGGGCGGGTCTAGTGACATGCGCGATATCAGGAAACTGGTAGAGCAAGGCAATGAAGAAGCTACTTTAGCACTTAAAATATATGCTTACCGGATCAAGAAATTTATTGGTTCCTATGCTGCCGTGTTAAATGGATTGGATGCTATACTATTTACTGCAGGAGTTGGCGAAAATGACACCGCTATGCGTGAGGCTGTTTGTAGGGAAATGGATTACCTTAATATTGTAATGGACCCGCAAAAAAACACCTCCTATAAAGGAGAAATTATGGATATAAGCACACCGTCATCTAAAGTTAAAATTCTGGTTGTACCTACCAATGAAGAGTTTGAAATTGCCTCCCAGTGTTACGCTATGTAACTATAAGTCTGTTATTTCACTGGCAGTGTTGAACTTCCAGTGAAATAACTTTACTTATGTACTTAAGCCGTACCTAAAACCTTCCAACCGTTATCGGATTTGAATGTATATGATCTTTCTACAGAGCGGAAACCATCCGGATAAACGCAAATTTCTGTGATAATCCAATATTGCTCGTCTATCTTTTCGCGATGTGTAAAAGCACTCGTCTTTTGAGAGAAATCTGGCATTCCATGCTGATCAATATACTGAAGGAAAGATGCTTCCAAAGCTTCTGCTGTGAGCGCAATAGTTTCATTATCTATTTCAAGTTTTGCTTTTAACAATATCAGTCTGGCTTCAGCATGGAAGTCTTTGCAAGCAAGGACCTGCTCAAGGTTGTTCTCGCTAAAATATTGCTCAATGAGTAGGATTGCACCTTCTGGTGTATCTAAATCGACTTTAAAATGATCTACTCCTTCATCGATATATAATCCTACAGCATCATCGAACGCTGGCTGCTCATTTTCTGGAAGACCGTCGCGGATAGCCCTGATCGTATATCCCCCGATTAATCTTCCCGATTCAATAATCATCCAGTCAGACACCAGAGAACTCTCTACCCCGATCCGGTCGCCCAGCCGTACAGCAGTAACATTACCGGGTTCATTACCAACAGTACCAAATAAGTTCCCCTCATTATCAAATTCTGGTTCCGTTAACCAGATATGTTCAATATGGTCTTCATCAGCAATTTTGATCTTGACTGAGAAATACACTTGTTCTGGCTGAGGATCTAACAGGCATTCCATAAAATACCACAGTGTAAGCCGTGCCTTCTCTATTGCCCAAACCATCTTTTCATCTTCTCCTGAAACGAATACAATACCAGGATGTTCTTTAGTATCAAGATTCTTCTTGCCAAATATATTTGCTAGTAAACTCATGCTTCAATAGTTACAAATTAAACAGGCTGATGGATAGCCTATATAATCTAAACATGAATTCTTTAAAATTGCTTGGAAATTTATTTTTTATTTACATTATAGGATATCATTTTGTTCACCTTTCCATTCTTTAGCTCGTAAATATCACAATAGTAAAGATCAAAGTCCTGCCCCTTACCGTTTGAACATTGTACGTTCCCACTCACACTGCCACGGTCACCCTCAATAATGACATAATCTTTTGTACAAGAGATGATTTTCATATCCGCGTGATCGCTAAAAAATTTACGTAGGTTTTCTTTGCCTTGTATCCCCTGGTCACCTATCATTTGCCATTCGATATCATCAGTAACATGGCTGAGAATAGCTTCGATATCATTGTTATCAAAAGCTTCCACAATTTCCATTATTATTCTTCTGCTACTCATATATTTAACTATTAATTTTTAACCTCTAATCAAATTTACGTTTTCAAATAAAGAGGGAAAACAGATAAAAGTGACAATCATAAGGGGCATTTAAGCCATCTTTGATTTATTTATTGGTGTGCGAACTGGTGTTCGGATGCGTTCATCAACTGTTCATATCCGATCACTTTAGCACCTTCATCAGCAAATAAACACTGATAATCAAAGCATTATACACTCCTGTAGAATTGGCACATCATTGGTACTAGGCGAGAAAGTAAAACAGGATTAATAATTACGAACTTAAAGGATATGTTTAGACTGAACTTGAAAATAGCGCTTAGGAACTTGTGGAAAAGTAAAGGTTATGCAGCAATTAATATTTTTGGACTTGCTGTTGGATTTGCTGGATTCATCTTGATCTTACTTTATGCTAACCACGAATACAGCTATGATACCTGGAACCCAAATGCAAACAATATCTACCGGATCTCCAGTAAAAGTGATGAGCAGCAAGAAGAATACGCCTCTAGTCAGGGTGAACTTGCGCCTGCACTAAAAAATGCTGTGCCAGAAATCGAATCTTATGCACGGTATTACACCTGGGATATTAAACAACGCTTACTTAGTTATGGCGACAAGGAATTTTATGTTGATCATATTATGGGCGTCGACAGTTTATGGTTTGATGCATTCCCGTATAAATTTTTATATGGTGATCCTAAAAAGTCCCTTGTTTCTGCAGATAACATTGTGATATCTGATAAAATAAGTGAAAAATACTTCGGTGCCACTAACCCAATAGGAAAATCATTGGTGATGAATGGAACCAAAACTTATATTATTAGTGGGGTTTACGTAGAACCGGGTACGCCAGAACATATTGATCACGATGGTTTTATTAAAATGTCGTCACAAGGTGATGGGTGGAACAACGGGAACTTTTATACCTATTTAAAGATAAAAGAGGGAACAGACAGGGAAATGGTTACTAAAAAGATCAACCGCGTTTTGAAACAGCTCCCAGCCGTTGCGGCTAACCCTTGGCTGAAAGATGAACAACTCATCCTCACACCTATTCCTGATATATACCTGCATTCTACAGTATCCCAGGATCCTGCTAAAAGGGGCAATGCAAAAATTGTAACCATTCTGGTCCTTTTTTCTGCATTACTACTTGTTATTGCCTGTATTAATTTTACGAACCTATCTATTGCCAGATCGGTTAAGCGAGCTAAGGAAACAGGTATAAGAAAAGTGATGGGTGCCGGCAAAGGTAGCCTGGCCCGCTACTTCCTTACAGAAACTGCTATTCAATGCCTGGCAGCTCTACTGCTGGCTTTTGTAATTGCGGAAGTTTCCCTTCCAGTACTAAATTCGATTATGGATCTAGATCTTACCTTGTTTAGCTATGGCTTCCCGGTAATACTTGGGCTACAGATTTTCTTCGTACTTTTCCTTGTAATTGTATTTTCTGGTGGTTATACTGCATTTTTCCTGGTGAATTACGAGCCGATCAAAGTATTAAAAGGTAACTTTTCCAGGAGCAGCGGTAGTTTATGGATGCGAAAGGCACTGATATCAGTTCAGTTTGTTGTTGCCACAGTCTTTATTGTTTGCCTGCTGATTATTAAGCAGCAAGTATCCTATATGCAAAATAAGGATGTGGGTTTTAATAAGGAACATGTAGTAGTCTTTAAAATAAGAAAAGGAGAAACAAGAAAGAACTACGCACAGGTAAAAGCCAGGTTAGAAAAAATCCCTGGAGTAAAGGCGGTAAGCAGAGTAAATTCTTTTCCGGGATCACAGGATATGCAGGTTATTGGAAGAGATTATCGGAACCAATCTGTACAAAACCTCAGTGTAGTTACTGTTGATTATGATTATTTTAAGGTATTGGGTATGAAGGTGAAGACAGGGCGTGTATTCTCCAGGCAATTCGGAACCGATACAGCTGGTATCATCGTAAATGAAACGGCTGTTAAAAAATATAGTTTGCAAAAACTTATCGGACAAAAATGGATTGACGATAGAACTATTGTAGGGGTAGTAAAAGACCATGTGCAGACAGGTATGGAAACAGCGACAGATCCAATTGCTTTTATGCTCGAAGGCCGTGGTACGAACGGAGCAGATAATATGATACTGAAGATTGACGGTGCCCATATCCAGGAAACACTAGACGAAGTAAAGTCGGCCTGGGAGGCAATAGAGCCATTCCCATTTCAGTATACCTGGCTAGATCAGAGTTTTGCAAAAGTATATGTTCAGTATGTCAGACTAGACAAGGTTTTTAACATTTTCACTTATGTTACACTGGCATTAGCCATCATTGGCTTATTTGCATTAGCATCATTTAATGTGCAGGAGCGTACAAAGGAAATTGGGGTACGAAAAGTACTCGGAGCAGATACAGTTGATATCCTAAAGCTGATCAATAAAGGATTTTTAGGTCTCGTGATTGCGGCAAATATAATTGCCATTCCCATTGCCTACGCTTTATCTAAGAACTGGCTAAATGGCTTTGTGTTCCGAACCACAATGACCGTGTGGCCTTTCGTAATTGCTGCAGCAATATCCATTTTAATCACATTGATCACGGTAAGCTTGCAGGCTTATAGAACAGCAAAAGCAAATCCTGTGGATGCGCTGAAGTATGAGTAAGTAGTCCAAAAATAATATTGGCTCTTTTTCCATTTATAACTGACAGCCAGAACCAGCACCTCCGGATATTCTTCCGGAGGTGCTAAACCGTAATCAATATGGTAATGAGCTATATAAAGTAATACATTCTATAAGCTAATAGCAGTAAAATAGCTTAAACATTAGGTAGTTAACAGTGCTGGTTTTTGCTCATAGATTTTCCAAAGCAATTCTCCGAATAGCGTATTAGACCATGCAAACCAGCTTCTGGTGAACTTTGAAGGATCATCTTTGTGGAAAGACTCATGCATAAAACCAGTGTCCGCATGTGTTTTCTGTAATGTTTGGATACACCATTTGATCTCGGCATCATCAGTAGAAGTTAGTCCCCTGATCGTGATACTCATTGGCCAGATCATATCCTGCCCAACATGCGGGCCGCCAATCCCTGCTGCTGCTGTACCTTTAAAGAAATAAGGATTATCCGCAGAAAGCGCAAACTTCCTGGTATTCTGATAGATTGGATCGTCTGCTTTTACTACGCCAAGATAAGGAAGACTTAACAAACTAGGCACATTGGAATCATCCATGATGTAAGAACTGCCAAAACCATCTACCTCAAAGGCATACATCTTCCCATGCTTCGGATGGTCGACCACCCCATATTTTTGTATTGCCGCTTCCACTTCGGTTGCCAAAGAAGAAAGGCTTCCAGCTAAATTACTATCACTAAAAAGCGCGGTTACCATCTCTGCAGCTTGGTTAAGACTGGCCACAGCGAAAAAGTTAGATGGGATCAGGAACGGGAATATGGTTGCATCATCACTAGGACGAAATGCAGAACAGATCAATCCTACGGGATTTACCGGAAAACCATATCCTGCCATTGGCTGGGTATCGGTTTGCTGTATCGTCTCTCTTTGGAAATGATAAGGCCCTTTATTGGTTTTACGCTGCTGATCTTTAAAAACTAGTAATGTTGCTTCGATACCCTTTTTCCAATCGGCATCAAACGGCACTTTATCCCCCGTTTTTTTCCAGTAATGGTAAGCGAGGCGGATTGGATAACATAAAGAATCTATTTCCCATTTACGTTCATGCACCCCAGGTTGCATAGCCGTTTTGTCAGTTTTCCATTCTCCAACTTTTGTTGGGTCACCATAAAAAGCATTTGCATACGGATCTTTAAGTACACATTGTGTCTGGTGGATAATTACACCTGCAATCAGGTTCTTTAAAGCTTTATCTTCATTTACAAATTGTAAATACGGCCATACCTGTGCCGAGCTGTCGCGCAGCCACATTGCATCAATATCTCCGGTAATCACATACGTATCTGGCCGTCCGTTCTTTTCTTTATAATAAACAGTAGTATCCAGCGTATTTGGAAAACAGTTTTCGAACAACCAGCTGAGCTCTGGATTTTTAACTTTCGACTGAAATGTTTTGATTGCATTGTTTACTGCTTTACTTTGAAAATGCCTTTTATCTGCTGCTA
>Ga0247803_1000961_pt1 | contig 15165 bp, 14 predicted proteins | sample UWRJL014104B1_FD_180928 | JGI IMG/M metagenome (GOLD analysis project Ga0247803, IMG submission 180928) | Plant litter microbial communities from Arlington Agricultural Research Station in Wisconsin, United States - UWRJ-L014-104B-1 | ecosystem: Environmental > Terrestrial > Plant litter >...
AAAGGGGAATATTCAACACAAATTCGGCGGGGTTTATTATAGTTATGGCCTGACTTTGTACCCTGAAACCATTATGAAAGATATAAAAAAGTGGAAAGCCAAACGCAATTAATATCATCAATTTTCCAAAAATATACTTACTATAAAGAAAAAGAAGCAACCGAAAAGGCTGCTTCATTTTTCTTTCAAACTATACAATCACAAATCAAATCCTTAACGTCGTCCCCCACGGGCTACGCCACCACCGCCTACGGAACCTCCGCCACGGCTGTAACCACCTCCATAAGAGGGACTTCGAAAATTGCCCCCTCCGTTGTTATAACTTCTGGGAGTATTATTATAGGTTCTGGGGGCGCTATTACTTCTGTTGTAAGAACCCTGATTTGGCAAGTAGCGACCTCCTTGTGAATAGCCACGACCAGTATTATTATATGTTCTTGGAGAAGATAACCAGTTTGATCTTGATCCCATTTCAGGATTATAATGTCTTCCGGCAGCACCTATAAAACCATTTCTCGGGGAGACATAACGTCCTCTTGAAATGTAATGATTACGATAATAATTCCCGTATGTGCGGTACAAGTGAGGATAATAACGATAAGCTCCTCCAAAAAACCAGGTTGAAAAACCGAGTGTCGGGAAACCGTATCCATACAGGCCCATTCCGTAATACATACCACCTCCGAAACCAAATGCGCCTGGATACCACATTGGCGAACCATACCAGGATGGATATCCAAACCAGTAAGAATATGGGTTACTGTAATAATTGATCACTTTATCACCTGTTGGTGCTGGGTAGCTATATCCGCCGCTTTGTGCATATTGCTGCGTTGCCCGATCATATTCTTGCTGCGCTTGTGGATCCTGCGCCAATTCTTTTTTATAATTATCCAGATCCTGCTTGTTATCGGCCTCAATCTTGTCATGCGCATCGGCCAGTTTTTGACGCGTGCCATCAGGATCATTTCTAAATTCTTCCCCCAAACGAGCGGTCAAATCGTTGTGATCATTTAAAATCGAAAGGACATCAGGCATTTCCTGTAAATTTTTAAAAGCTTCCTGAGCATCCGAATTCAACGGCTTTATTAAATCCGAGAATGAAGCAACGGCCTGCTGATTAAGATTATCAACCGTTACAAGGTCATTATGATGATTACGATAAAGTTTCCATGCTGCTTCCTGCAACTCTTTCGATGGATTATTTAACAATCCGTTGATTTGTTCTTTGGACTGTTTACGTGGCAAAGTTGCCAGCGTATGCATCAGTTCAGGATAACGCGATACCTCGTAAAACCAATTCTGCTTTTTCTGAGGGTATCCCTGGATCGTAGCCTGGAAACGCTGTGTAGTATATTCGCGGATCCGGGCCACCTTATCCAATACTTCCGGATACTGTGTTGCAATCAGGATATTATTCCTTACTTCTTCTTTATAAGGAGCAACGGTTGGAACAATACTCTGCTCTACCGGTTTGGAAGGACGCTGATCCGCATAATCTGCATCATTTTGGCTATACGCTGTAAGCGAAATGGTTAAAAATGAAAATGCTGTAAAAAATGTTGTTAAAAAACGGAAATTAAAGGTTTTATCTCCCTCTAAAACGGCGCAGGGATCACCTTTTTTATGCGATTTCATGAGCTTTTGCGTTAAATTTTGAATTACTTTGTAACCTTTAACATATTAAAATTACAATTCGATTCTGTTGAAATTTTGTAGTTCTGGCAAGTATTCGAATAATTTAAAATTTATTTTAGAGCCGGTAAAACAGGCACCCGTCAGGGCACCTGCTTATTTGGGTCACTAATACTTTTTAGAAAAAAAAATTGTTATGACTGGTTTACCGGAAAACTTTTCATCAGTTTTTTCACCCCCTTATTGATTCGTTTATCAAGAGTGTTTGGGTTGGTGACGTCACCTGAAACTGCTCTCTGCCAAACGATCTCTCCGGTTTTGGCATCAACAACATCAAGTATCAAAGTACCATCTGTGCTATTGGTTGATGAGGGATATCCACCGTAACCGTAACCTCCATAAGGAATCCCCCAGCCGAATCTTCCCCAACCCATCATCGGGTATCCCATCATCGGATATCCTCCATAATAATTTTTACGGACACGTTGGGTATAAGTATGAAACTGCAATAAAAAGTCCGGATTTCCAGTCTCTCGTATCAGACCTTTCTCATTCAATGCTGCGTCAAACGCTTTCTGTATACGCTGACGTGAATAAGTGCTGTTATACATTGGGTTTTGGTTTGTCTTCATATCCGGCACAATCCAGTTATAGGTCTTGACCGGAGCATTGTCCGATACTTTCGACGGGGAATTTGCGAAAACGACGCCGCTCAATATGCTAAGCAAGCTCAACAGAATCAGATTCTTTTTCATTTTTACGATGATTAAATTTTTAGGATTTAAAAAAATAAACATAGCATTCGTGTAGGGGCGGACACCAGGCCCGCCCTGCCAACATCACAAACCAATCGCATAATATTGTGTTTCCTGACTTCCCGGATAAACTCCCTCAATCATTACCCCACCCTTTTTACCTTCCAATGCTTTCATTGCCTGCTGCACGTTCCCTACCGGTGTTTTATCTATTTTAGTAATAACGAATCCGTCCTGCATATCAGTATTCTGACGGACCTTTCCTGCATTAATTTGGCTCACCTGCACGCCCTGTTCAACATCCCATGCTCTCTTCTGCTGAGCAGTCAGATCTTGTAATTCGATTCCCAGGTTGTCAAAAGTCTGAGCTGATTTTTCAGCCACCAATGTTCCTGCGCTACTTTTTAGTGCAACGGTAACAATTTTGTCAGCACCATCACGGTTCACGTTGACCAAGACCTTATCGCCAGGCTTATGCTGAGCAATTGCTTCCTGCAACTGTGCCACACTTTCTATATCATGGCCATCAATTTTTGTAATCACATCACCCACCTTAATACCAGCCTCACGCGCTGCACTCTGATCGGCAAAATTTTCCACGCGAACACCTTCGTCCACTTTCAAGTCATATGATTTAACTTTTGCGCCGTCTACTTCACTGATACCAACGCCGAGATAACCTCGTTGTACGGAACCAAATTTCGAAATATCTTCCACAACTTTGTGTGCGATACTGGAAGGGACTGCGAATGAATAACCTGCAAACGATCCGGTCTGGCTGGCAATGGCTGTGTTAATCCCGATGAGATTGCCGTTTAAATCAACCAAAGCACCACCTGAGTTTCCCGGATTCACTGCCGCATCAGTCTGAATAAAGGACTCGACGGGAGCCTTTGAATTCTCTCCAAGAATGTTGATGCTGCGACCTTTCGCGCTTACGATCCCCGCCGTTACAGTCGAAGTCAGGTTATATGGATTACCAACCGCCAAAACCCATTGTCCAACTTTGACGTTTTCAGAATTTCCGAACGATAAAGCTGGAAGATTTTTAGCTTCAATCTGGATCAGCGCAATATCCGTATTCGGATCAGAGCCTATCACTTTCGCTTTAAAGGTGCGTTTGTCAGCCAATGTAACTTCCAAAGATTCTGCTCCCTGAATTACGTGATTATTTGTCACAATAAATCCATCCGGATTAATGATTACTCCGGATCCCGAAGCCTGTGGTTTTTCGCCTCTTCCACTACCCTGCGGTGCATCCTGACCAAAAGGACTGCGACCTCCAAAAAAGTCTTTCAACTCTTCCGGCACTTCCATCTGGCTCACATTCCTTTCAGCTTTCATCGTGGATTTAATATGGACAACAGCCGCAGTCGCTTTTTGGGAAGCAAGAGAAAAATCCGCTGGAATCATCGCCACATTTGTACCAGTACTTTTCTCTTCCAGCCTCGTTTTCATCACGGGCATATTGGTCTCTACCCAATTGGAGATCGTATCAGGTTTGCTAAAATGTTCATAGGCTGCGAAAGATGTACCGCCAACGAAAGCGAATGCCAGGGCAACAGGAGCTAATTTCTTGATATTTTGTTTTTCGAACATGACTACAAAAAGATGAAAAGTTGAAAGATGATTAACCGAAGATCAAAGTGCCCGAAAGAAGTCCAGCTGAAACCTTTTCCACCACTCTGCCTCGTATGTTAATTCAAATTTGCAACACGATCCTGTTGTAATCTTGTGGGAATTCTGAAGAGATTCTGAAGTTTTATTTTTTTGAAAAATAAATTATAAATGAAACAAAAAAAGGAAGGTTAAAAACCTCCCCCTTTCCTTTGTTATTAGCCATGAAAAATCTTTATGTCACCAACTCACGGTCAATACGTGCCATTCGTTGTCTATATCATATTTTAAGTTCTGTCCGTTAACCTCGCAAATGGTTTTTACCAAAGCTAATCCAAGACCTAACGAAGCAGATAACGTACTTTCCTTACGAAAACGTTCAAAAAGTTGTTCCGGATTCGCATTCAGTGGTTTTCCTGTATTTCGGACAGATAATATTCTTTCGCGTAAGATAATAATAATCTTTCCTTTTTCAACGTTATGCCTGATCGCGTTTGTCAATAAATTATTTACAAGTATTTCAGCCAGCGCAGGATGTATCACAGGACCAAACGGTTGTAAGTCTGTTTGAATGCTTAATTCGCGCTGGTCAATTAAATCTTCAAGATCCCTCAGTTTACTATTAATGATCGGAACCAGATTAATCGGATCAGTTCCTGCCAGAAACTGCCTGTTTTCAATTTTAGTAAGCAATAATAATGCCTGATTCAAACGCCCCAATCTGTTTGCAGCCTCACTAACGCTCGACAAGGCAACCAGCTGCGATTCCGTTAGTGACTCATCCTGAAAGAGTCCTTCAATTTTCGAAAGTATGACAGCAAGCGGCGTTTGAATCTCGTGGGACGCATTTTCGGTAAATTCTTTCAGATTTTGATACGCCGTCGTTACCCTGCTTGTCAGGTGCGTAACGGACTGGTTCAGCTGATCAAATTCAAGCGTTTTCTGCGGCTCGAATGTCAGCGTCTCGTGCTGCTGAATCTGGTAAGCGTCGAGTTTCCCCAACGTTTTATAGAAAGGTTTCCACAACCGTTTGGAAAGCCAGCTATTTAATACCAGGAGTGAAATAAGCATAACCGTGACAATGAATGTGACCGTCATCACCACTGCCTCCATCAGATGTTGTCTTTGCAGCAGCATTTTACTGATCGTTACGCGATACCACTGCCCCAAAGCCCTTTCATAAAAAACAAGCTGGCGGTATGGCTGAAATTCATTTTCCGCCAGATTCAGCATTGATGTTTCCCGGATAAAAGACCGTCCCGGATACCGGACAGGTTCCAGTTGCAGACTATCTCCAAGCTGCAGGATATAAACCGGCAACGTTTCCAGATGTTTCAATTGCCAGCGCACTTTTACCTGGCTTTGAAATAACTCCTTGTTCGCTTCACGATCAATAAGATACCGAACTGAGACGTAAAACAATCCCGCTCCCAAAAAAAGTACAACCATGGAAGTTACCAGTTGATAGCGAAGGATCTGAGCTAATAATTTCATTGTTCGCTGAACTTATATCCAACACCATAAATCGAACGCAGGTAATCCGGACAACCTTTGTCCATCAATTTTTTCCTTAAATTTTTAATGTGCGTATAAATAAAATCAAAATTGTCCATCAGGTCGGCGTCGTCTCCCCACAAATGTTCAGCAATTGATTCTTTCGTTAAAACTCTGTTTTTATTTGCGATCAGATAAATTAAAAGGTCATATTCCTTCCGGGTCAGGATAATTTCCTGCGTATCAACCGAAACAAAATGCTCCTGCGGTTCAACAATAATTTTACCAAAACGGATCTGCTGATTTCCCTGAAAGTTTCGTCTTCTTATCACAGCCTGAACTCTTGCATTAAGTTCAGACAAATGAAAAGGTTTGGTCAAATAATCGTCAGAACCGAGGTTTAAGCCTTCAATCCGGTCATCAAGCGAGTTTTTTGCAGAAATAATGATGATACCAATTTCAGGAAACTTCCTTTTTAACTCTCTGACAGCATCCAGCCCATCACCATCGGGAAGCATAATATCGACCAGTACACAGTCGTATTTATAAATATTAATTTTCTCAATGGCAGATTCGTAATCCTGCGCCCACTCGCATATAAAATTCTCACGCTGAAAATAATTCTGGATACTGGTCGCCAGCGCTTTCTCGTCTTCTATGAGTAATAGCTTCATGCCCAAAGGTTTTGTACAAATGAACCTACCAATTTTGGTGCAATTTTGTAGTTGCCTAAAATTTTATTTTTTCCTGCTTCCAAGCCACAAAATGCCATCGACAACAAGTTTATTCTGAACATCATTATCAAAAGTGTAAGACAATGTTTTATTGGTTTTATTTTCATAGTCTATATCGTTATGTCCCATATTCAGATACAGCATTTTGTAATTTTTATTCGTCCAGACCACAGGGAAATATCCACTGTGCCATATTTCGTGTTGCTTAGGTCCGGTACCCAATGGAAAACTGGTTGAATCAATCGATACCAAAATTTTAATGTCCGGATTTTTTCGAAGATCATGTTCCCAGCGATACCATTCGTTTGGCGAAGATTTGAAAATTTCCGGCAGATTTTTCGTTGCCCCAAAGTTTTTGTCTTCGACTCGTAGAATGGCAGACGTAGGTCGCCAGGTATTACTGGCATATTGCCCGGAACCCAGGAATTTTTCGTGATACCAATCCCAGTTCTGATTAAACGCCGACGGTGTCAGCGCGAACGCTGCGAAATGGAAACCCATCCAGGCTCCGCCATTTTCCATATATTTTTGAAAAGCTGTCCGCTGTTCCTGAGTTTCAGGCCTGGTATCTAAAAAAAGAACGACTTGATATCCTGACAAATATTCAGTATTTAATTTACTCCAATCGGATGTGGAATTATAGGTGAAGTTATTATCGGCAGAAATAGTCTGAAAAAAATTATTGGCCTCACGCACAAAACTGATATGCGCCTGGTCATTCTTCCCAGTGTAAAATGCAAGTATTTTAAACTTTGTTTTTTTTTCCGGCTTCGATATGCCAGATATGGTGAACAGCAAAGTCAGCAATAATAACGTGCAGCCAACAGCTCTATTAAAATAAAATTTCATTTAAATATAGGATTTAGGAATAGAAAACAGCCGGGAATGCCCTACCAATATCTGTTTCGCAATTTAAAAGAATATTGTGAATTCAGATACCGAAGCCACATTTCAGCATCACCTTCACGCCGAGATCAGTCAGGTGTGGTTTTGGTTTGAAACAAAATTGCACCCTGACGGGCGGGTTACAACTTACAGCCAGCCTCGTTTTTTAAACCAATAATAAATTCCACCGGTAATGGCCGCCATTAAAAGCATCACGCCGGGATAGCCAAATTTCATTTTAAGCTCTGGCATGAATTCAAAATTCATACCATACACTCCGACAATGAACGTAAGAGGCATAAAAAAAACGGAAAAGATGGTCAGGACCCGGATAATTTCATTCGTTCTTTGAGACGACAATGAAAAATAAATGTTCAACAGGTGACTGGTATTTTCGAATAACGAGTCGTAGATATTGTGAAGTTTAACGTAAAGATCCCTTGTATCGCGGGTATAGGTATTGCCTTCCTCACTATCAATTTTGTCAACAATTTCGAATGTAAGAATAAGGATTCGTCGCGTTACATCGACTTTTCTTTTCAAATAATATAAACCTTCCAACAAAGATAGTTTCCGGTTTTTAAGGAACATATTAGTTTCTGAAAGTTCAATTTCGCGGTTCAGGCGCGCTGCGTGAATATCGTAGGTAGCCAAACCCGTTTTCACGATCTCATTTAAAATATGGCGCGTAGATTTGCAATTTTCAGAGTGCAGATACTCATTCTTTATCTGTTCTACTTGCGGCCATTCTTTTTTATGAATAGTGATAATCCGATCATCTTTCATAAAAATTGAAATTTTGTCAGTAAGCTCTCTCACTGTATCAGCCTGACTATCAACCTCGGATGTATGTAATCGGAAAATTATAAAAACATCACCCTCACTTCCCACAATCTCATATTTTGGTAAATGGTCAGGCTGCAGGCAGTCGTTCACTGACGATTCATGCAGATTATATTTCCGGGCGATTTGATGTAATTCATCCGGTTCCGGATCTGTAACATCCAGCCACTCAAAAGGGTGATTTGATTTTTCTGCTAATATTTGAACCATGAAAATTAAAGATTTGATACAAAAAAATCAGGTAGCCGAAATGCCTGAAACATTCGAGCTACCTGAGTATTGCTGATAAAACTTCTGTTCCAGCGCTTAAAGTCCTTTGTAATTGAGCTTGATTTTTCTCGATTCATTCCTTACCTGCTTGAAGTCTTTTTTGAAAATAGCCTTCGCGTTTTCCATGAACGATGCAGTTGTTCGCAAACCTCCCGCCGGGTAAGGCGCGTAAATAGCTACCAATCCGAGTGTTTGTTCTTCCATATATGCCACGATGACTTTATTGTTTGTAAAGAAATAGATATAGTCCTCTTCACCGAGATATTCATACCGCTCAAACAAAAATGTAGCTGCTTCGTCAAAAACTTCCTGCGTTTCAGTCAGAACAAGAAAAGAGTTTACAAGTGAGTTTTTTGAAAAAGCATAAGCCACGCCTCTTAATTTGGCGTTTTCTCCCTTATATGCAATGGAAGCAGTATCCTCAGCTTGAAGTGCTCTCTTTTCTTTTGCTTTTACAGCTGCCTGCGTGGCTTTGAAATCTACGACGGGTTCCGTACACAAGGTACTGTATGGATCAATTGTAACCCTGGATTCCGTAGTAACTTTTCCATCTGTCGAAACTGCTTTGATCGTAGTTTGTCCAATCCGGCGTCCGGTAAATTTTCCACTTTGATCCACTTTACCCACAACTGTATCGCTGGAAGTCCATTTAAAATTTGTGGCGCTTACAGTTTCCGTCCCCTTCGTTAGCGTATACTGGTGGGTTTCGTCAAAATGCAGCTTCAGGTCGGCATCACTTAAAACAGTGGCTGGTTCAGCATCTTTGTCCTTTGAACAAGAAACAGACAATACTGCCAGAAATAAAAATAAGGACAATTTTCTCATACTGAAAATGTTAGAGGTGAAGAAATGTAATTATATAAATAATTATATCAAAAAACTAACCTGTTACTAATTGATCCGAAATTTGACCTGAAAACAATGCAGAAATATCATGGTTACGCAGTCAGTAAAACCAGCAAATTGAGACTTTCCACACATATCTTTTCCAATTTCAAATAAAAAGTATTGCCGGTATTCTTAGAAAACAAAACTGCAAAACAATCCGTAGCTACTGAGGCCCAATAATTTATACCTGGCCACCCCGTTTTTGAGTATAGTCATGTGATATACTGACCGTGATCATAATTCTGACATCGTGACAAGCCGAACTTTACAACAAGTTCTATAAGCGTTTTAAATCAACAATCACCGTTATGCTTCCTAAAACCATGAAAGCTGCAGTTGTCCGCGAATTCGGAAAACCGCTGCAAATTGAAGAGATGGCCGTAAAAGTGCCAGGTAAAAATCAGATCCTGGTCAAAGTCATTGCCAGTGGCGTTTGTCATACGGATCTTCACGCTACCGAGGGCGACTGGCCGGTCAAGCCCAAGCTTCCACTAATTCCAGGGCATGAAGGAATCGGCTATGTAGTTGCACTTGGTCGGGATGTTGAAGGAGTGAAAGAGGGCGATATTGTCGGCGTGCCATGGCTGTACAGCGCCTGCGGATGTTGCGACTATTGCATAACGGGATGGGAAACCTTGTGTGACACTCAGCAAAATGGCGGTTATAGTGTGGATGGCAGTTATGCTGAATATGTTATTGCCGACGCTCGCTACGTAGCACATTTACCAGCAACTACAAATATGGTTGAAATGGCCCCGATTCTTTGTGCCGGGGTGACAGTTTATAAGGGTTTGAAAGAAACCGAAACCAAGGCCGGAGAATGGGTGGCTATCTCAGGCATTGGTGGCCTGGGTCATCTTGCCGTGCAGTATGCAAAGGCAATGGGTATGCATGTGGCTGCGATAGATATAAGTCAGGAAAAGCTTGATCTTGCCAAAAAACTTGGCGCAGATCTTACCGTCAATGCAATGGAAGCAGATCCGGGAGAATATCTGAAAAAAGAAACAGGCGGAATGCATGGCGTTCTGGTTACGGCAGTATCACCGATTGCTTTTAAACAGGGTATTTCAGCGCTGAGAAAAAAAGGAACGATTGCTTTGAATGGGCTGCCGCCAGGAAGTTTTGATCTGCCGATTTTTGAGACGGTTCTAAACCGCTACACGGTTCGTGGTTCGATTGTCGGGACACGCAAAGATCTGCAGGAATCAATCCAGTTTGCCTTGGAAGGAAAAGTAAAGGCTACGGTCCATACCACATCGCTGGAAAATATCAATTCTGTTTTTGATGAGATGAAAGCTGGAAAGATCGATGGCCGGGTTGTGATGAAAATTGCCGAGAAATAAAATGTTAAATCCCCTGCTCGCGTTAAGAGAATGAGAGCGTTGCCTGAATTTTTCAGGCGCGCTTTTTTAGTACTAATGGATTATCTCACTTACGACCGTTGCTATGCCTGACCTGATCATTGTTCGTCATGGACAATCAGAGTATAACTTAGAAAACCGTTTTACCGGAAGCACAGATATTGAACTAACGCCTGAGGGCGAACTGGAAGCAAAAAAGGCAGGTGCGCTGATTAAAAATTATCCTTTGGATGAAGCGTTCACCTCCGTCTTGAAACGAGCAATTCATACGCTCAACATTATTTTAAAAGAAATTGACAAGACGTCGCTTCCTGTGACCAAAACGCCGGCATTGAATGAACGTAGTTACGGAGATTTGCAAGGACTGGACAAAACGGAGATGATCAAAAAATTTGGCGAAGATCAGGTTCTTGCATGGAGACGAAGTTACGATATTATCCCGCCACATGGAGAAAGCCTAAAAGAAACATATGACCGTGTTGTTCCGTATTATGAAAAGGCTATTATACCTAAATTAAGGCAGGATAAAAATATTCTCATTGTCGCTCATGGCAATAGTTTGAGAGCGCTGATGATGTTTCTGGAAAACATCGGGCATGCTGAAATTTCGGACATCAACCTTGCCACGGGCTCGCCCAGGCTTTACCAGTTTTCTTCTGATATGCAGCTTAAAAATGTTGGGTATCTTGATCAACAATAGCATCATTTTTTTTGTTACAATGAAAAAATAAAGACTCTCAGCCCTGTCATGAAAAGTATTTTAGTGCCCTGTAATTTTTCTAACCATTCGGAGATGGCGTTTAATTTTGCCTTGGAGATCGCCGAGGCCCTGGAAGCTGAAATTGTTATTCTGACCGCTCTAAACGATATCAATAGCACTGAACCCGCTGAACGGGAGATCCAGGATTCTCTCATCGCTGAAAACAAGAGCAAATTTAAAACGTTACTGGAAAAACAAGCCAGGCTGCATGTTCCGGTTCGGCACATTCTTCGGCCAGGCAAGATCACACCACTCGTACTGGATATAATTGAAGAAGAAAAAATCGACGTGGTGATCATGGGAACGCATGGTTCGCGTGGATGGGACGGCTTTTTTATGGGTTCAAATATTGAGAAAATTGTCCGGACTTCCCCTGTTCCGGTGTTCGCCGTAAAGAGCAAAATCGCAGTCAGATCAGTTCATAATATTGTATTCCCTATATCACTGAGTTCGGATCAGAACACAGTTATTGAAAAGGTTAAAAATCTTCAAAAGTTATTCCGGGCAAGGCTTCATCTGGTTCGTATAAACACAGGCGCTGCAAAGAATGAGAAAGAAAATCTGGAAAAACTGACAGAGTTTGGCGAGAAACACCAACTGGCAAATTTCACCGTAAATTCAAGAAACCGGGCTGAAGTCAAAGACGGAATCATTGATTTTGCACGTGAAATCAATGCGGACATGATCGCAATGGCAACCCATGGAAACCGCGGACTTAATCATCTGTATTCGCAGAGTATCGCTGCGGATGTGGTAAACCATGCGAACTTTTTGATATGGACTTCCAGCACCGCGAAAAACCCGGAAAAAAATTTGAAAGCAGTTTAAAAAATTATATTTCTGCGAAGAATCTCGTCAAATCGTGATCCGGATCATGACCTGGAAAAGTTGAAGTTATTATTTTAGAAGGTAATTTATCTTCTAAGCTTCAACCCTACAAAGCCATGACCTATGAACCTGCCACCCAAGAAATTGCCTTCGTTTTGCCTTTATATTTTTTGAAAGCCGAAGTATCTTTTATCCGAAAATCCAGGGAAGATGAGGCATTAAATATACCTATTTCATCTTCACATCTAGCCAGGCATGTTATTTCAACCGCAAATCTCTCAAAGGGATATTGGCGCGTTTTGCTTAACTGGTCGGAAGGAAAAGCAAGATATTGCAGCGAAAAAGTCATTGAAGTATTATAATTTTTTCTTGGCTCTATCTCTTTTCATGGCATAATAATTAAATATTTTGCCAACATTTACACTTCAAATCAGTACCATATGAAAGACAGTAAAACCGGCCGCTACGCTACCGCCGCAATCGTCATTGGTGGGATAATAGGAACCTATTTTTTTAGCCGGCCAAGAAAAAAAACATTGGAAACGCCGCTAGACGAGAAGAGGCAGGAAAGAGTTGACCGAAACCTGGTTACTCCGGCAAATGCCACTTTTGGAGTTGTGTGGTCCACGATATATGCAGGCACGATCGCTTTGGCGATTCACCAGGCAATGCCGTCAGAACTGGCTAACCCAAGATACCGGAAGGCACAACCTTGGCTTCGATTAAATTATATCCTGACAGGCATATTTGGCTATTTGTTTTCCCAATCAGATAAAAAAAGCAGAATCGGTGCAGCAATTACAACCATCAGCATGCTGCCGGCGGCTATTGGGTTGCATCGTGCGCTTGAAATAGGAGAAACAGAAGTAAATGGGCCTGAAAATATTCTGAGAAAATTTGTAAGCCTTTATACGGGCTGGTTAACAGCAGCTTCCGCGGTCAGCGCCACAACGCTGGTACAGGAAGCTGGATTTGCAAGAAAACCGGAAGAGGCTAAGAAATGGGCGTTGGGTGCATTGCCATTAACAACCGGCGCGGGAGCTGCCATCGCAAACCGTCTGAATGATCCCTATTATCTTCTTACGCTGATCACTGCATTAACAGGAATCGCCGTTAAACAGCAAGATAGAAATGCTGAGATCAGTATCCTTGCGGGTACGTTGTCGACATATTTACTGGCTATTTTCCAAAAGAAAATGACAGAGGAAAAGTATTTCATTCAAAAAGAAGAAGTTAATTAAATGTTGTTTCCGCAGGCCATCAATGAACTGCGGAAACTTTTTTACATATCTGCGAACTCCCACGCACTCTGATAGGCGTTCAGATTTTCAGCGTACGTGATAAAATCGGAATAAAATGGTAAACCTGAAAGTGTAGCACTATCACCGATTACAACCAGCTTTTTCCGTGCCCTTGTCATCGCAACATTCATTCTCCGGATATCTGCCAGGAAACCAATCTCTCCGTCCGAGTTGCTTCTGACCATACTGATGTAGACAACATCGCGTTCCTGACCCTGAAAACTGTCTATCGTATTAACCGATATTTTCTCTCCGTATTTGTGAAGCGCAGGTATATGGGTCAGTTGGTCTTTAAGAATATGGATTTGTTGTTTATAAGGAGATATGATGGCAATTGACGGAAAGTTTTCGGTTCCGTTACTGCCAGCATTATCATTTGAGCGACTTTCTACTTCTGATATCAGCATACTTAAATGTTTGAAAAGAAAAGACGCCTCTTCCGGATTTGTAGAGCTTGTCCCTTCCAGTTTTTCATCAAATCCACAACCTGCTGTATCTATAAAAACAAGCGGAGCATCGTTTGCGAACAATAAGTGGTTTGCAACTGAAGTATGTGCTTTTAATTTATCCTCATAAAAAACGCTCGAAGAATAACCCATTATTGCAGCATTCATACGGTACTGCTCCTGAAGCAAAACAACTGATTCAGGATGAAGTGATATGCATTTCTCCAGCAGCGTTGTTGCCAATCCTTTTTTCGCCGCTTCGTTTGATTTAATTGTTGGGGAGAGTTGACAATGATCTCCTGCCAGGACTACCTTCTGAGCTTTCAGAATCGGAATCCAGCAGGCCGGTTCCAAAGCTTGCCCGGCTTCATCGATAACTACCGTATTGAAACTTAAATTCCTTACAGTATAATGGTTTGCTCCAACAAGCGTCGCCGTGATAACCTGGGCCTTAGAAACCAGATCATCAATAATATACTGTTCCGCTTTGCCAACATCTTTCATGATCCGGTGCGCCTCGTCAAAAAGTGCCTTTCGCTGATCACGCTCTGCTTTTCCAAAACTGCGCTTGTATTTATGCGCCATATTTTTGAACTCGTTGGCCTGCTTTTTCAGGTTTTTAATTTCCTTCATACTTGCATGACCAGCCATTTTACTATCCAGCGTAAGCGACATAAGCCGTTCGGAAACGCGGGCAGGATTTCCTACGCGAAGCACATTCAAGCCCTGATCAGATAATTTTTCACTCAAAAGATCCACAGCTGTGTTACTCGGCGCGACGACCAGAATCTGCTTTTTGTCCTGTTTGATCAATGCCTTGATTGCTTCTACAAGGGTTGTCGTTTTTCCTGTTCCGGGAGGACCGTGAACGATAGCCAGCTCGTTAGCAGACAGAATTTTATTTATCGCACTCTGCTGAGACTCGTTTAATTGCGGAGCAATGTAATAAGGCACATCGGTTTTAAAAGTCGGCTCCTTTTCCCCTGTGAGAATTTTCATTAACCGCCCCTCTCCTGTGTTTTCTTCCAGGTAAGATGCATTCTTAAGGGCACTTTGCATTTCGTCATAACTGTTGTCATCGAAGAGCAAATCAATCCCTAATTTTCCGTCACGTGACCATTCCGGCAGTTCATCCGTCCGCAAAGTTATCTTCAACCTGTTGCCGCTTTGATGGGTAATCGTTCCTTCTACCCTATCTTTTTTGGGTTCATGATTTGAAAATAAAACTGCCGGCATTCCAAACCGAAGTTGATGCGACACATCCTGGTGCGTGGTACGTTCCACTTCTACTGTCAAATAATCTCCTCTGCTCATTTCAGACCCGCGGATCGCAATGGGATACCAGGCG
>Ga0247803_1000962_pt1 | contig 15159 bp, 17 predicted proteins | sample UWRJL014104B1_FD_180928 | JGI IMG/M metagenome (GOLD analysis project Ga0247803, IMG submission 180928) | Plant litter microbial communities from Arlington Agricultural Research Station in Wisconsin, United States - UWRJ-L014-104B-1 | ecosystem: Environmental > Terrestrial > Plant litter >...
TTAGCCGGTTTTTTTTGCGCAACATTTTCGCAAAGTATCCTTGGAAACCCCACATCTGTGCAAAAATAAAAAGCCCGAAACAGTTACGTTACGGGCTTTTTAAGTTCATTCTTTATAAATACTACTTTGCTACATTACTTGCAAACAGCTGCTTAAGCGGTGCCATCTGTGTATCGTCAAAGCCCGATTGCTGTAGTATCTGCCCTATCGTAAATACATGGCTTGGGGTCATATCATTACCTGTAACGCGCACCAGCCCAAAACCGGTATCCTCATTGCGGAAGTAGATAACAAATTCTTTAATATGCTCGCCCGCGCCTTTTGTATTAACTGAACCGCCCATACCGTCGTGGTTAAACTTTATCAGCTCATCATACGCGTCAGTTTTAAGCAGCGATTTTACCTGGGCTACCTGGGTTTCATATTCTTTCCCGTTAAGGCTGTCTGCCTTAAAAAACAGCACGTTAACATGCTCTACCGATGCAAGCGCCTCTTTTTGGCCGGCACTAAGGTTAAGCTTATCCGTTTTAAGGATGCTTTTGCCTATATCAACCGCCATAAAGCCTTTGGCCTCGCTCTTTTCTACAAAATACTTTTGCATGGTAGGCTCACTGCTGCATGAGGCAAGCAGTGCTATGGCAGCCGTTGCGAGTATATAAAAAAATCGTATCATAAACTTATTTTTTAGAGGCTTTTTTAAGCGCCGGGCCGCCGGGCAGGTTCATCTTATCGGTTAGTACCGATATATCGTTAAGGTCAAATGTTCCGGTTAGCGACATCAGTACCGTATCGCCCTTGCCGCCGTCTATAAACATCAGCAGCTCTTTTAACTGGGTTGTGGTAGCGCCCTGTTTTACATAAATTTTTATGGTATTGCCCTCGCTGTTTACACGCATCAGCTCTTCAAGCGGGTTCGATTTCAGGTAGGTGTCTACAGTAGCCTTCATCTCGCCGGTAAGTTTGGCATTGCTGGTTGTAAACACACGCAAGTTATCAAGTTTTTTTACCAAGCTTTGGTACTGCTGCACATCCTTGTCTTTAGGATCCATCTTCATTTCGCCTATCAGCTGGAACATTTTTTTGTTCACTATTACTGATGTGATTCCCGTCCTGTCTTCAAACTTTGTAAAGGCGGTTGACTGTGCAAGCATCATGGCCGGTAGCAGGCCAAGCAACAGTGCTATAAATAACTTTTTCATTTTAGTATCTATTAATTTTTCTTTTAAAAAATCTTGTTTTATTACTGTATGTCTTTCATACCTTTAAGGTCTATATTTCCGCTAAAGGTAATTACAACGAGCTTGCCTTCTTTATCTTCAACAGAAACAAGCGCTTCTTTCAACAGGCCTGTACTTTCTTTTACAAAAACCTGAAACTTTGCCCCGTCGCTATTTACGCTAAGCATTTGCTCAAGCCTGTCTTTTTTAAGGTAAGAGGCCACCGCTTTTTTAAGAGACTTAATATGCTTTTCTTCAGAGGTGCTCAGTATTTTAAAATTGTCAACATCTTTAATCAATTCCAGGTATTTTTTTGCCTTCTCACTTTTTGCCTCGGCTTTAAAGCTGTCGGCCATGTCAAAAAAACTGCCGCTAATGGCTACCGACTCTATGCCGGCTACATTTTGGAACTTCTCAAATTCAGACTGTGCAAAGCCTGCAAGGGGCATGGCTGCAAAAAGAGCGGTGATTATAAACTTTTTCATGGTAGTTATTCTTTAAAAATTGTTTTTCTTGTTTCTTCGTATTCTCCTATGTAATTAATACTGTTTACCCCCACATTTACATTTTTTGAGAGCATGTTAAGCGCCTTCTGCGTTTCCGCGAAAGCCTCTTCGGGCGTGTCATACGTGCCCAGGTCATCGGCTGGCCGGTTTGCGGTATACCATGCAAACATGCCCGCCATAAGCACTACACTGGCCGCGGCCTGTGCCCACCTTGTGTAGTTAATTTTACGCTTAAGCGGCAGTTGTTTTGTAAAGCTTCCGGTAGCTTCGTGCTTAAAGTAAGCAAACAGTGCCGTATAGTGCTGAAGGTGTGGCGCCACACCTTCCTGCGCAAAGTATTGTTTTAGCTCCCGCTCCTCAGCTGTAGTAGTTTCGGCCTCTAAATACTTTTCTATCAGTTTTTCAATTCTTCTTAATTCCATAGCTATGTGTTTTTGTCATTTCTTCCCGCAGTGTTTTGCGCGCCCTGCTCAGGGCCACCCGCACCGCGGTTTCATTCATGTCCATTATTTTAGCAATTTCTGCAAACTCATATTCTTCTATATCGCGCAGCTGCATTATCATCCGCTGTTGTTCGGGCAGCTGCCGCATTATCTTTTCGGCCCATTGCCAGCTGTCGCGGTCTTCTGCCTGCTGTTGCAGGCCTGCCTGGCGGTCGCTGTAATTAGAGTGTACTATCCGCATTTCGCTTGCCTGTTTACTCTTAAGGCGGTCCAGGCTGTAATTTTTTGTCATGGTCATGGCCATCGCTTCCACACTGCTGTAGCCGCTTAGCTTTTCGCGGTTGTTCCATAACTTTACAAGCACCTCCTGGGTGGCATCCTCCGCTTCCTCGGTGCTTACCAGCAGCCGCCGTGCCAGCCGGAACACCTTGTCCTTAAACGGGGTTATGACTTTAATAAACTCCGCCTGGTTCATTTGTATTGGTTGTTTATTACTGGTTCTATATAAGCAAGACGATTAGGTATTATTTTTGTTACATTGATATTAAAATTATTTAAATTTACGTTTTAATAATAAAAAACTGCATGAAAAAGATTGGACTATTACTGTTTTCGCTGGTGCTGGGCGCTATAGCGCTGCAATCGTGCGAAGACCAGGACGACAATGCCGTACCGGTAAACGATTTTATATGGAAAGGCCTTAACCTGTACTACCTGTACCAGGAAAATATACCTAACCTTGCTGACGACCGCTTTAGCAACCAGGCACAGCTTAACGCGTTCCTGGAAGCCTATCAAAACCCCGAAGAACTCTTTGAAAGCCTTATATACCGTGAGGATCCATCAGGCAACCCGGTAGACCGGTGGAGCGTTATATATTCTGACTTTACCGTGCTTGAGAATGCATTGCAGGGAGTGGGCAAAAGTACAGGGGCAGAATTTGGCCTGGTATATGCGCCCGGAAGCACTACCGATATTTTTGGCTATGTGCGTTACATATTGCCCGGTAGCGACGCAGCGGGTAAAGACATACAGCGCGGCGACATTTTTTATGCCGTTAACGGAACCCCACTTAATGTAAATAATTACCAAGCCCTGCTCTCGCAGGACAGCTACACGCTAAACTTTGCCGACTATAATAACGGCGCCCTTACCCCTAACGAACACAATGTATCGCTAACCCGCACCGAATATAGCGAAAACCCGGTGTATGTAGCCAATACCTACACCAGCGGCGGCCACACCATAGGCTACCTGATGTACAACGGTTTTTACAGCAACTACGATGCGCAGCTTAATACCGCCTTTGGCGAATTTGAAGCGGCAGGCGTAACCGACCTGGTGCTGGACCTGCGCTACAACGGCGGTGGCGCTGTAAAAACGGCCACCTACCTGGCCAGCATGATAACCGGGCAGTTTAACGGGCAGCTGTTTGCTAAAGAGCAGTGGAACGATAAACTACAGGCTTACTACCAGGATAACTTACCCGAAGCACTTGAAAACAGGTTTGCAAACCAGCTGGGCAACGGCGCTGCTATTAACAGCCTTAACCTTAACAGAGTATACATACTGGCTACAGGCAGCACGGCTTCGGCAAGCGAACTGGTTATCAATTGCCTACAACCCTATATAGATGTAACGGTGATAGGTTCGACCACGGTAGGTAAAAATGTAGGTTCAGTAACCTTATATGATTCGCCCGACTTTACTGCTAACAAGCGCAGCGGCAGCCACCGCTATGCCATGCAGCCCATAGTGCTGCGTGTGCTCAACAAAGATAACTTTGGCGAGTACAGCAACGGTATTGAACCTCATGCGGAGCAAAATGAAGACTTTGGCAACCTGGGCGTGCTGGGTAACCCATCTGAACCGCTGTATGCAAAAGCCATAAGCCTTATAACCGGCGGCGGCAGGCACGCACCCGACAATGCCCCGGCAGTGCGCCTGTTTAAAGACAGCAGGAATATGAAGCGTTTTGGCAACGAAATGTATGTAGAAGAAATGCCTTCGGGTTCTATAGAGCTTGTTAAAGATTTGAAATAGGCTCACTTTTATATCGTTGGAATGCCGGGATATGTGGGGTGCACTCTGTCAATGCGAAGCGAAAGTCTGAATCGCGATGTGGGTCATTAGCCCAGAGCGGAGGATAGTGCACTTTTGCTTCCTTTCTCAATCATAAATCTAATAAATTTTCTAAAAACAAATCTAAAGGAGCGGAGGAACGGAGCGCGGCAACCTGATTGCTTCGTTACTCTTTATAAATTACCATGTGCTTTAATTTTAATACATTTTTAATTCATCCAGAAACCATTAAACCATTTATGCATAAAATTCTATCCTTACTGCTATTTGCTTCTTTATACACTAATGCACAAGAAAAATCACTGCGCTATAAAGACCACCTTGATTATTACAGCGAACATGCAAAGAGCACCGTACTTACAAAAGAACTGAATTTTTTAGCGGATGGTAATTATGTATTTAAAGGGAGTAAGGAGGATTTTAGTTTCCTGCTGGATAAAAAGCTTGAGATAGAACAGAAGCACCTTGTAAATGCAGATTCGATTTATTTGTACGGAACGATTAAAGACTCGGTTAAAGTTGGCCAATGGGTTTTAAAGTACAAGTCTAAGAAAAGCGATGTCATTACCGATTTAGTTACTGAGAAGAATTTGTTCATGGATATTGATGTGGAAAACATTAAAAATATTTTGCACTACGGAGACGCCGGTAAAATCCAGACGCTGGGTAAAAATTATTCAGGCAAGCGTACCATGACCTACTCTGATGAATATATTTATATGGGGTTTTACAATACAATGGCAAATCAGGAAGGAAGCCGGTTTACCGAACGGGAAGATATTGTTATCTCGAGGGAAAATGGCGCTGTTAAATACAAATCGCTTACTACCACAAATTGTGGTAAATACAATTTAAACATCTCAAGGACAAGTAAAAACATAAGTAAAAGTTTAGAGATCGATATTGTTTTCGACGACAGCAAATCAGACAAGGTTGCATTACCGCCTGACGCTGATTCCTATAGTATGCATATAAAAGAAAGCTATAAAAAAGGCAAGCTTACGAAAATATCTATCGACTACACAAACCAAAACAAAGGGGAAGAATATTTTAGCAAGCTGGTAAACAACATTAATTACCAGAACCTTGTGTACCGGTTTACCCTTAACTGCGAGGATATTCATTAAAAAACGCTGCCTTATCGGGGCAGCATTTTTTAATATACTTAATTCGTTAATTAATTAAACTTCACTTCAAGTACGTCAATTTCGCCTTCGCTTACGTCGCCGCTGTTATCGGCTATTATATTAATGCCCGAAATGCAAAGTGCTTTAGCCTTTTTCTTCCCTTTAACGATTAGTTTATCAAAGTTAGAGGGGTGCAACATAAGCATTACGTTTTCGGTAAGGGCGTTGGTAGCTATAAAATTTTTGATGGTTGCTAAGTCGATGTTGTTTTTCATGGCGATAAGGTGTTATGGGTTTTGTTTTACAAAGATGCCTTTTTAACACATGCACCACTGGTAAGGATATGCTAATTAAATACTAAACTTTCTTAATACTATTAGTTACCTACCCCCTTTGGCATTTCCTAAAAAATTAATATCGAGCTGATTTCGTTAAGCTTTAAAAGCTTAACGTTTGTCTTTAAAAGATTTTTAAGCTGCAGGCTACAGGAAACCTCTTCCACGCCTTTTACGCTTTTGTCAAAATCGGCAGCAGCCACTATAAAAGATATAGTCCCACTGTCGTTTTTTCTGCTGTTAGTACTCATTATCCTTTCCATCGCAGTAGCATTAGGTATTTATAAAGTAATTATTTTAACTCCCTAAATTAGTAACATATTTTTTAATTATTGCAAAAATATCTATTAAATAAAAGCTAAATACCTGTAGTACCTATTTGACTGGTAATTAACAACGCATTAAGAAAAACGTAAAATAATAGCCCTTACCTTTAATTTAATTATACCAAATTGTTATGAGAAACCCATACATTATACTTTTGCTGCTTATTGCTGCACAAGCAACAGCCCAAGAAACGCAACCTGCCATTCAGCGTTACACTAAAGTGCCACACGGTTACCTTATGGTACTGCGACAAGGCGATATAATTTTAGAAGAAATAGAAAAAATGACAGTTGCCGAAAACATACCTGCGGCTACTTTTACCGGATTGGGATTTGTGAATATTACGTTCGGTTTTTTTGATTTCAAAACGAAAGAATATAACCCTAAGGAATTTAAGGACATGGAACTTGCGGCGCTAACCGGTAGCATTGCCTGGCAAAATGGTAAGCCCTCTATTCATGCGCACGGGGTAGTAACGAGTATAGATTTTACTGCCCATGGCGGTCATATTTTATCAGGAACCGTATCAACAGGTTCGGTAGAAATAAGCGTTACTGTGCTTGATAAAAAGCTGGAGCGTATTAAGGAAGAAAAGCTAGGTGCCAATGTGCTGTGCCTGGGTAACTGCCCGCAGCCTTAATCTAATTCAAACACCTTGCCGTCGTTAGCAAGCTCTGTATTCTCAAAAACAGTAATAGCCTCCTGCTTAAAGAGTTCGATAGACTCATATCGTGTAGAATAATGCCCCAGTATAAGCCTGCCCGCGTTTGCCTTTAAGGCTATAGTTGCGGCCTGTTTTGCAGTACTGTGCATGGTGGTTTCGCAGTAGTGCTCTTCGCTCTGCAAAAACGTACTCTCGTGGTACAACACATCTACATCTTTAATAATGGGGATGATGCTTTCCAGGTAGGTAGTATCGCTGCAAAAGGCATAGCTTTTGGCCGGGGGCGGGTCAAACGTAAGCAGTGCGTTAGGTACTATTTCGCCGCTGTCAAGGGTAATATCGCCGCCATATTTTATTTTGTTGTAGTAAACCATGTCAATACCATAATTCTCTACGGATTCAATATTCAGCTTACGCTCTATATTTTTTTCTTCAAACAGGTAGCCGTTAGTATACACGCGGTGCCTTAGCGGAATGGTAGTTACCTTAACCCTGTCATCTTCAAAAACAACTTCAGGCTCTTTGCTTTCCAGTTCGTGGAAATACAGGTTGTATGACGTCCAGCTGTTAGACACTTTAAGTAACAGCATTATCACCTCTTTAATACCCTTAGGTCCATATATGTGGAGGTCGGTTTTGCGGCCCAGCAGCGCAAATGTAGAGATAAGCCCTATAAGCCCGTAAAAATGGTCGCCGTGCAGGTGCGAAATGAATATCTGGTTTATTTTGCCAAATTTTATCTTGTGCCTGCGGAGTTGTACCTGCGTGCCTTCGCCGCAATCGATAAGAAAAATACGGTTTTTTATTTCAAGTACCTGCGATGTAGGGTTGGTAAGCGTGCGTGGGGTGGCCGCATAGCAGCCTAATATGGTTAGTGTCATTAACTGGTACGTTTAAGGTAAAGCAGTAGCCCTGCTCTAAAACAAAGCCTGCAAGTTACTAAAAAACACAACAGGAAAAGTATAACAAAATACTAAAAAGGCGGGGCAAAAGCTACGTGTGGTTTTTTAGGGTTTTGCTTATAATTACCACCCCGGGGTTTTGCGTAGCGATGATATTGTACTTTCAAGCTGGGCAAGGCGCTGCTCCAGTTCGTTTTCGCCGGTAGGCAATGTATAACGAAAGTAGTGTACCACCTGCCACAGCGCTTTTATCTCTTTAACCGCAAGCGCAGTAGGTTCTACACCATGATGGTTTGCCTTAAGTACTGCCATGGCTCCCTGGTACACAAACTGGCGGAAATAAATATGCGTGCCTGTAAGCACCAGCACCAGCTGCCCGTTTGCATTGGCATATTCATTTTCAGCAACCAGGCTGCCTACAATTACGTCTTTGGGTAAAAATCCGCCCGTACCGCTCATGGTAAGGTCGTCTACTACATAGGCCAACTTGTCTCCGGGCGCGCTTTCCGGCAGGCAGATAACCGGTAATTGCAAGCTGATAATACTATTGGCTTCGGTGAAATTAGCTATAAAATTGTTCTTTGTCACTTCCGTAACGCAAGGTATACCCGGAAATGAAGCGCATTCGTTCAAACCAGAACCTGTGGTTATCGCCTCATTAAAATGCAGCAAACGGTTAACGGTAAGGTCTTTTGTAAGCAGTTCTTCGAGCCCAATACTAAAATGGTTAGCAATTTTTAGCACAGTATCTATCTTGGGGTTACTACGGTCTTCTTCGTATGCTCCGAGTGTAGCGCGCTTTAAATCAAATAGTTCTGCAAATTGTTGCTGGCTCAAGCCGTGTACACTGCGTATCTTCTTTATATTTTTTCCAAACATCTAAAAAATATTTTGCTAATATTATTTGCAAATATAAAATTACCTGCTATCTTTGTACTAATCATTTGAGCAAATATATTAATTATGCTAATATGATTAGCTTAATACGGCATAATATTTACAGGTTTGTTAAAAATATTTAAAACTTTAACTTGTAATTGACTGCAAAATGAGCGAGTTTTATAACATTATTCAACCACCAGTTACAACATGAAAGACTATTTTAGTGTAGTAAAAAGCTACCTGACTGACCTTCAGCTCGAAATAAAGCACGAAAGCACGACTGACAGTATTTTTATTGTGAGCAGCGAGCAGGACGGTATTGTTAACCTTATTATTTGCGTGGCCTACCCTATTATTATTTTTGAGCAGTATTTGTTTGAAATTAAGTCAGGTTCGCCCGATGTGTTTAAGGCGCTGCTGCAAAAAAACAGGGACATCATCCATGGGGCTTTTGTGCTTGACGGCACCGGTAGTAAAGTAATCTTCAGGGACTCGCTACAGCTGGAAAACCTCGACCGCAATGAGTTTGAGGCTACCTTAAATTCGCTCAGCCTTTTGCTAAGTGAATATTCTGAACAGATTATTAATTTTTCAAAACAGTAATGCTATGAAGTTTCTAAGAAGGATTTTTAAGATAGGGCAAGCCGAAGTGCACCATGCCATAGACAATATCGAAGACCCGATAAAAATGACCGAGCAGGGCATCCGCGACATGAAAGACGACCTTGACACTGCCCTCGAAGCCCTTGCGCAGGTAAAAGCCATGAGCATACGCGCCAAAAACGAGATTGAGGAATATAACGCCAAGGCCGAAGATTATAACGAAAAGGCCATGCTGCTGCTTAAAAAAGCACAGAAAGGCGATATGGATACCACCGATGCCGACCGCCTGGCTACCGAAGCGTTGATAAAAAAGGAAGAAAATGCCGCTAATAAAGACCGCGCTATAGCCGATAAGGAAAAATTTGACCAGAATGTGGTGCAGATGGAGGCCAACGTGCAAACCATAAAACAGAACATAAGCAAGTGGGAAAACGAGCTTAAAATACTGCGCAGCCGCGTAAAAGTGGCCGATGCCACTAAGAGCCTTAACCAGCAAATGGCCAAGATAGACAGTAACGGCACCATTGCCCTACTGGAGCGCATGAAAGAAAAAGTAAGCCAGGAAGAAGCCCTTGCCGAAGCCTACGGTGATATAGCCAACTCATCTAAATCTATTGATGATGAGATTAATAAGGCCGTAAACGTAAACCAGACCAAAGCCTTTAGCGAGCTCGAAAAGCTTAAGGAGCAACTAGGCATATCAGGGCCAAGTGACAATTAACAGCAGCCAATGAAAGAATTAATAGAAATCTCGTTTTCGCCGGTTAACGCGTTCTTTACCATCATGAGCATCATTATGGTAGTGTACTGGCTATTGGTTATTATCGCGGGCCTGGACCCCGACCTGTTTAGCGTAGATTTTGATTCGGCCGATGTAGATGCCGGCGACCTGGATATTGATGGCGACGGCCATGTAGACAAAGGCTTTTTTATGGAGACGCTGGAGTTTTTCAACTTTGATGAGCTTCCGCTGATGTTCATCCTCACTATTATCTTTTTTTTTATGTGGCTGGTGGGCGTTAACGTGCAGTATTATTTAGGGTTTGAGAGCAGCCTGTTGGGCTTTTTATTACTGATACCTAACTTTATTGCCAGTCTTTTTATTGTGAAATTATTCGCTAAGCCACTGGGTTACCTGTACAAGCAGTTTAACCACAAGGGCGAACCGGAGATTGACTTTCTGGGCCGCAGGTGCAAGGTGATGTCTACCACTACACACGATAAAACCGGTATGATAGAACTCACCGTAAACGGCGACCCCATGAAACTCTACGCCCGCAGCCACAGCGACGAGATATTAAAACCGGGCCAGCAGGCAATAATCGTTGGCGAAAGCGCTGACAAGAAATACTATTTGCTGGAGAAATTCGATTATTAAAAGAGAAATAACAAATCTCAAAATACAAATAACAAACACTGAACCCTTGACAAGGAACTCAGAACAACAAACAAAAACAACAAACAAAAAACAGCCAAAAAAGCCATGATAGCAATACTTTACACCATCTCTCATTACGTTATACAAAGCGTAGCCTACGTTTTCAACTTATTATTTTAATTACATAAAAACAAATCAATTATAAAACACCAATACACAATTAAAACATGTTAGGAAATTCTCTTCTCGTTACCATGATTGCCCTGATCATCGTTATTATCGGCCTGCTTGTATGGATTGTTTCCATGTACAAAAAAATCATCCAGGGCAAGGTTATCGTGCGTACCGGGGCAGGCGGCACCAAGGTATTTTTTAATGCCGGCCTTGTGGTGCCCGTACTCCATAAAATGGAAATCATGGATATTTCAGTCAAAAAACTCGATGTGTACCGCACCGGCACCACCGGCCTTATCTGTAAAGACAACATCCGTGCAGATATCAAGGTAACCTTTTTTATCAAGATTAATAAATCTACCGTAGACATTATCAACGTGGCGCAAACCATAGGCTGTGCGCGTGCCTCAGAAATTGACGTACTGCGTGAACTGTTTGATGCCAAATTCTCTGAAGCGCTTAAAACCGTGGGTAAAAAGTTCGACTTTGTAGAGTTGTATGAAGCCCGCAGCGAGTTCCGCGAAGAGATTATCGCCATCATTGGTACCGACCTAAACGGTTATATACTTGACGACTGTGCGATAGATGACCTTGAGCAAACGCCGCTAAACCAGCTAAGGGCAGATAATATTTTGGATTCTGAAGGTATCAAAAAGATTACCGAACTTACCGCTACGCAAAATATTAAGGCCAACCTGATACGCCGTGATGAGGAAAAAACCATCCGCAAGCAGGATGTGGAAGCCCGAGAAGCGATATTAGCCTTAGACCGCCAATTGGCCGAGAAAGAAGAAATCCAGAAACGTGAAATAGCCAACATAAAGGCACGTGAAGAAGCCGAGATTGCTAAGGTAAACGAGGAGGAAAAACTAAAATCGGAAACCGCACGCATCAATACCGCCGAGAAAGTACAGGTTGCCGAAGAGAACAAGGAGCGTCTAGTAATCGTGGCCCTTAAAAACAAGCAGCGCACCGAAGCCGTAGAAACTGAGCGTGTAGAAAAAGACCGCGCCCTGGAGCAAACCGAAAGGGAGCGTATTGTTACCCTTGCCCAGATTGAAAAAGAAAAAGCCGTGGAGGTAGAGCGCAAAAACATTCAGGATGTTATCCGCGACAGGGTTGTGCTGGAAAAAGGCGTGGTGCAGGAGCAGGAAAACATGAAAGACATACAGGCCTTTAAAACCGCCGACAGGGATAAAAAAGTAACGCTTACCGCTGCGGAGGCAGAAAGCGAACAGCTGTACATCAGGCAGATAAAAGCCGCAGAAGCCGATAAGGAAGCTGCCAAGCAAAAAGCGGAAGAGCTTACCATAGAAACCGAAGCCCGTATGGCCGCCAGCGCTAAAGAAGCCGAATCGCGCAAGATTTTGGCGGAAGCCAAAGCTAAGGAAGATGCTACGTTTGGCTTATCTGAAGCGCAGGTGATGCACGCCAAAGCTGAAGCTAACGAAAGGCAGGGTATTGTAGAGTCGGTTATCATCGAGAAGAAAGCCCTTGCCGAGGCTGCCGGTACTAAGGCAAAAGCCGAAGCACAACGAGAGTTGGGCATTGCCGAAGCAAGCGTTATCAAAGAGAAAGCATCGGCTGAAGCCAGCGGTATCGAAGAAAAAGCCGAAGCCATGAAAAAACTGGATGGCGTGGGCAAAGAGCACGAAGAGTTCAAGCTGCGCCTTAACAAAGAACTTCAGGTTGACCTTGCGCACATCAACATACAGAAAGACATTGCCGATGCCCAGGCCAGCGTTATTGGAGAGGCGCTTAAGGCAGCAAAAATTGACATTGTAGGTGGCGAAACCATGTTCTTTGATCAGATTGTGGGCCAGATAACCAGGGCCAAAGGCTTTGACAGGCTGGTAAACCACTCAGAAAATATTACCGATATTAAAGAAGCCATACTGGGCGACGGCGCCGAAGGCCAGGGCAATCTGCTGGACCGTGTAAAAGGCTTTGCCGATAAGTACGGTATCTCATCTGAAGATATTAAAAACTTTACGGTAGCCGGCCTGTTGCTCGAATTGCAGCAGCGCAGCAGCGATACCGGCGAAAAAGGCCTGTTCTCAAACCTTATGCTCATGGCAAAAAACCTGGGGCTTAGCGATAAAAAACTCGGGTAACACGATAAACCAATTAACCAACCTTTTCAACAGGGTAAGCGGCCTGCCCCTGCCCTGTTGTATTTTTTGCTACCTTCACTACAACAATGCAGCGTGGCTTTTCAACCTTATAAAATAACTACCATGAGTACACTAGAAGGTGGTACCTATGAAATTATACAGTCGCGCCTCGAAGCCCAGAAGCAGGACCTTAACCAGCGTCTTGCCAAACTGAATGAAGCGCGCAAGGAAGTTTTTGGCAGCATCGAGACAAAGCTCATTGCCAATAACCGCATCATTACCGAAAACAATTGTATCCCAGCCGATATCGTAACCGTGGGTACAACCAGCATATTTGGCTATAACGTACACTTTGGCCTGCGTACCGATGTGGGCATTAAAGACGTATTCAGCCTCTACAGTTATGATGGCGGCGAATTTAAGCCCATGGGCTATGAACTGCTTGAAGACGAAACCTTTTTGCATGACTTCGCTAATCTTTACAAATATTATCGCGATACAAACTTCCGTAAGTTCTTTATTGCCGGGCAGTACCTATATATGGTATTCCAGCTTAGCGAACGCGTTACCGATGTTAAGGCCTTTAAATGGCTCATTGCCGACGGCGCGTTGCAATATGTAGACAACCGCAGCGACCACGAGTACCGCTTCCCTACCCAGCACGATTTTATCTGGCAGGAAACCACCCGCGAAATGCAGCGCTACGGCCTGCATCCGCACGTGTCGATACTCAATAAAGTATTTGTTGAAACCGTGGGCGGTACGCTGACTATTAAGGTGGAAGACAATACCACCGTAGGCAAGGGCCTGTATGACGAAGAAGTGATACATCCGGACCAAACGTTGGATGATGGCACGTTTAAGTACGCCGACCTGGGCAATCTTATCGCGCTGCAAATAAAGCCATTTCAGGAAGAGCCGCGCTATTTTATTTACAACCATAAGCTGCAACAGGTACAAAAAGCAGACAGCCTTAAAAGTTCGGCCATATTGTTGCCCGACCAGCAGGGCATTATATTTTCTGACGGTTATTACCTGCAAACCGGCGAGTATAAGATATTCGAGAGCAGCCTTCCGGGACTGCTATTCCAGGAACGCATCGTTTCGCCGAATGGCGAAGATTTTATGTATGTGTTTTACGAATCAAAGCAGGGCCAGTACGTGCTGCTGTCGTACAACCTGATTACACAGGAAATTAAAACGCCCATTATCTGCAACGGTTTTACCATTTTAAAAGATGGCGAGCTGTGCTATTTTAAGTCCGAAGGCGAACCCGTAAAAAACCACGTGGTGCAAATCTGGCAAACGCCGTTCATAAAAGGCGACATCCTGCCATCGCAACACAAGGATTCGCTTATTTATAAAATTGGTAATAAAGATATTGTAAAAGCCATGGCCGAAAGCCAGGCGCTAATCACGCTGCTCAGCAAGAACGACGGTTACGAAGGACTCTACGCCGACCTTACCCGGCAGTCTCAAAACATACTCGACGCCTATTACTGGATAAACAGCGCCGAAACTTATGAGCTGAATATTCCGCTGGCGGAAATAAAAAGCACGGCCAACGCGGCGATAGACGAGTTTGAAAAAGTAGTGCAGCTGCGGCAGAACGCCAAAGCCATTACCCGGCAAACGCAGGAAAAGGCCGATAAACTTTTTGGTAAAATAAAATCAGATCCGCTTGATAATATTGATGTTTTTGTTGCCAACCTGGCCGCATTACGCACCATGCGTGGCGAGGTCATTAGCCTGAAGGAGATACGCTATGTAGACACGGCGTTTATAGAAGCGCTTGAAACCCGCATTATAGAAGAAACCGAGCGGATTTCGCAGCATTGCGTACAGTTTTTGCTCGATGATAAAGCACTTTCCCCCTACCAGGAACGCGTGCACAAAAAGCAGGGCGAGCTTGATGGGTTTACCACCGTTGCTGAAGGTAAAAAACTGGAAGCGGAAGTCGGCAGCATTACGGCCGACCTTGAGATGCTTATCGACATTGTTACCAATTTAAAGATAGACGACACCTCGCAGAGCACGCGCATCATCAACAACATATCTCTGATTTTTGCCACGCTTAACAGGCTTAAGGCCGATATAAAAAACCGAATCAGCACGCTGGGCGGCAAAGAAGCCATAGCCGATTTTGCCGCGCAGATGAAGCTGGCAGACCAGGCAGTGGCCAACGCGCTCGACAGGGCATCGACACCGGAAAAGACGGAGGAACTGCTGAATAAAATTTCGGTACAGTTGGAGGAAATTGAAGCCCGCTTTGCCGACTTTGAGGAATTTACCGGCCAGATACTCGAAAAGCGTGAGGAAATACAAAACGCTTTTGAAGCAAAGAAAAATGCCCTTCGTGAAACCCGCAATAAAAAAGCCATAGCGCTGCAAACCGCTGCTGAACG
>Ga0247803_1000963_pt1 | contig 15140 bp, 2 predicted proteins | sample UWRJL014104B1_FD_180928 | JGI IMG/M metagenome (GOLD analysis project Ga0247803, IMG submission 180928) | Plant litter microbial communities from Arlington Agricultural Research Station in Wisconsin, United States - UWRJ-L014-104B-1 | ecosystem: Environmental > Terrestrial > Plant litter >...
AAGATCCCCTCAACTGTAATAAATTCCTTTTTCACATGGAAAATCTCCAGACAGCAAACCGATTCCCTGTCAGAGCTAATATAACCTTCACTATCCGCCTCATTAAGCGGCGTAAAATAAGCATCGTCTTTAGAAGAGTTAAATGGGTACCCCAGGTTTCTTGGCTCAGACCAGGTGTAAAAATCACCATTGCTTTCATAAAAATCCAAGCCGCCTAAACCTACTTTACCAGCACTGCTATAAAGTAGTTTTTTTGTTTCAGCGTTATAATATGGCGCTTCTTCATCTTCCTTAGTATTGATCAGCGGTCCCAGGTTCGATGCAGGGCCTACAGTTCCATCATTACGCAGTGTACTAAACCAAAGGTCGTACTTACCCGATCCGCCAGGCCTGTCTGATGAAAACACAAGATACCGGCCGTCTTTAGTTACAAAGGGCTGCATAGAATTAAAGCCCATGGCATTTACTTCCATACCTAACTCTCTTGGTGCCGACCAGGTAGCGCCGGTACCTGTCGAAATATCTACCCGATAAATCTTACGTTCGCCTTTTGGTGTCCAGCTGGTCAGGTACATAAATTTACCATTAGGATGAAAAGCAGGTGCTGCGAACTCCCTGCCTTTTTCTACTGCACCGATCCTTTTTACTACGGTATTTTGCTGCTGCGGATCACCTGATGCTTCATAGATCGCATTTACATAAGGTGACTCTTTGCGGGTTACTTTAGCACCTTTATTATTATCTTCCAGCACTTCTGTTTTGTTCCCTACCGAAACCGGGCGGGAAGAGGTAAAATAAAAATTGCTGTTATTGATTACCGGAGTATAATTAGATCCTTTTTCATTGATCTGGTTAAATACCTTGCTAAACCTGTACAAGCGCGGGTAACGCATTTCATAGAGGGCAAAATTGCAGGAAGAAATTTCTGTTTTAGCTTTTTCACGATAGGCTTCTTCTGATCTGTTCTTACTGATGTAACTATTAAAAGCAACAATTGCTGCTGCGAATTTTTGATTGGCACGCAAGCTTTCTCCATAATAAAAAGAACTCAACGCATATTTAGGATCTGTAAATTTTGCCGCTACAGCATACCATGCTTCTGCCGCTCTAAAGTCTTTATACAGCCGCAACGAGGTGGCCAACTGATAAACCGCATATTCATATTCTCCTCTCTTAGGACTTTCGGCTTTTATTTTACTTTCATAAGCGTAAGGCACCACAAGGCCGATACTATCAGGCGTAGCCTGCAGGGATTTTTTATAATATTCCGCCGCTGCGTAGTATTCTTTATTATGAAAATAAACGTCTGCAATTCTTTTATTATTGGATACAAACTGTGAATAAGTCCCACTATAAAGCAGGCACAAAAAAAATATTAATCTAAGTTTCATAGGTTCTGGAATTATAATCGTGGACAAAAGAAGTTGGGACCCGAAATTCCCCTGCGGCTGGTAAATGAAACTGAAAGTTCCAATCCGCCCCTGCTGCCTGTAGCACGATTGAGCCCAGATGTGTTAAAATCGTAACTAACACCAAACGCTATGTTTTTTAAGTGCATTCCGAAAAAAGCAATTGCAGCATCGTCGAACCTGTAATTTGACCCAAACAGCAGGTCGGTCTCTGCATTAATAAAATATTGCGCATAAGCACCCGCAGCAATTTCACGTGCATTGCCTTGCTTCATATAAAGCCCGTTTGGTGTAATATCCATTACCTCGCTTACTTTTACCCTTGCCCCGCCATGTCCGGTAAAGCGGATCGGTATACGCACATTATTACCAAGAAAACGATCTACCGGCCGGGTAAGGTGAGAACCGCTTACTCCAAAAAATGTATTTACCCGCTTGTCTCCACTACCGTCAAAAAACATTGCCCCGGCATTTACGTCGGGCACTAATGTATTTGTAGAGGTAAATGATTCGTTAAAAGGAAGGCTTCCATCATAGGCACTGCCATCAAACTGACTGCCAACGGTGATCTTTGAAGCATCAAAGCTTTTATTCAGTATTCCCGCCTGTACACCGAAATTAATCATGTTTAAACCTGCCCTTCCAAAACGGATCCGGTAAGCTGCCGAAGCTAGCGCATTCAGGTAATTGTAGCTGATATCTCCTGCATTCTGGTTAAGGACCATACCACCGAAAGAGAGGTTTTTAGTAGGCGCCACATCAAATGAGGCACCCGCTGTTAAGTAAGAGCTCGAAAGAGAGCTCCATTGCTGTTTAGCATTTATTGACACCCGGTAATCGCCATCGATAACCCCGGTAAGACCGGGGTTAAGCCATAATGGATTGGCATAATATTGGGAAAAATGAGGGTCTATTTGTGCATTAACCCTGGTGGCTCCTGTTATACATAACAAACCGAAGCTGATGATTTTTAGTAGTTTCTTCATGATAATTATTTGTCAGGTTAATGTTCTTATCGTAATAGAGTTATTGTTCCTTTTCTCATTGTTTTTGAACCATCCGTCAATTCCAGGTCTACATAATACACGTACACGCCATTTGGCTGCATCTGCCCTTTGTAGGTTCCGTCCCATCCGTTCTGCAGACTTAATGATTGATAAAGGAATTGTCCCCATTGGTTATATACACGCAGTTTAACTTTCACGATGGCATTACCGTACACATAGAAGATATCGTTCCTGCCATCTCCATTTGGTGTAAAAGTGTTAGGGATAAAGATTTCTACGCCATCTGTGCTGCCATTATTATTGGCTGTACCCGTAAAACGGCCTGCAGCACTAGTCTGACAGCTCGTTGCACCTTTGGCCCTAACCAGGAGTGTTACTGTAGAATTAGCCTGTAATCCTGAAACTAAATGGGTAAGTCCGGTTACTCCAGAATTTGGTACTGACCAGCTTGCGCCACCATCCGTGGAAACTTCATAGCCGGTTGCACCATCTATTTGAACCCACACAAAGTTAATGCTCTTGAAGGTGCTCGACTGTACGGCTACTATTGGTGTAGCCAGCATAGCTGGTGAGGTAACCCTAACTTCTATGCGTGTACTCACTGCGGTACCAGACGCACCTTCTACATAATAGCTGACAGGACCGGTTAACACTGGTGTCTGGAAGCTTACCCCGGTATATAATACGGCTCCGCCACTGGCCCCTGCGTACCAGTTATAGGTAACACCGGCAACCGGGTTATTTACAGTTAATATAACAGTAGTGCCCGGGCAGCTGATCGTTCCTGCAGCTGCAGGAGCTGGTACGGTGACTATAATCACATAGGTTTGGGTAACTGTAGCACCCGAAGCATCTGTAACAGTTACAGTAACTGTAAACGTACCGCCCAATGTTGGTGTGCCAGTGATCTCTCTGGTGATCGGGTTAAATGTTAATCCAGGAGGCAATCCAGTAGCTACATAAGTGTAAGGACCTGTTCCACCAATAGCAGAAGGTAATGTTTGCGGTATATAAACCGTTCCTACTTGTCCGTCAGGCAGGGTTGCAGGTGGCAAGCTCAATGGAACAGGCGCAGCGGCTACAGTTATGGCAAAACTTGCGGTAGCTGTACATCCTCTACTATCTGTAGCAGTTATGGCGAAATTATAACTGCCGGCAACTGTTGGTGTTCCGCTAAGCGCACCACTAGTTGATAAGGACAACCCTGCGGGCAGGGTACTACCTTGGGTTACTGTATAAGTATAGCCCGGTGTTCCACCAGTAGCGGGGTTAAGCTGTACAGAATAACTGCGGGTTGCTGTAGCACCGGCAAGTGTACCGCCGTTAAAGATGATTGCTGGATTTACATTTAAGAGGACAACCTTTGCGCTTCCTGCGGCATTTCTGCATTTATTAGATCCTTCTACAGTTACATAATAAGTGGTAGCTGCATTTATGGCTGGTGTATTAAATGTAGCATCATTCGATACGATTTGTGTTAATGCAGCATCGCTGTACCAGGTAAATACCGGGTTACTCACCGTAGTGCTGCTGGCAGTAAGGCTTGCACCTGATCCCGAGCAAACTATGGAAGGCTGACCAGAAACAGTAATATCCGCGGCTGTTGCATTTTGTCTCAGGGTAACAGTCACTGCTGTTCTTGTACTAGCGGCAGTTCCTGAAGAACCTTCTGCATAATAGGTAGCGGTTGCATTAATCGGACCCGTCTGGAAAGTCGTTCCCGAACCTAAACTCACACCTCCATTTGCATTTGCGTACCAATTATAAGTTACATTAGGTACGGGGTTGGTAACCGTTAACGTTGTTGTACTGCCTGCGCACACACTATTCCCCGCAACTGCCGGAGCAGGTACGGTAACATTAATTGTATAAGCTGCATTAGCAGTGCTGCCATTTGCATCGGTTACCGTTACTGATACAGTAAATGTTCCACCCAATGTTGGCGTACCAGTAATTTCTCTTGTTGCCGGATTAAAAGTTAAACCTGGAGGCAGACCAGTTGCTACATAAGTGTATGGCGTTTTACCGCCTGTTGCTGATGGTAAGATTGGTGTAGGATAAACCGTCCCCACAATACCATCTGGTAATGTTGCCGGTGGCAGCAATAATGTAGAGAAGTCTGTAGCTAAGGTAAATACAGCAGTTGTTGTACAACCTTTACTATCTATGGCCGTTACAGAAAATGTATTTGCACCTGGAGTAGTTGGCGTACCAGTAATTGCACCAGTCGAAGAAAGTGACAAGCCAGCTGGCAATGTACTTCCCGAAGCTAATGTATAACTGTATCCTGGTGTGCCGCCAGTTGCAGGAGTCAATTGTACCGAATAGTTGCTGCCAATGGTTCCTGCTGGCAATGTGCCTCCATTAAATGCAATTACTGGATTAACACTGATCACTACAGCACGCGCTGTAGCAGTAGTATTTTCACATTTATTTAAACCTTGTACAGTTACATAATAAATAGTAGTAGCAGTCAGTACTGGCGAATCGAACATCGCATTGTTACCCACTACCTGTGTTAATGCGGCATCGCTATACCAGGTAAATACCGGATTGGTTACTGTGGTACTGCTAGCAATCAAGCTTGCTGTAGTGCCCGCACAAAGTGAGGCAGGTACACCATTAACACTTATATCTGCTGTTGTTGCAGTAGGTTTCAGATCTACTGTAACTGCTGTTCTTGTACTTGTTGCCGTACCCGAAGAACCTTCCACATAATAGGTAGTGGATGCATTGATCGGACCTGCCTGGAAGCTGTTTCCAGTACCCAGACTTGCACCGCCGCTTGCATTCGCGTACCAGTTGTAAGTTACCCCCGTTACCGGATTGTTCACGGTAAGTGTAACGGTAGTTCCGGCGCAGGTTTGTGTACCGGCCGCTGCTGGTGCAGGTACAGTAACTTTGATTACATAATCTGCAGTAGCTGTACTGCCGTTTGCATCAGTTACCGTAACAGTGATTGTAAAGATACCGCCCACAGTTGGGGTACCAGTGATTTGTCTGGTTGCAGGATTAAATAGTAAACCAGCAGGAATATTCGCTGCTACATACGTATAAGGGCCTTTGCCACCAGTTGCAGCAGGTAATACCTGGGCAGGGTAAACCGACCCTACAATACCGTCTGGCAACACTGCAGGTGGTAACACTAGTGGTGGATAAGCAATAATCAGACTAAAGGCAGCGACTGCTGTACATCCTTTACTGTCGATTACCATTAGGTTAAAGTTATAAGTACCTGAAGTTACAGCTGTTCCGCTGATTACCCCGCCCGCAGAAAGTGATAAGCCATCTGGTAAGGTGCTTCCTGAACCTAAAGTATAAGTATACGCTGGAGAACCTCCTGTAGCAGGACTAATTTGAATTGAATAAGGAGTGGCTACAAATGCTGTACTCAATGCACCACCAGTAAAAGTGATCAGAGAGTTTACATTTAACGTAACCACTTTACCGTTTCCAGCTAAGTTGTCGCATTTATTTAAACCGCTTACTTTAACATAAAAAGTAGTATTTGCAGTTAGCGGATCTGTATTATAAACCGGTCCGTTAGCTACTACTGTTGTTAGCGTAGCATCACTGTACCAAGTAAATACAGGATTGATCACTGTAGTACTGCTCGCAGTAAGACTGGCGCCTGATCCCGCACAAATGCTGGTCGGCACACCCGTTACTGTAATATCAGCAGGTTCTGCAGGCGTATTGATCGTAATTGTTATCACCTTCGCATCAGCCGCTGCATTTTCACATTTATTTGTACCACGTACTGTTACATAATACGTAGTATTTGCGGTCAGCGGACCGGCTATAAATTGTGGTCCGGTAGCAGCAACGGTAGTCAGTGCTGCATTACTATACCAAGTAAATACCGGGTTGGTTACCGTAGCAGAACTGGCGTTTAAAGTAACTGTTGCACCAGCACACAGGCCAGCAGTGACGCCGGTAACAGCAATATCTGCTGCAACTGCTGGCGGGTTAACTATCAGGGTTACCACATCGGCATTACCGGCAAGATTTTCGCATTTTTCATTACCCCTTACAGTCACATAATAAGTAACCGAAGCATTTACAGCGGCGATCGTATAAACTGGTCCGGTAAATATGGCATTGGTTAATGCAGCATCCGTGTACCAGGTAAATACCGGGTTAGTAATTGTTGCAGAGCTGGCTGTTAATACTGACTGCGAACCTGCGCAAAATGCTGTGCCTGCTCCAGTAACTTCAAGATCAGTTATTGTAGCAGTTGGCTTAATTGTAATAGAGATAACGGTTCGTGCTGCAGTACTTAAACAAGAATTTGCATTTACAGCTTCTACATAGAAATTGGTAGTTCCAACTGGCAGATTTGCCGGTGTGATGTAAGCCGCAGTATTTGCTGCCAGCACGTTTCCGCTAGTTGCTGCATCGTACCAATTATAAGATACATTAGCTACCTGATCTACACGCAGGGTTACTGGTGTATTGAGACAGGTGGTTGCTGGGTTGGCCGCACTTGGAATAGGTGCTCCCGGTGCAGCAATAATTGTTACAGTAACTGGTGTTTTAGCACTTTCACAGGTGTTGCGTGAAGCAGAAACAGTGTAGTTATATACCCCTGCTGTTAAACCGGCTTCTACCTGGTAAGTATTTCCTGTTCCTACCGGAGTCGGATCACCATTTTTGTACCAGGTATAGGTAGTCCCTGCTACTGCCTGGCTGGTTACTGTGAGTGTTGGTCTTATACCTTCGCAAACGGTTACGGATGCGGCAAGTACGGTTGGCGGAAGGATAATCCGCTGTGCATAGTTGAAATTTACGGAGGTTAATGCACTTAATAAACCAGAATTTAGTTTAAGTTCTACAGCATCGAATGATTGGGATGGTGTAAACTCAATCACGGCGTTTGTGCCTCCGTTTAATAAGTTTAAAGTTATTGGCTGAGTAGTTACAGTTCTCTCGTCGTTATTACTTACGGTACCATTAGTGTGGTAAGTGGTAACGGAAATGCTCGAAGCAACGCCTAAAGATAGCAGCCCGCTAGATGATGAGATGCCCAATCTTACTTTATCGCCAATTTGCGAAGGACCTGTAAAGGCTACTTTTTGTGCGATAAAACTGCCCGTTCCCAATGGTATAAATAAAGTAGAACTTGTTAACGTATCTGCATCTACGGCAAGAGGAGCACTATCTACTGTAGCCAAGCCGCCTAATAAGCCTCCTGAACTTGTAGTTGTACTCACGGCAGCTTCGCAAGGGACATCTCCTGAATTAGTTGGCGCAGGAATTACTGTAACCACTATAGTAGACTGAGGTGATACACAGCCACCGATACCAATGTTTTGTGCAATTACATTATAAGTAGTTGTTGCGCTAAGTGGCGGTGTAAAGAAATTACCATCCTGACCATTAGCGGCATCAGAAACCGGACTTGCAGGGCTAGTAGTATACCATACATAGGTTACTCCTGCGGTAGCAGAACTTGCAGTAAGCAGGGTGCGCTGACCTGCAGTAATAGTAATCGCTTGCGGATTAACCATCGGCGCCATTAACGATCCAACGGTTACAGTAACAGTTGCTTTTGCAGAAATTGAACCGCAGCTATTTATCGCTTCTACGGAATAATCACCGTTTGCCTGGATATTATTAACAGTATAAGTAGAAGAAACGGCTCCTGGAATCAGTGTAGTTCCATTATACCATTGATAAGTTACACCTGCTTGCGGGTTCTGAACTTCAAATGTAAGGTTAGAACTTTGACAAGTTTGTACAGTTGGTGACAGCAGTACAGGAGCCAGCGGTGCTGGAGTTACTGTCACATTAATAGCTGTTTTAGAACCAATACAATCTCCTCTTGTTGCTGCAACAAAGAATTGTGTATTTGCGGTCAATACCGGGGTAACAAAAGTTGGCCCATCATTACCCTGATATACACCTGCTGCATCGTACCATTTATAAATAATACCCGGCTGATCGGTTACCGATAAGGTAGTAGTCTGGCCCGCACAGGCGGTTACATTGGCCGAAGCAACAGTTGGCGCCTTGGTAATCCTTCTAGCATAATTGAAATTTACGGAAGTTAAAGCACCAAGCAGCCCAGAGTTTAATCTGACCTCTACTCCATTAAATTGAGCAGTTGGAACAAAATTGATGATTGCATCAGTCCCATTACTCAATAATTGAAGATTGATCAGGTTATTATTTAGTGCAAGTGCATCATTGTTACTTGTTGCACCCTGGAAAGTCGTGATATTAATGCTTGATAAAATACTGGCAGATAATAGCTGACCTGTTGTAGTTAGGCGGATACGTACGGTATCTCCTACATTAGATAAACCTGTAAAATTAACTTTCTGAAATACAGAAGCAGCAAGGCCTACCGGGATTGTAAGTGTAGAAGCAGTCTGCTGATCTCCGTCGATCGCAAGACCCGGATTGTCTACCCTGGCTAATATAGCAAGTACACCCGTCACCCCATTCGTTTGGCTGATTGGGGTTTCACATTCTACAGGTACTGGTGTTCCACTTCCATTTAAGGTAATGGTCTGCTGCACCCTTGCCGAAGAAGCGCATCCGGTAACTGTAGAAGTAGCATCCACATAAAAAGTAGTAGTTGCAGTAATCGGTGGGGTAATATAAGTTGGCCCTGTAAATACAGGAGTGGTCGCATCTGCAGAATTGTACCAGTTAAATACAACATCATTTTCTGTAGACGAAGCAGTTAACTGAACGGTCTGGCCCTGACTTACCGAAGTTGCAGAAGCTTGAATTTGTGGTAAAAGCGGACGAGGGTTAACTACTACGTTTGCCGCTGTACGGGTTGGAGAGATGCAGTTGCCGTTTGACGCTTCTACGTACAAGGTTGCGTTGGCCGTTACCGCAGGCACAGTATAAACTGCTCCGGTAAATACTGATGCACCGCCTGTAGCGGCAGTATACCAATTATAGGTAGTTCCTGTTTGCGGGTTATCGACGGCAAGTACTGCCGCAGATCCTGAACAAACCGGAGCTATTGTTGACAAAACAGGTGCGTTTACCACTGGGGTAACAGTTACTGTAACTGGTACGCGTGTTGGATTTGCACATCCGTTTTTACTTACTTGTATATAATAGGTAGTAGTAGCGGTAAGCGGACCGGCAGTGTAGGTATTCCCATTTGCCAATATATTTCCGCCAATGGCAGCGCTATACCAAGTAATGGTTGTGCCACCTTGTGGAGTTACACTTAAATTAGCCGAAGATCCAGAACAAATAGTTTGGTCGCCCGAAACTAGCGTTGGGTCCGGATATATTACTGTTGCACCATATATGCGCAGATTGCTCAGGGCAACCACAACAGGATTGAACCTAACCTCAACCCGATCATAAATTCCGCCAGCAGGAACTGTAACCTGGAACCTGTTTCCAGTTAATAAACTTAAACTGATCAATGCCGGATTGATCGGGTAGCTACTCACCACAGTATTGCCGTTCATTACATTCACTGTAATTCCGCCAAGCGCAGATAAGTCGGCCAGGCCTGTTGGTGTTTCCAAATCCACACGGACGCTATCTGTACCAACTCCAGGTTGCTGAAAAATCAAACGCTGATAACCTGTGGCGCCCGCACCTACTAGTAGTGAAATTTGCGTATAATTATTTAAATCTGCATCTACCGAATTACCAGCGCCCTGGATAGAGCAGCCTATACACAATAAGCCTGTAATGCTGCTTTGCTGCGTAGTTGCAGCATTACAGTTTGGATTAACCGGGCCGCTAGTTACATTAACTGTTACCGGAACCCTTGATAAACTTGCACAACCCAAGCTACTTTCTGTTCCTGCATAATAAGTAGTTGTTGCAGTAAGTGCAGGAGTGGTAAATGATGGGCCTGTGATTAAAGCAGCACCGCCGGTTGCTGCCGCAAACCATTTGATCGCAGCATCCGAAGATGCCGTTGCCTGCAATACGGCGGTTTGCCCGCTGCTGATTGTTAAATTATTAGTAACAATTACAGGGAGTTCTGGCGAAGGGTTTACCGTAACGGTAACAGGTACCCTTGCACTTGTTGCTGTTCCTGAAACTGCCTCTACATAAAATGTAGTTGTTTCATTTAAAGGGCCAGTATTATAAGTAGCACCAACTGATAGCGGCGTATTTCCCGTAGCTGAATAAAAGTTATAGTTAACACCGGTGATCGTATTGGAAACACTCAGTGCTGTTGAACTTCCGCTGCAAATAGTTGTACCTGCTATACTTGGGGCACTGACTGTAATATTTAATAAATAATCTGTAGTTGTAGTTAGTCCGCTGTTATCAGTGCCGCGCATTGTTACGCTAAATGTTCCCCCTAAAGCTGGGGTTCCGAGAATTACACGAGTTGCCGGATCAAACGTAAGACCTGCCGGCAGATTAGTCATCGAATATATATATGGTGCAGTACCTCCTGTCAATACAGGCAATGCACCAGAATTATAAACGGTACCAACCACTCCCGACGGTAATGTTGCTGTAGGAAGATCCAATGCACCAATCACTTTTATAGAAAAAGGAACAGTTACCGACGCATTTGCATTATCAGTTACCTGTACCATTAAAGTGAAACTACCAGATTGTGTTGGTGTACCTGTGATCTGCCTGTTGTTCGGATTAAAAGTTAATCCCGGAGGTAGGTTTGTACCAACATACGTATATGGGCCTGTGCCACCTGTAGCGGCAGGGATCGTTTCTGTAGGATAAATTACGCCAACAGTTCCATCGCCCAACACTTTCGTTGCCAGAACCAGCGGGTCTTTAATGTTTACTGTATAGTTGGCCGAAGCAGACCTGCCTTCGTTATCCATTACATTTATAGAAACTGTAAAAGGGCCCGCCTGTGTCGGTACACCTGTGATCTCTCTTGAACCTGGATTAAAGTTCAAACCCGGAGGCAAGTTGGTAGCCGTATAAGTATATACCCCACTTCCACCTGTAGCGGCTGGAATAATTTGTGTAGGATAATTCACCCCTGTTGTACCATCAGACAAGGCAGATGGAGCCAGTGCTAACGGATTCCTGATGCTGATGGTAAAATCAGTGGTTACTGTATTTCCATCAGCATCAGTTACAGTAGCCGGAAAAGTGAAAGTTCCGGATTGTGTTGGGGTCCCTGTGATTTCTCCAGCCGGACTTAGCACGAGACCCGGGGGCATATTTACAGCCGCATAGGTATATGGAGTAGTGCCTCCTGTTGGAGAAGGAAGAGAGATCGCCGGATAGTCCAACCCTACCGTTCCGTTAGGCAGTGTTGCTGGCGCTAGTACCAATACTGCAGCGATGGTTACTGAGTAAGGTGTGGTAACCCTGCAGCCAAAACTATCTGTAGCAGTAATACTAAAAGTATATGCTCCCGCAGCTGAAGGCGTACCGCTGATCAAGCCAGCGGACGTAAGGGTAAGTCCGGCTGGCAATGTACTTCCCACAGCCACTGCATAAGTGTAAACAGGGGCACCGCCAGTAGCAGCAGTAATTTGTTTTGAATATACTTTATTTACCCCACCATTTGAAAGTGTTGTTGTGGCGAGTAGTAATACCGGATTAACTGTGACCAGCACACTGTCACGATCAGACTCGGCAGTACATCCAGCTTTTACTGCACCTATATAATAGGTATAGGTACCAGCTGCCAGTCCGCTTTCGGTAATTGTGCCGGCAGCATTACCCGCTACCAGAACAGGTGCATTGTTAACTTTTTTATAAAAATTATAGGTAAAGCCAGCATTAGGGTTTTGTGCAGCAAGCACCAGGTTACTTCCCCCGCAGATAGTCTGCGCCCCGCCGATGGATCCGGCAAAGATAGGTTTGGCTACTGTACGCTGAACTTCATGGATCCTGATCCCGCCGGATAAAATGTTTCCGCCTACAGCAAGTGTGTTATCTATGGTAACCCTGATCCCATCGAATGGCACACCCGGACTAAAAAAAACAGGGAATTGCCGGTCGTTAGAAAAAAGGCCGAGCAGCTGGAGGGTTAAAAGGTTACTGGCCGATTGGATACTGCCTACAGGTGTATTACCATTATAGGCTTGAATTCTTATTGTTTTTAAAACATCCAAACTTAATAAGGTACCGGGCTGTGAGAGTACAACTTTTACAACATCAGTAGAAGATGCGGTTGCATAAGGCAAATAAAAAGTTTGAGAAACATTAGAACCTAGTCCGACCAGGCCCGATTGTAATTGTGAGAAGGTACTGTTATTACCATCAATAGCTAACTGCGGGTTTGCAACCAAAGCAGTTAACGACACGTTTAATCCCGTCGTTTCACCAATGCTGGTAAATGCGGCAGGCCCGCAATTGCCGGCATCATAATTAAATGGTGTATATAAATTTATACTCACTGACGATCCAAGCGACAACCCAAGCAGATTACCTCTATACCGCAGTCTTACCCGCACCGAATTATAAGGCGAAGCTGATGTTACAGCAAAATAATTTAGTCCCGCAGCATCTTTTACTACAGTAGTAGTTACTCCCGCATCTGCTATCTTGGTACCATTAGCAACAGCAGTTGTACCGCTATAGGCATCTACCTGTATCACATTATTACTTAACAACCCAGTGAGGTCGCCCACAATACCTAGCAAATCTAAATTCAGCCCCCCTGTAGGTCCCGCTTCGAAAGGGATATAAGTGGTTTTGCCTGCAGCGACTGTACTACCGTATTTCAATTGAAGGTAAGCTTCTCCTTCCCCTTTATATAGTCCCAATACATTGAAGTAGTTCGCCGTGAGCGTGGCTGGATTTGAAGGAGTAATGATTGCTGCATTACCCGGATTTAAGATTGTACCGGCTCCAGTAGCGCCCGGTGATTCGGTAACTCCCCCAAGAAAGGTGTAATAGGCAGTTGTTCCACTTGATGGTGTTACTGTTGCATAATTTTTTGTTTGTGAATAAGATTCAGCACCACATAGCGTTATAGCTATAAGCGCAAAGAGGGAGAGTAGTTTTTTAAACATTCGGCGTGTAGAAGTGGGGTTCATACCTGGATCATTAAGAGGTTAACTTGAATACTTACGGCAATTTTAAGGATAGCAGCCTTTTATTTGCTCATTCAAATCATTCATTAAAACAAGCTGAATGACGCACATTTGCATTCATTTTGTTCACTTTCATCTTCCCATTTTCGAAAATCCTTACTATTTGGTTTCAGATGCCTTTTTAGGGGATTTGTCTGCTAAAAATCATTTTTATACTTAATTTTATTCCAAACCATTCTGTTCATTTACCACGTATATGTGTATATTGGTTCCAGAACAGGTTCTAATTAGCTATTAGCTCTGCCTAAATATTGAATAAACTAAATATGGAATACAGTCACCGGCTAAATGAACTTAAAGGGTTGATTCTTTCAAAATGCGGCATTAAATTCATTACGCCGGCAGATTGCAAAAGAATTTCAATTGAGATCAGTAAGCATCTTAATAAAAATGTAAGCGAAACGACCATTAAAAGGTTATTTGGTTTTGCAGTTGTTAAGCACAAATTTTCTACGTTCACTTTAACCACCCTGGCGGAATATGTAGATATCGCTAGTGTACAAGCAGAACGTACAGCTGTGCAGGTAGAGAAAGCGGGCGACTGGAAAACATTGAAAGAAAAAGCAGACAAGATTACTAACTATACGCTAAAGACAATAAGGAACAGATCTGGTATTCCTTATGATATGACCATCAGTAGAAAGTTTGCGGAGCACGACTTCGATGAGTTTTTTGAGAGCGACTATATTTTCACTAGTTTCATTTCACAACCGGGCTATGGAAAAACTATCCTCCTTAGCCATTTAACAGAAGACCTGTTTTATAAACACAATGCACCATATAGCACCTCTACCGTACTATTTATAAAAGCCTACAATTTTTTTAATAAAGAGAATGTACATGTTAATCTCGAAGACCAGCTAAAAGAACAGTTGCTCCTGGGGCAGAACGAAAATGTACTGGATTATATCAATGAAATACAAGAAGTAAATAAAGGGAAGTTTATTATCATTATTGATGCCTTTGGAGAGCTTGTGCTAAAAAAAGAAGATAAGAATCTTTTATTTGATAGTATCATTAACCTCATTTGTTCACTCGAAGACTTCAAAAACATTAAACTTATTATGAGTATGCGGTCTACCTCATGGATCAGGTTCTATGATCGCATCCGTCATTCTTCTTATATGAAGTCTAAATGGTTTCCTGGAAACTACTTTAATCTTCATGAACTTTCTAATGTACCTCCCTTATCCGAAAAAGAAGTGGATATTATTATTTCAAAAATAAATTACCTCGACAATAAAGAGGTAAACCCGCGACTCAAATCACAGTTGAAGTTCCCTTTTCACATCCAGCTCTATTATCAGCTAAAAGAAGAGGATCCTGATTTCAATTATTATACAAACATTACTTTTTATGAATTAGTATCCAGGTTTATCCAGGAAAAGATTTATCGCTCTAATTATTACACTGAGAAAATACTTTTTTTAAAAAAAATCATTCAACTAACTGGTTACGGATTAAAATCAACGTCGGTAGAAAAAGATGCTTTGCTTGCTGAGCTATCTGTATTTAGGAATGCCTATATGGAGCTGCTTAGCGATGGGATATTGATGGAAGAAAAACAATTGGAAAATGCACATCCAAAAGAATTTGTCCGTTTTTTGCATCCTCACATGTTTGAGTATTTCTTATTTGTGGAGATATTGGAAAAATTCCACCTGCAGATTAACAGGGAATTTTTCAATTATATAAAC
>Ga0247803_1000964_pt1 | contig 15131 bp, 16 predicted proteins | sample UWRJL014104B1_FD_180928 | JGI IMG/M metagenome (GOLD analysis project Ga0247803, IMG submission 180928) | Plant litter microbial communities from Arlington Agricultural Research Station in Wisconsin, United States - UWRJ-L014-104B-1 | ecosystem: Environmental > Terrestrial > Plant litter >...
CTGGACAACAGGCGACTGCAATGTCTTACTGCCATCCGCGGTCAGTTGAGCGACGAGCACACCGAAAGAGACTCCCTCTTTGCGCTTCTAGTTGCGGTTCTCCTTCTGTACTTTCTGGAAGGATATGTCAACTGCACAAATAATGACGCGTCTACACAGTGCCATGCTGCAGGAGCTTTGGCTATACTGGATGCTCTCGGGGGCTTCGAAGCTGCTCATACATCTTCTGATAGAATGACCAGGATGCTGCTCTCGGAATTCGCATCGACTGATCTCACTGATTCACTGCTCCAAGACAGGAAGCCCTCCTTTCCGGTCGAGATATGGGACAAGATGGAGCCTTGTTCAGTCTGGTGGGAGAGTCCACCCGGGACCAAGTCGCTTGCTACGATACTTTCCACCATGGCAGCCATGGCTACCTATCACCAGAATATTCGAGACGGAGCGAATGCTTGCAGCGAGACGGTCCAGGCTTTTGAGCGGGCTCTGCAGCCTTCATATACGATGCTCGACTATTCCAAGGATACGAACGCGCAAGAAGAATCTGATTGCGACTTATCCGACGCCATGGCGGCGTCCTCCCTGTCGCTGTACCGCGCGTTCCAACACGCGGGGCTGATATACCTTTACCGAGCCATAATCAACATACCCACCCATCATTTCCTCGTACAGCAGCATGTTCACGCATGTTTGGAATGTATACAAGGCATGGACACAAAATCTAGAGTCCAGAACTGTGCTTTGTTTCCGCTATATGTTATTGGGGCCCATGCGCTCACCGATACGCATAGAGCATGCATCTTGGAGAGGCTGGATATAATATACGCCAATCTGAGATTCCAATCGGTCTCCTCCGTCCGATCTGCCTTGAAGCAGATATGGAAAGCTCCACCTAGCCCGGATACATGGTCCAGTGTCTTCAAGGATGCCGCGGTACACACACTGGTCATTTGAACAGATGATCCCTACCCCAACTATCTTTAGTCAAACAAACTACATATCCGTTACTCAGCAAGAGCCTCCACCTCGATTTCCACCACCATACCCTCTATCCCGAGTTTCGAGATTTCGACGCAAGTGAACACCGGCCTGCGGTCTGGCATGACGCGCCGAAAGTTTTCGATGACGAAGTCGGCGGTTTCGTCGATATTGGTGTGATACGATCGAACCGCGTATACGTTCTTCCACGATAGGCTCTTGTCCGCAGCTTGCAAAGCTTTCTCCACGTTGTCAAACGCTAGCTCAACTTGTCTCTTGGGGTCCGACGCGACGTTCCCTTCTGAGTCCCAGCCACCTTGTCCGGATGTCTTGATGACGTTGCCGACCTTGACGGCCTGGGAATAGTGAAAGGCATCTGACTTGGACTCGGTGCCAGCGTAGTTGCTGAAAGAGGTGGACATCGTCGAAAAATATGGGACGGGTTTGGAATTGTAAGCGGAAGTCGAACAACTGATAAGAATTCGAGAGCACGGTTGCAAATTATGAGTGGCAAAGGTCTTTGTTCCAACTCTATGGGGGCGACAAGCTTATATGCACATCGTGTTTCCGGACCAACACCAAGTGCTGCGGGCCAAGTGGAGAAATCGATGCTTGGAGCCTCGCCGAAGATATCGCGAATGTCATTACGTCTTCGCTGAAGCACGGTGCATGTCATTCGTATCCACGCGAACTGATCTATCCTTCCCCGCCCTCTTATCCGACCACAACGTACAATAGATAGAAGTAATCGCTCCGCATGCAAAGTACTGGGTCCTATCCTGATGCCTGTGTAAATGTCCATCGTGCCGACAAAGTTGCCGAAACAGGCAGTTTTGACGGCCACATGCGGCTTATATGGGGCGATAAGTGGTGGGTCGCACTACTCCCGAATGAGAAATATTCTGGGCCACCTTTGACCCCACATTTTCGAACGGCCGGCGCAGACTTGCACTAGGTTCGTTGGGATCTGTCATGATAATTATCAACATGCGTCCATCTCCGTCATGCCCGTCTTTTAACGTTTGTTATTAAAGAACTGAAGGCCATTAACTGCGACGAAACGACCACGAAAACCGATTACTGCACAATGGATTTAGTATCCCCAACTTCCACCGGCACTCTCGTTGGCCTTGCAGCTTGCGCTTTATTGCTTGGAGCTACACTCCTGTCGCGAAGCCGCAGCACAAAACATGTTACCACAAACAGCGAGAAGAAGAAAGGGGACACATTCCCCACAGCAGCGCCAGCACTATTCCAAACACCACTCCCACAACCCCTCGAAGGCTACAAACTAGAGCTCACCGACCCGAAGATGTACCGACCCTTCCGGCATGGACCAAATTTCATCACCATGGGTATACGGAAGATGGACTGGAATGAATGGATCGAGATGGATTCGAATTTTGTTCGCTACCATGACACCAAGGTTTCAGAACTGGACAAAGACCTCAACGCTCACGTAAAGTATGTCGACAACGACGTAACACGGCTAGCATGCTTCGAGGTCTTGGATGAATTGACACAATACCTCACGCATCGCTACCCGGAAGTGTTCTCACTAAAGGACAACATCATTCGCAACTCGGTCACAGGAGAGGAATTTCAGTATCCGGTGGCGACTCCAACAGAAGCCTTGACTACGGCAGCGAAGCTCGTTCAAGATGATCTTGTGCTTATGGTGGAAAACGACGGTAAGTTTCTGTTGAAAGGCTTGCTCGAAAGTTTGCGGGATTGTGGCTAACTTTCTGTTAGACGGGGAGTACCACCTCGATGCAGGAGCAGTCTGTCTTCCCGGCTTCTGGCGTCTGGGCGAAAAATTCAGAATGTCACTCGACACACTGCACATCGAAGCCGGGGTCCCGCACTACCAAGAAAAGCTCATGAAGTCCATGAACCGCTTCTTCGATCGCATGACGCCAGAGCAACCAGTCATCCGCAACAATGTAAGCTTTCAAGTCCTCTCTCGCCTTCCTAAACCTGTTCATTCCCAGATCAAATACTGACTCCTCAATAACAGTACTTCATCCAACTCGACGACGGCCTTCACTGGTCTCACCGTATGGGTGCCCAAACCAGCGACCAAGTAGCCTCCTGGGCCACTGCAGACAGCGCCAACCTCCGAGTCGAAGACATACACTTCCGCTCTGAGCGGCAAAGTCTGCGTCGCCTGCCAAAATCAAAAGCTCTTTTATTTACGATCCGCACGTACTTTGAGCCCGTAACGGTGATTGCGAAGGAACCGCATGTACCAGGTAGGTTGGCGGAGGCGATCCGCACCTGGGATGGGACAGTCGGCTTTTATAAAGGAAAGGAACATTGGGAAGGAATCCTGTTGCCGTATTTGGATGAGATGCATCGGGCGCAGGTGGAGAGTGGGGTGCTGGAGAAGGAAGGAGCGGGAGACTTCCCGTTTTGAGGGGTGAAATGGACGGGACATTGGCAGGGGATGCACTAGGAATTCTTGCTAGATTAAGTAGGCTAGAATGCACCCTGTTGAGCATTGATGGTATCAGTTGCTTTCATCGGATATGAATCTCATGACAAATACTAGATGACCCGTGAAACGCCTCAAAATCGGGATGTGCTCGAATGGTCACCTACGCATTTCTTAGGTTGATTAATGTTTTCACACGATACATTCCATACTAATACGTTGGATCGCACATATTAAGATAAAAAGCAGAATGACTAGTATATCTAACTACACAATAAGGGAGTCGCTAAAATACGACGGACAATAATCTTTAGGACTCATCTGCCTAGTACACTTCGTCGACTTCATCCGGTGGGCCATTGAATTCTAAGAACAATTAGCACGATAGGTTACAAATTCGCGACGCAATGCACTTACGTTTCCTTCCTGAAAATAGATACCAAATCCCGCTTAAGGAGGCGAATCCAATCAACACCACTGAGGCGTAGTTCATCGAAACTTCAGTCACCGGCAGCGCAGCCGGCATACTGAAAAGCACCATCTCAAACAAGATCCAAGCAATCGCACCGACATTAGCCACTGTACCCACAGCGTTGCCTACACTCCAACGTGCATGCGCAACCTCTTTGCGACCAGTGTATAGGCTGATGGCAATTGGCACCAAATAACCGACCGAAAGTGCAATAACGCCAACGGACGCGAATGCTGTAAATGCGCTGCTGCTTCCCAGGTTGATAAGCCCAAGCAACATTTGTACGACCGTGACAAGTGATAGAGCATACACCGGTCTATCGGCAATGGTGCGGGTCCAGACGCTCGCTAGGGGAAGGGCTTTGTCGCGGGAAAAGGCCCATGTGCAGCGCGAAGCTGCCGTCGTGATACCGATGGAGCAAAATAGTGTTACAAACAGAACCATGATCATCACGACCAGGGCTGCAGTTTGCGAACCCAACACAGTCGTCACAATGAAGGGTAGAGCTTGGCCATACGGCGCTTCGAGAATGTCTTCGAGGGGTGGGAGAGTAAAACAGAGCGGTAGGACGAAAAAGAGGGAGGCGAGTCCACCGATCGGTATGCATAGAACAAGAGAGCGCGAGACCTCCACCTCGGGCTCTTGACACTCCTCCGTCATGGATGTTACCATGCCGATAGCGGAGAAGGCGTACGCCGGTGGGAGGAGTCCGATGAAGAAGGTAAATCCGGAGCCCCAGCCGGAGAAGCTCGTGTCGTAATGCCCGAGCGCATAAGACGCGTCATGCCGACCGGCCTTTGCTCTCACGGCCAGCGCGATGAAGATGGTGATGATGGTGACCAAGTTCCAGATGGCCGCCGCCGTATCCACGTATGGCAGCAATTTATCTCCAAAAGAGCAAATGACAAAGGTGAGGATGCAGATGGCGTAGAAGATAAGCAACAGTTCCCAGCTCGACGCCGTCCAGCCGGGCTTGTATATCGATACCGTTGCCGCGATGAGCGAGGCGAAGCCAAAGTTCACCGACAGCGTTATAGTCCAGTTACCGATCAGCCAAGCCCAGCCAGTCAGGAAGGAGAGAATCTTGCGTGTTCGTTTGTGCTGTCCACATAATCGATACGACCAGTAGTAGACGCCCGATGATGTTGGATACCGCGATGCAAGCTCGGCGAGGGACACGGCCACGCAACCATCGAGGACCAGGACGACGAGCAGGCCAACAAACATGGAGAGCTGGCCGCCGCCATAGATGGCGCTGAGGAGGGGCCCGCCAATTCCGTACGGGACCGCGACGATGGTGAGGGTCATGCCCAAGATAGACCATATAGAGCGGTTTTTCTTCAGCGTGTTGTCGTACCCCAGAGTAACATGTTGGACGACTCCTTCGCCGTGAGTCGCTATGGGTCCCATTGTGGTGCCGAAGTCCGTCTTTTCGAGGGTGGTTGACATTGCGGGCGAGGATTGAGGTCGAAGACAGTAACAAAATTATATGATCGCGAAGGTTGATGTGTAGGGTGTGTGAGGTGAGCTAATGCTGAGGTGTTAACACCGATCAATGGAAAGATAGGGGTATCTAAACACTTCTTCTAGAATCGTTTTGGTTATCTCGCTCCGGGCGTTAACGAGGATGACCTGGGAGGCGCTCCGCTATCGTATCTGGTCAGTGTAGGGGTGCATCGTCAAGACAAGAACACAGATAGCACATCTAATGGCGGCACCTGATAGGGAAGGTTGATAGGCATAAAGGGCCTTGCGGGGCCCCGGAGTCGTGTGGAGCCATGCGATAGCCATCTCGCCAACCCGAATTGCCGGTAAGAAGGGCTGCGATCAAAGCTTCGTACAGTCTATACCGGATATGGCATATTGATAGGCACTTCCTCGACCGTCTAGAATCGATGGTGGCGGCGAGCGTGGGAGGCGTGAGAAGGTGAGGTGGACATGACAAGACGGGACGCTACACAACGCACTAGTCCGAAGTGGGCAGTTTCGAGGGCATTACTGTGGGTCAGTCCGACCTCAAGCGCATCGTCTCCACCGGTTGACTCCACATGCACTCCACTCCACGACGCGATTTAGGCTTGTACGCTTGTGGTAATTTCAGAGGCACCACGCGACCACGAGATGGCGGCCGTGCATTGCGATACGCGTCGCAATGTGCCTCGGGTGCAGATGGTTCCTGAGGTCATTGGGCGGGTTCCGACAAGTGCCTAACAACTGAACATCAACCTTATCGACAGCACTTGCCCGTCCCATCTCGTCCCAGCTCACTCCCTCAATCCTCCCATCTTCGTCCTACATACAGCTTCTCTTACCTCGATATTCACCATGGCAGAATCAGTCCAACTCACAGCACCAAACGGCACGTCGTGGGCGCAGCCGACCGGTAAGTTTTATCCTCTGTGTCCCCATCTTCCAACTGAAGCCCATAGGTCTCTTCATCAACAACGAGTTTGTCGTATCCAGATCCGGTGAGACGCTGGAAGCCATCAACCCGTACGACGAATCTGTCATCGCCAAGGTTGCAGCTGGTGGTGAAGAGGACGTTGATGCCGCTGTAGCAGCTGCGCGCAAAGCATTCCGATCACCTGAATGGAGTGACATCTCAGCTGCCGAGCGGGGACAGCTGCTCTGGAAGCTGGGCGACCTTTGCGAAAAGAATGCGCACATACTTGCTACTATTGATGCGTGGGACAACGGCAAGCCTTATCAGCAGGCACTTGACGAAGATCTTGGTGAGACCGTTGCCGTCTTCAAGTACTATGCCGGTTGGGCCGACAAGATCTACGGTCAAACGATTGAGACGTCTAAGGCAAAGCTTGCTTATACAAAGCATGAGCCACTTGGTGCGACAAGACCGCTCCTGCTTATAGTTTCGAGACTGATGAATATCAGGTGTCTGTGGTCAGATCATCCCCTGGAACTTTCCCGTCATGGTTCGTCATGTTGTGTCTCGCACTCAATGTTTACTGAATGTTTCTAGATGGCCGCCTGGAAGCTGGGCCCAGCTTTGGCATGTGGAAACACCGTTGTACTCAAGCCTGCTGAGCAAACACCACTTGGAGCCCTCTATTTGGCCACACTCATTAAGGAAGCTGGTTTCCCCGCCGGCGTAGTTAACATCGTCAACGGGTACGGGAAGACCGCCGGCTCACGCCTGTCTGCACACCCGAATGTGGACAAGATTGCGTTCACCGGAAGCACTACCACTGGAAAAGCTATCATGAAGGCCGCGGCGGGCAACCTCAAGAACATCACCTTAGAGACCGGTGGCAAAAGCCCGCTACTCGTTTTCGACGACTGTGATCTGGATCAAGCGGTCAAGTGGTCGCACATGGGCATCATGGGTACGTCTGAGATTTTCCCCAGTATTCCAAACTTTGGAACTCTACTCACTGATAACGATTATCAGGAAGCATGGGCCAAGTATGTACGGCGACGTCAAGACTCTACGTTCAAGACACCATCTACGACAAGTTCCTCGAGCAGTTCAAGAAGCAAACAAAAGAGAACACCATCATCGGTAGCCAATTCGACAGTAAAACAACCCACGGACCCCAAGTCAACAAGGCTGCGCAAGACAAGATCCTGAGTTATATCGAAACCGCCAAGTCAGAAGGTGCCGACCTGATACATGGTGGCACGCAATCTGGCATTCCCGAAAAGGGTTACTTCGTCGAGCCTGCTGTCTTTGCTAATGTCAACAACGACATGAAGATTGTGCGGGAGGAGATCTTTGGACCCTTCGTTGTTATCCAGTCCTTCAAAACTGAAGAGGAGGCTGTCGAGAAGGCGAACGACAGCGAGTATGGCCTAGGCGCTGCAGTCTTCACCAAGGATATCGTCCGTGGCCACAGAGTAGCAGCAAACATTGAGGCCGGTATGATTTGGGTATGTGCACTCTCCCCTGCTTACTGTTTCCTCTGCTCATTATTCCATTAGATCAACAGCTCACAGGATTCGCACTTTGGTATTCCCTTTGGTGGTTACAAGCAGAGTGGCATTGGTAGAGAGCTCGGGCAGTATGCTCTCTCATCGTATACGCAGGTCAAGGCGGTTCATGTCAACCTCGGTACAGTACTATAGTGAAGTGGTGTGTTTAAGGGAGTCCTTTTAATGAATGTTGTGCAGCACGATTGGAAATGCATTAAAGACAATATAACCACACATACTATCTTGAACTTTCAACGAAATTACGTGTAGTAGGAGCCGATCTCGTTGGTATCACGCTGTTCAGTCCTATCACTTCTTCTGCGTACCGTACCGGCGAACTTCGGAGTACTGGCGAATCTATAGTCTCCCGTCAAGCCCATCAAGCGACTATCGGAGAAAGCTCATCAGTATAAGCTTTAACATACGAAAAAGATCCAGCGTATAAAGGACACCAGACTTCCTTATGGGGTACGTCAACCAAGATTCTGGTTTATGACATGTTAGTCATCCCCATCAATACGTCCCCGACTTCCTATCCCTTTCCCAAGGCCTTTACCAACCAAAGTGGCTCTGAACAGCGAAGACGTAGGCCAGTTCTTTATTTGATGCTATGCCAGATTCGCTAGATTGCTAGGCCACCAATTATACCTTAAGCGGTAATGCAACCTCACATTCGTATCTACTGCGGGGTACTTAAAGTATCCCCAGCTGTCATTTCAATGTACACATTCCAAAACTTCTATTACTCTGCTTTCATAAGAATTACGCGTTACTCATCATCCTTCTTACCCAGCGTGTCCTTCAGATGACTAAATTAATTGTCATCATCGGCATCACCGGCAACCAAGGTGGTTCCGTGGCCGACACTTTCATCAACGATCCAGCATGGCGCCTCAGAGGTCTAACACGCGACGCGCAATCTGAAACCTCGCAGTCATGGTCCGCAAGAGGTGTGGAAATGGTACAAGCGAATCTGCATGACCCTGAGTCGCTTCGGAATGTCTTCAAAGGCGCAAATCTCGTCTTCAGCGTGACGGATTTCTGGAAACCATTTCTAGACCCCAAAAACCATGTTCGCGCAAAGGAGCTAGGCAAGACAAATGGCCGATATGGCTATGAACTCGAGTACGAGCAGGGAAAGAACATTGTGGATGCGCTCGCAAAGGAAGTCGATGGACTGGATGAAGTGGGGCTCGTGGCGAGCACGTTGTGTAGCGCACGAAAGGTCAGCAAGGGGAAGTATCAAGAGCTATGGCACTTTGATTCGAAGGCCGATGTGTTTCCGGACTACGTGGTAGAGAATTACCCGGATTTAGCGAAGAAGACGAGTTATCTGCATACTGGGTGGTTCTACACAAGCTGGCAGATCTTGCCGGGGAAGTGGTTTGCAAAGGTGCGTCTCTTTCTCCATATTCATAACTGAACCTAGTACATTCTAACCGAGTTGACAATCAAAGCTGCCTGATGGATCCATTCAAATGCAATTCCCCACTCACCCCGATACTCCGATTCCGCACATCCACCCCCGAAAAGACACTGGGCCTTTCGTCCACGCTATGCTCAAACTGCCACCAAATTCCACCCTAATGGCGGCCAGTGAGTGGTGCACATGGTCGTCCTATATTGCGCTATTCGGTCAAGTCACTGGGGTTAAGACGAGCTTCCTGCAGGCTAGTGTCCAGGACTTGGATGATCATCTTCCTGGCGGCATGGGGAGGGAGATTGGCGAGATGTACGAGATGTGGAGTGATTGGGGGTATGAGGCTGGGAAGAAGGAGGTGATGAGTACGGAGGACTTGGAAAAGGTATGCTTTCTTGAGATGCGCATGAGTCGTTGATGATGCGTTGCTAACGAGGAGTGCAGCTGGGCATCAAAATCCCTACCATGAGCTTGAAAGAGTATTTCGAGGAAGTGAACTGGAAGGATGCGGGCATCTTGTAAGATTATATGCGTGGCTGCGGGCAAGATCGCAGATCGAAGTCCCTGCTAGCCTCGTTATCGCCTGTCTCGCTTTCGCTGTCACTTCTGAGGGTCTGTGTAGCCGTATGTGCATAACGGCATCTATGGAAAGGTTACAAACGCTTAGATATACTTTGTAGACATAAATTGAGTGCTTCGCGAGTGCGTCAAAGTCCTGCTTTCGTGTAAGCCAATCGGCGCTGAGACACGGGATTTGCGGACCTCACGCACCAACCCAGCGAACTGATTTGCGACGAAATTTCCACCTTATTTTGGAGATTGATTGGAAGTGGTTATCAAACTGTGGCTGCGGAGAGTTGTTCGCTTACATGAATTGTTGGGCAGTACCTACTATATCCTCCCTCAGTTGTGCTCGCGATTCTGATTCTAGCACCTCTTTATCACCAGCGCAGCCAATCTACATGCCACTAAACGAGGACAACCTGAGCCTTATCCTAGTGTATCTATCCTACTTCAGCGCTGGCTAGGATTTCTTGGCTCACTTCAAACTAGGAAAGAATTTTAACCAAAGCGAATAAATACTGGTAGGGAAAGATCGCTGGTGCACAGAGAATCGAGTGAGAAGCTGTTTGGGTAAACATTCGAATTCGGAAGAGCCCGGGTTCACTGAACGATACGATGATGATGCTTTTGCCTGGTTGATTTGCTATCACGCGCCATTTCTAGGCTTCCCCAGCCTACTCTGTGGCGGCCTTTCCCAGCGAAAGACACATTGTCCTTTCTCCATCGCAGTACGTCTCAGCCGCGGACCGGTCGCCCAATACGTCTCACCGTCAAGAGTCGTGCCAGACTCGAAAGTTACGCTGTAGTCGGGCGGCGTAGGTAAGTCCGGCCATGTAAGCCGGTTGGGCGCGTTGAGATATCGTTCCATGTCACCGCCAGATCTTCGCGTCGTTACCCACTCGTTCAAAAAGTTGCGAAACGTCGATACGTCCGAGTCAAGTTTGCGGTTGCAAGTCCACTCTGACATATTCTTCACCGTGTCCATATTTCGCTCCCAGTGAGGGATGCTCGTAAAGGACGTATCACCCGTGATGAGCTCGTATAACGTGAATACGACGCCAGTCACGTCGTCTCGCCCATCCAGTAAGTTCTTTTTCCCGCGTGCAGCCCAGTCAAAGTCGAAAAGAAGAATCATCTGTGTGTCCGGGTCGATAAGTAGATTTCGGGGCGCAATATCTTGATGCATGATTCCCAGGTCTAGATTTAGGAAATCAACGAGCTGCGTGAGTTGCTGTATCCACTCAAGACGGAAAGGCAGATTTGAACTATCAAGGGTTCCGCTGGGGATATACTTTGTTGTGAACCCAATCACCCGAGACTCCACATCCTCGAGGACTACGCGATCGAATGGTACTATATTTGGATGCGGCGGGAGACTTTTGAGAAGGTTAAGCTCATCCCATGCCATCTGCAGTCTCCTAGGCTTTCCAATGGGATTGAATTTGAAGGCAACCTTTTGCGGAATAGCGGATTCGTCGTCGTAAGATGATAGATCAACACCTGGCCCAAGCCGATCGAGCTCCTGCAATTTAGAGTACTGGATTCTGCGGCAATCTTGAAGTGATTCGGCAGTCGAGAAAGGTAGATATGCAATGAACATGGTATCGTCCTCTTCCACATCTGTGGAGACGCCGGAAATGAGCCCTTCGTCGTCGACCGTGACCGCGTGAATTCCCGGCGATAGATAGTCAGCGACTCGTGCTAATATTGGAACCTCAACGTCCTCGTCAGGCAGAAAGAGCTTGGCCGTTCCTTTGATCTTGATCATGCGTAGTTGATCCCAGTCCCAGACGTTGCAATGAGTTATGGTTGTAGGGTCTTCACTCGAGCCAAAATAACCCTGCCCCTCGGACATGAACCTTTCTTCAGGTTTGATCATGGTGCATTGAAGGCAAGAATTGGTAAAGTTTTACTGTGTCGATGTTGATGTTGACGAGATTGATATTTCGGGGTTCAGCCATCGGCAAATTCTCGGCAAAGCGAAAGGTGCGCCCCTTCTACCTTGCTTAGTTGATATCCAATCAACTATTTTTTGCTTTCATGTAAACCAATAGGCGCTGAGACTCGTACAGGCAGAATTTACGGACTTCACGCACCAACCCAGCGAACTGATTTGCGACGTAATTTCCACCTCAATTTGAAGATTGGTTGAAAGTGGGTATCGAAGTATGGCTACCGAGAGTTGTTCGCGTACACGAGTTTGGTGGCGAATGCACGAGGTTATTCTTCGCAAAGTGGAAGGTCGCTCGACAGCAGTATTATGGTCGACGACTACGTTGGGCGGTACCGAAGGCTCAACACTGAAGCACGATCACGCTACCCTCCCTAGTAAAGAGGAAGTGGAAGTGAAAATAACGTCGCTGTCTCACTTGCAGGATGCAAGCAAAGCCAACGAGGATAGTACGTTTCATGTGAGCTAGACATTAGGCAAGTAGCGACTGTATTTGAAGCTACCTCAGCTTCACGGACGCAAGCGCAGTACTAGAGAGATAGGTAGAACCGAGATTGGAAGAAAACTGTGAACGAGATCAAGATTCACTCCTGCTACATGCAAACGCCGCACGGCATACCCCCCAACTCGAACCACGGATACCCGTACCCCAACCGAGGAACAACACCACGCCCAAATAACATAAAAGCACCCACCCGCCCCCAATCCCTCCCTCAAGGCGCTCAAAGTCAAACGAGGGCATAGAGCCAAGTTCCCAATCGCCGAAACGAACCAATGATGATCAACGAGTTGTCTTCGACAGCTGAATACTGAGGTTCGAATGATCGAGGAGTAGCCTGTTAAAAGTGCGCGGTATTAGCCGAAGCTGGAGCAGGGCGTCTTTCAGGTCAAAGCCTTTTTCTCGTCATCGGCCGAAGCCTCAGAAGTCAAACAAGGGCATAAAGCCCAATCTTCATCCCACCTGCCTTCAGACCAAGTTGCGGTGTGTAACGGCCGTGGGCGACATTCGAGGAACGACGGGTAGGGTGACGGACAGCGGGTACGTCTGCGTGCCGGTGACCACGAGTAGCGAGATTAGCACGTGTGCGGTCGAGAAATCTGGATGGTGGCGCCGACATGTATGAGTAGAACGAAACGGATTGAGTCTGGTGTTCTGTGATTGGGTTCGAAGTCTTGAAGTGGTCAACCGGCGAGGGAAGGTGACGAGTTTGAAGAGCTTTCGACGAGGGATGGGAAGAAGAAGAGAAGGAGGAAAGCCGGCGAGAAGTCTCATTATATTACGCTGGGAGGCCCGAGCAATGGCCCCACCGTCTCAGACCACTGGCTTCATTTCTTGCAAAAGTGATACGCAACTCTGAGGAATGGAGCAGTCGGATTGCTCGCGCGAAGCATCGACGATGTGCTGTGAGCAGCAGCGGCAGTGTGTCCGAGGAAGCTACTACTCATCATAGCTAATAGACCAAGGCACGACTGCTTCTATGCGTTGCGTTCTTGCTTGCGTGCGTAGGAATTTACAGTTTTTGAGGCGAGATTTGTGCGCAGCATCTGAAGAATGGTGGTCGTAACAATGCCAAATGGGTAGCTACCGCGCACCAGATACCGCGAATAGGCACGAGCGATAACGTCTTTTCTCAGACCACCATGATCTTTCTGTTCTTGCGAGAGCATGGGAGCTTCAACGCGAAAGCACATCAGCGGTGGAGTAATAGTGACGTGATGTAACCAGCAACGGCAACCAAGAAGCCTCTAGGGTAGCCACAACTCATTCGGAAATTTGCCGCATCGTCCAATGTATAGCATCAACAATTGAAAAGAGTGAAGAGTAAGGATATATTCGAAGCGAAGACGAAGAACTACATACACCATTACAAAAGATGTGAAAGGAAAAACAAATTGTTTCCGAACGAGTGGCAGTGCCTGGTATGAAGATTCCCCGGAAGCCTAAAAAAAAACGCCTGCGCCAATTACAAAAATGCGGGATGGATAACGCCAGCGCTAACATGTCAATGAATGTGAGAAAATCCGGAACGTGGCAATAGCGAACGACTGCGGAGCAAGGCGCGTCACAAGTCCTAGCGAGCCCTACCCGGACTGTTAAAATACCTAACACTATCCTGTGTCTCGGCACCATATCCCGCTCGCTCCATCAATTTGGTAAACGTGGTATGCCCCGAGTCGGCCGTGAGCCGATTCTCCCGCATTCCGGGCGCTTTCGGAGGTTCTAGCAAGCTCGGTGCCGGCATGAGAACGTCGATGGTTTCTGTACTCGTACTCGTCACTAGTGGCCTTTGAGATTTACCTGCTCTTGTAGGCGTCTGGCCGGGTGTCCTGTAGGGGTCGCGATCGCCGGCCCTCACGGCGGGAGGTGGTGGTGCCGGATTTGAAGGGAGACCGTTCCAGCCGCTAAAGCCGCTCATTTTGGGTGTGCGATCCCACATGGTCTTGATCCGGGGAGTGAGACCACCACCACCAGCGGCTTTTGTTCCGATGTTCTTCTGCACACTTGGAGTCGAGTGCATGGATTGTGATCCGCGGCGGATGAAGTCTGCACGAGCGGCGTACATTGGGTCGTATATCGGGTCGCTGATCGTGCGTGCTACGTGGCCAAAGTCGCCCGAGTAACGGTTCTTGTCTGCTTCACGACGTTTCTTGAGGACCCACATAAGGCCGAGAACTCCGAGGGCCCCAATGAGGATGCCGGGGAAGAAGCCAGCAGCGAAGGACTTGCCGTCGAAGCTCGAGGAAGATTGGGAGGCAGGGGCGGCGCAGTCAGAAGTCTGAGATGCCGAAGCCGGGTCGGTAGAGGATGGCGACGGGGAGTTTGACGTCGGAGATGGCTTCGTTTTGCTGAGGGAGCACATGCCGCCGTTGCATGCGTAGCCTAGCGGGCAGCACGAGCTGCCGCATGTCGGAAGCTCAATGCTCGTGATGTTGGCGATATGGATTTGGTTGTCTGGATGGAGGGTTGCGTTGTAAAGCTTGACGTCGCAGGGTACAGGTTGGATAGCAGAACAGTCTTGTCCTTTCGGGCAACAGACGACGGACTGGATGTCTGTGGAGTTGATGCGGGTACAGACCTTGTCTGCCGCGCAGCAGAAGTTGGCCGGAAGGTCACCACCACATTGCTGCAAAGAGCTATCTCCTCCACAGGTTTGCGACTGTCGGCCGAAGAGGTGTGATGCTTGGGTCACAGGTAGGGTGGTGGCGATGAGGAAGAGGAGCGATATCCGCGAGAGCTTGGGAAGACCCGCCAGCGGACCCATTGCGGCAAAGTACAGAGACACAAAGGTAAGATGAGAGGCACCAAGGGGCAATGCTCCAGCTCTTGCTCTAATATAAGAATGATGGTGACTGGACCTCAAAACGAAACAATTTCAAATGA
>Ga0247803_1000967_pt1 | contig 15124 bp, 30 predicted proteins | sample UWRJL014104B1_FD_180928 | JGI IMG/M metagenome (GOLD analysis project Ga0247803, IMG submission 180928) | Plant litter microbial communities from Arlington Agricultural Research Station in Wisconsin, United States - UWRJ-L014-104B-1 | ecosystem: Environmental > Terrestrial > Plant litter >...
CCGGCCTCTCGCGTTCTAGATCTGCGAACCTCTCGCGGGTTCATTCCTCGTTCATTCATGTCGTGAAAATCCTCTCTGTTTAGTTAAGTGCCAGTGACCACAAATGGGACACTCGTATTTTCGGTGCCCGAACTTGTGGGCCATTTTAGAAGCCTTTGAACTCTTAAGTTTGAGCTTAGTCTTACACATGAAAAAGCCGCCTTTGTCTCGTATCTCGAATTTTTCGAGCTTCCGGCGATGGCCCCCCATGACCTATGCGACCGGGGGAGCGGGAGCCCTTGACGCAGGCGCTTGGATCGGTGGAGCCGTTTCAATCGGAGCAGGGGCGTCACCCACGCTTCCGTCAGGCAGACCAAAGACCTTATTGATAAGCTCTGTCTTATTTTCCTTTGACATATACTCCTCAGAAGTAACGTCCATGGTTTTCAAAGCTTCCAGGCTCGACATGATTTGATCGAAATCCTCTGACTTGAAAGTCACGTCAGCTTTGAACACTGCCTTGATCACGGGCTTGATAACCGCATGAAAATAACCCTTGAGTCCACGTTCAACGGCTTTCGCATCCCCGATCCCAGAGTCCCCTAGGCCCTTAGAGCTGATACCAGTCAAATAACTGGCAGGCATCCCAAGGTAGAAAGACCTTTTTCGGTCAATGAAAGCGGTGGATTTTTCCGTCGCGTCGGTGTCAGGCTTAGCGGTTTCGATCACGTCCTCTTTGTCGAGCAGAACGTCTTGACCTTTTTTCAAGCCCGTTGCGATGGCCTTGGCCTGCTCGATTGGCTCCACTGAGTCATTCAAACCTACGTCGCTTCTGAGGCCATTGATCTTGAGCTGGATGGCGCTCGCGAGGTTCATGTTTTTATAAAGGGATCCCACTGAACAATACTCAAGTGCACTATAGAGGCGAACCAGATCGCTTCTATGGTATTTCTTGAATGAGATATAAACGCCGACAGAGGACTCCGCTCTACCGTCTTTATAGTCTTTCATGATCTGGGCGCGTTCCACGTCATTGGCTTTTCTTAGAACGGGAATGGCTGGATCAAAGACGACAAAAAGCTCCTGCTTATGAGTCATGGCACGGGCTAGCATGGTAACTAAACCCTCCTGAACCTCACTCGCTAAGCAGTTATCGAATAGGGATGCTTCTGCCTTTTTGGGAATGCCATTGGTTCGTTCAAGGGTGTCCGTCAGAATTCTGGCATAGATGCATTCAACGTCAATATCGACGAAAGCCGCCTGCTGAAACGGGAAAGGGTAGATGTTAGGCAGCTCGGTGTCTTTCGCGCCGGGAAGCACGTTAGAGCCGAACCCTAGAGAGCTTAGGAAACTCATTTTGTGGCCTTTGTTTTAGGTGGAACGGTCTCGACCGGGGGAGCTACGACGACAGGATCCTCTGGAAGTTTTTCGGGAGAAGCTGGATCCCATTTAGCGACGAGCTTTCGGTAGGCCCGGTCTGCCTCGGACTGCTTCTTTTCAAGCTCCGCGATCTCAATTTTCAGGGCCTCAAGTGCCGCCTGCTTTTTCAAAAGCTTTGTGAGAATATCGACCGACGAGGTCGCAGCTTCCTGAAGCTTCTTTGGGACCTTGGCGAAATTGACTGCAAGGGCTAACTCTTTTTCCATGGGGACTCCTGTTTATTTTTTATTCTTTCCTCTAATGAAGCCCAGCCATTCAAGGCATCGCGCTAAGCTGTCGGGCGCGTCGTCGTATTTCGAGCTGGACTCATAGTGGATAACTTGCTCAGTGTAGACGCGATCTGAGGTTTGACTCAAATAAATTAAATGCGCGTAGGATCCGGCCGATTGAATGACAGCGTGCTTATTGGAGTCGGAATGAACACCGACCACGCCTATCCCCAAGGGAGCCAAAAGCGTTCTAAGCTGCACTAGAGGCTGTTTTCCCGTGCAATTGGTTTCAAAGCAAAGTTTCCTAACGCCACGCGCTTTGAGGACTGCCACGATCTCGTCAAGACAATGATACCAGGCCTTTTTCCATGCATGGCCCTGGACTGCGATCCCGTCGAACTGCCCCTTAACGACAGACATCGCTGTAAAGTCCCCCCCGTCAGAGGGATCAATGAACGCGACAGAGTCCCCAGTCGGGAAGTCCGGAATGTATTTGAGGTTCGCGAAAATGGTCGTGCCTTCTTTCGGGATCCTCAAATGATAAGACATCTCAATTGAGGCAGGATCCACGCCTGCATTTTTCATGGCTTCTAGATCTGCGTCCAGTTCCGGAATGCTACCGAACGGGACCTCCATTTTGGAAACGATCCCTCTCAGTTCTGCATAGAGGTCGAATGGGTGAGCTGGCTGGCCAATGATCCCAATATTAGAAGTCAGCTTCATTGCCTCATTGTACTTCTTTTTGACGAGCTTTCGCATAGCCTCGGACGTGTCCTCCTCGGTCACTGGATCGTCCATGAGGGTTCGCTTAGGATGGCGTCCCCTGAAGCTCGCCTTGATCGTTAGGGCCTCGACAGAATGGTCTTTCCCCTTCATTCCAGCTATTCGGATGCAGGTGGAGTTTTCCTTTTCCAGCAGGACTCCATTGGCTTTGAGGGCTGTAGCGATCTCATAGACAATCGCAGCGTTCCGGGCCTTGGACTTGGTTATGATCAAATTGGAGGTGTTAGCGCCATTGATATAAATGTCATAGGCCACGCCCAGGATCGTCGCATAGTCGGTCTTTCCATACCCGCGGGATCCCAAAAGCAGGCGGGGATCGGCCCCATTGATAATGAAGTCCATCATTTCGATCTGACGGGGAAACGGCCTAGGGTATCCAGCGTTAGCGCAGAAGTCCGAAAATAGGAGCTTCCCTTGGAAGGGGAGGGCTGCCGTGAAAGGAACTGCTGGGGGATCCACGGGAGGCCTTGGCGTCTCGTCCGGGAATACCTTTTTATCTAACCAAATGGCCATGGTCGAGGCTCCCGATCCACCACGTTCCACTATCTCATACTGCATCTTTCGGAGCCTGACGCGCCCCATGGCTTTCCTTTTGTTCCAAACATCCGCAAGAGTTTCGCCTAGTTCGGCTATGCAGGCACGCTCTAGAGTATCGACCGACACGTCAAAAAAGGACGCGATCTCAATCTGCGTGCATTGATAAGAGACGAGCTTATCGAACTCATCCCAGTTAATATTCTGAGATTTACGTTTTGGTTTTGCCATTGGCCTTTTTTATAACCCGTTCCTTTTTGCCGATCTCATTGACGACCTTTTGGAGCATTCCAGCTTGTCCCGTGGGCAGCAGGCTGAATACGACTCTTTGTGAGTCCAGGACGTGAACATAACCGACCTTGAACTCAAGCGTGGGCGAGTCTAGGTAGCCTCTGGGATGCTTTGCGAGAGGCGTCGGAGGCTCTGGATCCCATTCCCTCAGCGTGACTGTGTCCCCGCTCTGGAAGCCACGGTCATTTTCTCGGATCTCGAAAGTCTTGGATCCGTCAGCGACGCGGGAATAATATTGAGGCCAGATCTTGAGATCATGGTTCATTTTGAGTCACTCCTGAAACGATCATACATGGAACTGGGGCCTGGTTCAGCCAAAAATAAGTTTGGTCAAGAACACAAAGGCCCAGACGACTAATCCGAAAAGGCTCACGTCAAATAGAGCCTCGGTTATTTCGCGAAAAGGATCCTTAGATCCCATCGGACTTCTTTTTGCGCTTTGCACGCTTGATCCCAGATTGGATTATTGCTTTGAGGGGCTCCTGCGACTCATAGGAAAGATCTGCGAGGATCCCAATTATTTCGCGAATGTCGCCAATACGGGCCTGGGACTTATGGCCCTCGATCTTTGCTATTCTAGATGCTAACTCATTGACTGTCATGGAACCTCCTGGGTTTTCCCAGAGTTTTCAATTGAACAAGGCCGATGTCAATCTACTAAGCGCTTGAATGGAACTTTGAGGGCTGTCAGCATTTTGCAAAGCGTTTCCAGGGAGGGATCGCGGTGACCGTGGATATAATTGGAAAGCATCCCCTCAGAGATCCCAGCTTTTTTGGCAAAATCCCCTTGGCTTAGCTTTTTCTTTTCCAGGATCGTCACTAGGTTTAGGCCAAAATTCTCATGGTTCATTCAATCCCCCGTCTTTCACGTTCGCGCGTTATATCTTTGCAAAGGGCATTCAAAACCGCTTCCGGCACGGAAAGCAAGACATTTTCAAATGAGTCAAAAGCCACAAAATAACTTGTCAGAGCTGAACCGAGTGACTCCGCGTACTTTTCTTTGAAAGTAGGCTTAGTGGAGCCGTCGCCAAAGTCAGTTACTGAAATGGCTTTCCCATTTATTGAGATCTTTCCGGGGATATCCCAAGGCCTAACCATTCCGGACCCTCCAAAGCCGAACCACTGCATGAGTGCGCTTTTCCAAACGAATGACATCCCCAGGCAGTGAGTGACTCTTAACCCATGCCTCTACTACTTTGCGCGTCGAACTCTCGAAATGATATTTATTGTCTTGATCCTCGTTGGTCCGTGAGATCGTCACTTTCCAGTCGTTGAATGGGGCTATATATGACTTTTTCATCGTCACTCTTTCTGAGCATTTTAGCTCGTTTCAGGATTAGGGATCTAGTGCACCCAATGGCGGCCTGGATCTCGTCGGTTGACTTTCCAGCTCTTATCATGGCGTCAGTTTTTGAATGGTCATAGAAGGCTTTGCGACTCACTTGAGGCGCTCCAAACGACGACGACGGACATACCCGTTAACTCCCTGCTGATTTTTGAAGGAATATGACAGACCGTTTTTTCTTATTCCCGTCATGCCCTCGTATTTAATGATCGCGTCAAAAGGATGACAGCCACAAGGGTTTTGCCAGATCTCGACCAAGATCCCATTCGAGGTCAAATAATACCTAATATTATTGAAAGCTGATTTCAATTTCGCTCCTCTAGAGGCTCTATTCCAGCAGTTTCCTTTTCGATCACTTCCCAGACTTTCGAATGAACTGGATCAAGGGCCTTGGCATTCATAGCGCGTCTTTTTTGCCACAGTGGATGACGCAAGATCCTAGGACCGTGAATTGGAGTGATGACAGGCTTTTCGGCCCAGACGTGCTCAAATAACATGCATTCACGGCGAACGTCATCGATGCAATAAGAAATCAGGCGGCCCAGCTCCCCCCGTTGCCACATCAAAGGAGCTTCTGCCCCGTCCGCAGTCTTAACCCATTCAGGTCCGAACGTGCCCAGCAGGTGATCGTCGAGACGCATCCCCTTGGGGAAGGCCATTTTTGGATCCCAGCCCCACGCTAAGCGGCTTTCGAAAAGCAAGTCATAGGTATTGTCGGTGTGAACATACTGGGCCTTTGTAGACCCGTTAACGAGCTTATGATCGAAACCAATTATATTGAACCCTGAAACGATCTCAGCCCTGTTCAAAAGCGTTGGAAGTTCTTCCAGGTTATCGTCCATGAAAACTTTGAACTCAGAAGTCAGGTAGTCAAAAGCAACCGCGACAGAGATCCCCATTTTGTTATGGTCATTCCAGGTGATCGTTTTGCCGTCGATCACGTTTTTGATCTCGCAGTCATAGACGACAATGTTTTGGCCATGCGGCGTTAAGTTTTGATCGGTCATAGTTTCCCCCAAAGGTTATAAAGTGCGCAAAGATCCCAAAGCAGAAGCATTGAAAATAGGAACGTAAAAAAGTACATACGGTTTCGAATGGACTCTGCAATGGAACCGACGAGAAGCAGGGAAGCTAAGCAAAGCGTCCCGAAAATCATATAGTAAAAAATGATCATTTGATCTCCATTGAACGAAGGAACTGCCCGATCTGGCCTTTGATCTCGAGTAGTTCGGTTAAATTTCCAGGGCGCGGAGTGACTAACATCGCAGCCTCGACCGCTTTCAGATATTTCTTGATGTTTTTTTCTGGGATCATTTTTAACGGCTTTCCTAAAACCTCGATGTCATCCCCCAGGGCGAGCTTGATCACAAAGTCAGCAGGATCATTTTCTTTGGTTCTAATGCTTTTAGACTCATGCGCGTCTAACGCTTTCAAAAGATCTTCGGCGGCCCCCACAAGCTCATCCTTGGGATTTTCCTGAGACTCATCCTCCGGGGCTGGCATCTTGTCAGGTGGAGGCGGGGGAGGATTGTCGAGCCCTGCTGCATTGATATAAAGCATGACCTTTCCGAGAAGCAGTTTTGCATCCAGATTTTTCGGATTGGTTTCCAGCTCACTCTGACACCACGTTCGAATTGAATGAATGGTCTCGACAGGCAGATCTTTCAGCTTCTTTCCCTTAACGTCTTTGGAACCAGTGGGCATTGGATAATCACCTGGATCGACGATCTTGGGAGCCTTTTTTTCTTTCGCTAACGGCTGTTCATTTTTTACCTGCTGACGTGGGGCCTCATGGCTTCCATTCACTCCACCATTGGCCTCGTCGAATGGTCTGCTCTCCTCATTGTCTCTGGACTCCAATAAGTGAACCTTGAGCAGAACAATCTTGAGGGCGAGGGAATAAGCTTTTGCGAAAGATTTGTCAGAGGTGTCGAGGGCGAAAGAAGCGCCGCGAGAAGTGAAAAAGTCATCTGGCTTGTCTGCATTGATCCACTTGACCAAGATCTCTAGGTCCGTCCGATACCAAGTGACGATCTTTCCATACTGGTTCGTCTTGTCGAAAGAGTTGGTCTGGTAGCTGACGATATCAGGGAGCATGACCACTCCGCATTGAGCTAAGGGAAGGTGGAGCGCACCTGCAACGTCGTCGTGAGTTGTTGCTTTATATCCACGGTCATTTTCGGACATCTTGACGGTCGTATTCTTATCGACAGTCGTGACCAATTTCTGCACTTCTAGAATGCGCTGATATATATTCTTGTCGTTCATGGGGACTCCTTTGACTTTCCAAGGTGATAAGATCTTATCCTATTCCCGTCAATGGCTGTTTTCAAATAAGCAAGAAATCTGCTCTAAATATATCGGGCTCGCTGGCAGTACTCTGACAGGAGCAGACAAGCGGTAGCGCGTCAGGTATGCATAATTATGACTCGGTTAGTTAAGGAAAGCTTGAGACGCAATCTACCTACGGTTAGCGGTGTTTTCGCTAAACTTGGCAGAGACTAGAGATCCTGGTTATTTTGACTTTCCAGGGGCTTATGATTCAAAAAGATGGCTGGCGTTCCGGTCGGTCCTTATTCCCTCGGTTCCGACTCGTGTATCCTATCAGTGGGGCCACGCGGTTCGCTCTCAACTATTTCACGGTCCAATCACCTTTTTTAATCAAAAAGACTTGGCTGTCCAAGGACGTCCTGCTAAGAAATAGTTTCCAATGTATTTCTGAGCTGGCTCCTAACGGGGCCTTTTCTTTTTGCAAAACCGACACTATTCAGGTCATGTAAGATTTTCAAGAAGGATTTTCACATGTATACATTGCATCTTGAGATCCCCGCCATTCCTAAATCCCTCAATAAAGCATTCAGAACGAATAGGTTCGCCTCCAATAATTTGAATAAGATCTGGGACCGCGTGATCTGGGAAGCCTGCAAAGGGCAGCTCCCCCCGGAGCCCCTCCAAAACGCACGCATTGTCATCAGGAGGGATTTCTACCGGACATTGGACTATGACGGCCTTGTGGGGAGCATGAAGCCCGTGGTGGACGGCCTAGTGACCGCTGGGGTTCTTATCGACGACTCATGGAAAACGCTGGGTGTCTGGGATGTCAGCCAATTTTTCAGGCCAAAAAAAGATGGTCCGCTTTTAAGAATTTCGATATACGGGTAGGACCATTTTGGTCCTGGGCTGGGGCAGTGAACCCCCGGCCCTTGTATTAGACTTTGGAATAACCCAGAGCAGAGTTGACAGCAGCCTGGGCAGCTTCCAAACGATCAATTAAAATCTGCTTTGCGTCAGTATCCTCCGGCAGAAAACTAATAATGCCCGACTCATGCACCTCGGCGATCATCTCCTGGAGTGCTTCCAAAAGATCTGGAGCGGCCTTGATCAAATGCGCGTTAGCCTTCCTTTCGACGAGATCTTTTCCGTTCGAAATCATTTTGCAGACGTCGGGACCGATATAGATCCCGCGCCCCATTTGATAAGCATCCCACGGTCCTTTTGTGTGACTCATTGGTCATCCCGGCAGGTAACGAGATAAGTGCAGACGTTATAGTCCCCTTGAATGGTTTTGTGGGGAGGGTGGATGATACAGCTCTGAGGGACCTGGATGTCGTCAAGGGAGCATGGAACGCCGTCAACGGGCTGTTTAAAGCTCGCAACGTATTGATAAGATCCTGGGGCAGCGTTAGCGATTGAAAGGGCCAAAATAAACTTGAACATTATTTGACCTCAACTTCTTTGAAATTGTAGCCCTTGCGGAGCAGGCATTCGATATGGATCGAGATCTCAAAGTCTGACGCGGTTTTCTTTTTGCCATATGCAAAGTCAGCGCATTCCTGGTGAGCTTCAATGAATTCAGAACGTGCAGGGCCTGCCTCGTCCGGAACATCCCACATTTTTTGGGTTTTGGCTGACGCAGAGATCGCTACGAGGGAAAGGAAAATAATTAAAAATGATTTCATGGGGCCTCCAAAGACAGGATAACCCAATGCGTCTAATCAGTCGAGGGGGGCTGTAAATCTTTCCACTTTTGGAACAGATCTGAGATCTTTTTCAGTTCCGTTCTGAGATCCCGGTTTTCCGTCTTAAGTCGATACAGCTCGTTATGATACGAGTCCACGACCATGACACGCAGACATCCCTCCACGCCGTCGCGAGGGGGGCTGGCAAAGACTTGGGGACGCTTTCCGTCCGGATGCTTGATCCAATAGATCCCGTCAGCTTTGCTCATTAGAATGGGATTAGGAAGCCTTTAAGGACCATTTTTGAAGTGCCCTTGATCGAGCGTTCAGTGTAGTAAACTCCACCGCCGTCGCGTTCAATGGTTCCAGACTTATTCAAACCCGCCTCAGTATTGCATTCGACGAGGTTCATTTTGCCTGCGTCCAGACGGTACTGCATGACCACGCCGGTATGGCCATTGGATTTTGGCGGATAGTTCCAGATCGCGATCGCGCCCGGAGCTGGGATCTTTTTCACTTTGAACTTAGCCGGAGTGCCTTTAAAAACGGTCATACAATGTTCACTCGCCGGAATGGGTGAGACCTTCCCGGTTTTGTGTTCCGCATAAGCGAGCCCCGTCTGGATCCCAGCCATGCACCACGCCTCTTTCCCAGCCCCTCCAATGGTCTTTTGGATAAGCTCTACCATTGGCCCTTCGTTATTCCCGCCAACCTCACGAATGCCGACTAGGCACTGCATGGCTAGCATGAAAACGAGCCTTGCGTCCCCCTCGGTGATCGCTTTCTGGGCGAGACCGTTGGATGCGAGTTTTGAGTCAATGAAGTCGATCATGGGTTTTTCAATGGAGCGGGACATAGAGCCTCCTAGGGCTTAGGTATCTTTTCGAGGGCATTGTCGATCGTTAAGAATAGGGTGTCAAATGCCCCAGTGATCTGTTTACACTTCGCGTACTGACAATTTTTCTGAATGTCCCCCCGAAGCAGTTTATAGCTCTCGGCGTCGATCCATACAGAGTGAGCTTTTTTGTGAATGCATTCCTTTGAGTCTGCTGGGAGCCGGGTTTCTTTTCCGGACATCACGTTGAATGAATAGCAGTCTTGGGATGCGGGGAGAGTGATCGAGGCCTGCCAGTCCGATGTTTTGAACGAAGCGCAGCCGCTAAGACCTATTAACAATAACAAACTTACGGGCAGCTTTGATGACTTCATCGTCTATGGCCTTTATTTGAGCAGGCGTCAGGGCTTCCCGACCGCCTTTGTTTTTGATCTCGTCCAGAGCATTGTCGATTGCAGCGTCAAATTGCTTTTGATCGAAAGCGCCTGTCATGTCGATGGCAGCGAGGTTCAGAACGAGCAGGCCCTTATTCGCGAGCCAATTCGAAAAAGCCTCAAGAACTATGTCAGACTGAGGACCTTTTGTCAGCCACGCAGTCCATGGGGAAGCAGAGAGGGCCACGCGCAAAGTCGCAGCCCCCATTCTTTTGATCCCTCGAAAGTTATACTTTCCAGTGATCGGCATACCTTATTTCAACTGCTTTAGAGTCGATTTCAGAAGGCCTAGGATCGCGTCGTCGATCACGCCTGGGATGATTTTGGCAATCTTGTCGATTGCAGGCTCAGAATCTAGTTCAACTTTCAAGTCGCCTTTGATCCCTTCCATTGCCAAAGTCGCAGTCAAATGAACCACGCCTACCAATAATTCGCCTTTGACCAAAAGTTCCGGGCTAACCTGTTTTGTGAAAAGTTCCATCTTTAAATACCCTCCATGGGTTTTGTTTTTTCAACGACCGTGAGGCGATGCTCAAAGTCTAATTGAGTTTTTTCAATTTTTTCAAAGCGTTGTTCACCATCTTTGAATTTTGCCTCATTAGTGGTCAAGCTTTTCACAAAATTTTCGTTCAACTTGGCCAGTTCTTTCTTTGCCTGCCGGACGTTCTGCCAGATCCCGACAAAAATAAGAATGTAAGAAGTGAACTTAAGCCACTCCCCAGCAAAAAGGGCCTTCCAGATTTCGGCTTGTAGATATGCTTCCAATTTGATCCCCCCGTTCTAAACTAACCCTCATTCTCAATCAGAAACGGGGATTGGTCGTGTGAAATTTTATTGATAATATTCAGTGACCTCGATGTAACCGGCTTGCCCAGGAGCTCCCGCCCAGCCTGGACCTGATCCCCCTGGACCTCCCGCTCCGCCTGCGCCGACAGTATAAGAGTAGGTCGCTGAAACGGATGGGATGATCGCGTCAATACCCCCGCCGCCCCCGCCGCCTGCACCGGAAAAGGTCGAGCTTCCAGCAGAGGCGCCGCCGCCCCCGCCGCCTGCACCAAAGCCCAGCGGTGTCGCAGGACTTTGGCCAGATGAACCGCCGCCGCCATTCGCGCCAAGCATTGAGCTGCCGCCTTGGCCGCCCACAAAACCGCCGGAAGCTGAAACGAAACCAAGACCTTGGCCGTCGCCCCCGTAAACTGCTGTTCCTATTGGGCCAGTTCCAAGACTTGCAGTGCCCCCAGGGCCGCCTTGGCCTGCAGCTCCAGAAGCAGAGCCGCCGCCCCCGCCGCCTGCAACTAGAAGAGATGATCCAAACGTGGTATCGGACCCAGGGCTGCCGACTGGACTCGTCGGAAGTCCTGAACCGCCCCCGCCGCCCCCGCCGCCTACCATTCGAACGCGGATATAAGAGCAGTCTGCAGGTTTTGTGTAGGTTCCCGTTCCGTTAGCGCTGAAACCCCCAGTGTGAAAAGACAGTCCTACCTTACTGATCGTGGGAGGCTTGAAATTTGCCAAGACAAAAGTTTTGATCTGGGCAGCCGTTATTCGATAAGTTTGAAGACCATCGTCGCTGGGAATATTCAGCCCAGCGTCAACGTCATCTCTAAGCTGCAGGTCGGTGATTTTTTTTTGTGCCATTCTAAGCTCCCAAAGTTAAGTCGATGTCAGTGAATATTCCATCCGGAACCATTTCAAAAAGCATCTGTTCTAGTTCATATTGCGAAGTGAAACCCTTGATCCCTTGAAAGACGATATTGTCGCCCTCATCGTCGATCACCTCATCAAAAATATAAGCGTCGTTGCTAATGTAACGTGCCACAAAATCAGACAATTCGATCCCGGCCGCGAGAATGTTGATCTCAAGCTTCCCCGGAGCCGGAACCACGAATTCAACCTCAACGTCGTCACCGAAAACTTTTCTGAAAACTAACAGATAAGACTCGAAAGAACCGATTGTATAAAACGCTTCAAAGATCGCCGAAAAAGCCTCTCTGAAAATGTCTCTTCTAATCGCGTTAGTTAGCGGTGCCCGTTTCGTGTCCCAGAGGACCTCTCCTAAAATGAAGGTTGAAAAGGCTTCTTCCAAAAACAACTGCTTTTGAGCCAAAAGAATATCACTCATGGGGGTGGCCACGGCGACAAACTTTTTCTCTATATCGTCCCCTTTGAAAAGCTGAGGGATCATTTTAATTCTCCACTACAGTGATATTCTCAAGTTTTGCATCAAAGAGCTCGTCGAAATCAGCATCGTAAACCGCAGTCAACCAAGTACTAGGAGCGGATGGGAGCGCATATTCAAGTTTCACGTTCGATGCCCATGGAGCGTCAGAAACCGAGAAATATCTTTGAGGTTCGAAATTACGGCCAAGGCGGTAACGCGCATTGATATTTTGAAGCAATAAGACTTTCATGTCGTCAGGGCTGCCGACTACGACTTGATTGTTTTCCGAAAGCGTGATCGTCAAACGAAGCAAAACTTCTAGACGATCTGGCAAGAAATATTTGAAATTGAAGCTTTGACCATTGGACAAAACAATCGCAGAGACCTCGGTCCCTTGAGTAACGGTGCCCCCAGAAGTGATCTGGCTGATCAGAGTATTAATCTCTAATTTAAGATCTTCGTAGTCAGTATCGTCCTCATCGACATCGACGCAGATCGAGATCTTTCCAGCGTCAGCCTCGATCATGGGCTTCAAACTCGCAATGTATCCCTCTATCCCGAATTTTTCGACGATACCGGGGTTGGTCGTGACCGGGCGCGAAATCCGTCCATTGATAACGTTGAAATACTGCTGCAGGTTCACGAAAATTTCGCCGGTAGCGATTTCATTCTCAGAGTATTTCTGGGCCCACGCGTAGGCATACTTATAAAAATTGGTCCCCACAAAAGTCTCGACAGTGTAGGTCGTCCCAAACTGCTCGTTAATTTTGTTCATGAAATCGAGCAGGATCGTGTTGATATTAGTCGGAACGTATCCCGTTTCTTGAGCAAATCCCACGTTACCTCGCGATCATGCCCGTGGATTGCTCCTCGGGTGTTAGGTTGAAATTGTATATTGAGGAGAGGAGCCCCTTCTCGTCAATGATTGAAGCGACATTGATCGCGCGGTTCGCGAGGGCCTCAACTAAGTAGGCCTTGAAAGAGTCGTTCTGGATCTTGAAATCCTCTGATAAGAAATATTTTAAATCTATTCCAAAGTCCGGCTCGTATTCAAGGGAGCCGAGCTGAACGGACAGCAGGTTCGCAGCCCGGAAGTTTTGGGTGTCATAGGCTCCGAGATCTAATCCAGCTTGCTCCTGTACTGCAATGTCGATCACTTGAGTCCCCCTTTAAGAGTCGTCAAATCGGTTTTGATTTGATTTAGATGCGTCACTTTGGAGTTTATATCAGCGACGGACGTTGGCAAGGTCGGAGGTGGAGCGGTCGTAGGTCCAGTCATCCCCCCTCCAATGGCTGTCAGCGTGCTCCCAATGGTCGTCAAAGCCGCAGTTAGGTCGGTCAGCGTGTCGATCAACCCCTGAATGGTAGAGGCCACGTCAGAGGCACTAGAAGGGACATAGTACGCGTACCCATCCTGCATGAATAGGAGGCCCGTGCTGACAGCCTTCCCCTCGGACATGACAATGACTCCTGGAACTGAAACTCCGTTGACCTTGACCTTCCCCTCAGCGTCAGCCGTGGCTGAAAAGATCTTAGACATAGGTCACCTCGGAATAATAGAAGCGTTGAGTATCACGACGGAACCAGGCCGCGTAGTCCTTCACGCGCTTGCCCTCAGCCGTGAGGGAGCCCGGTAGAATAAATCCTGGGGACACAAAAAAGTTTCCAGCCGCCTCGATTAGCGTGACCGTCTTGATCGACAGAATGGGGACGACGAGGTCCCTGCTGAAATCATAGACGCATCCGTTGGCTGCAAAGACTTCCCAGGGCCTGCCCTCAAAGTTTTCAGTGGCAGTAAACCCAAGGAACGGAGCCCCCTTGAATGAATGCTCCGGGGCTAACGCTAACTTTTCGAACGTGTATTGATCCCCTTTTGGCGCGATTGGGAGCCCGGAATAGTTTATAAAATCCGAGATCTGCCCCAGGGACGTTTCTTCTAAAATAAAATAACCATGCAGACATCTAATCTTCATTCAGAAATCCCAAAAAGCAGTCGTCATTGGCGTCAATATAAACTGCCATCCCCTCGAATTCGAAAGGATTCTTTTCCGTCAGGTTCAGCGGGAGCATGACTCCCTCATAGATCATTGAAACGTATTCGCCCTGGGTGACTAGAATGTCTTTGATCCCGATCCCTTGCAGTTCCACGGTATAAGTCCGGGAAACGAGCCCCAGATTTTGGAAGTCCACAAGATTGAAAATGAAATACCAATTATAAATCATAGGCTACCTTCCAAAAGGGATCCCGCCTGTCTGCGCGGGGACGACAACAATGGTTTGCTTTTTCTGAGGCTGTTTTGCCCCCTTAGTCAGCTCAATTTTGATTGTCAAAAGATTGGTCGTAGCTGACTGGTTCACTGAATAGGATTTGATCATGCCCCGGAAAATAGTCGTCGCCCCGTGCAGATAAGTGATCGCGTATTCTTTGGAAGTCACTTTATCGAACGCGAGGTCGATCATGGCGCTAAGCAATGCGATCCCTAGACTGTCTTTGCGGCCTTGCAGATTAATACTGACGGTAGAGCTGACGCCCTTTTGTTCAACCGCGGGTTCGGAGCCATCGGTCTTGGTCTGGATATCGACCTCGGTGTCCACGTTCTTATCCTCGGTATCAATGAAAAGCCCTGTCAGACTTTCACTGAGGTAGATCGGAATGGGAGGCTGGGCCACCACGTCAGGGATCTCTGACACAAGAGGGATCTTGAGGATCTGCTCTGCGAAAGAAGTCCCAGCGAGCTTTGAAAATTGGAAAATAATGACTGGATCTATTCCACCTAACATCTATTCCCCTTTTCCTTTTTTGCCTGATCCACCGAACCATGAGCCAATCCCCCTCATCATAGGGGACTCTTTGATCAATTGGATTATCATTTTCCAGCCCTCGACGCTCTGCTGTAGGAACCCGACCATTTTGCCGACTCCCTCCATGAGGATCGGCAGCTCGACTACGACTTTTTGTAGAAGCATATCTACCTGTTCCGTCAGCTTTGCCATGTTCTGCTCCATAGTGAACCCGGCGCGTGAGTTAGCGATCTGCCGATTTTCCTTTGCGAGAATGTCCAGCTCAGATCGGTTTTGGAGCCCGATCGTGCCCTTGTTCAGTACGTTACCTTTTGAAATCAGATCGACCACGTCATTCTTAGCGCGGTTTTGG
>Ga0247803_1000972_pt1 | contig 15100 bp, 15 predicted proteins | sample UWRJL014104B1_FD_180928 | JGI IMG/M metagenome (GOLD analysis project Ga0247803, IMG submission 180928) | Plant litter microbial communities from Arlington Agricultural Research Station in Wisconsin, United States - UWRJ-L014-104B-1 | ecosystem: Environmental > Terrestrial > Plant litter >...
AGACAACCCCGAGACTTCCATGAACACTATTGCATCCAACATTGTTTGCAATTTACTAATACTTTCAGCCACATGCAACAGCACGATACACCGCGTGACCTGATTGGCTAGTAGCAAAGCACATTTCATGCTCGCACGTGGCTTCTGCCTTTCTCTATCTACTACCATCGTGACTGCCGCGCCTGCATGGACATGAACAGGCGAGTTTTGGCTCTGCCGCTCCTGCACAAAGATAATCCGGAACGTACAACATGCTGTCTAGCCGTCTTCGATCATCTCCTTCTTAACCACATATCGTTAGCGTCGTACAAACAACTGTACCAGCACGCAATTGCGAGAGCTGAGTATGCGGCAACTCGGCAGTAAAATGCGGCGACTTTCCGCGCCGTTCCTCGCTCGCAACTCGATCGACGCTGTGCGCCTACCAATGGGATATACGGGTTGTGCCCAACTGCCGCTTACTGAGGCCAATCCAACCAAGCTCCGCGGGAATGACTTTTTCCCCAGCCTGTTCGTACAATAGCAGGCCGTACCGCACCCTGTCGGCTATCAGATCCCACTGCCCCAACGCAGTTAGCGGAAGCGAAAATCAGCACGGCTGCTGGCCATGACCAATGGCTGGCAATTGCGTGCGGGTGTTGTGGACTTTATGTATAAGGCGGGTGGGCCTGTCTAGAGGTTGTTCTTTGTTGCGTCCGCTATCGCTGCCCCGCAAACCAGTTGCTGACTACTCGTCGTCGTTTTGCGGGTTGATGAGGGATAATGCCGTCGCATAACAGAAGAGATGGACGCGTAGAGGGAGAAAAGGAGAAAGATGGTGGCCATATCTCCGCGATGGAAGAAGAGGCGGAGGTGGTGCAGGCGCAACAGCCGTTGAGCATGAAGGATGTAGAGATTGGTGCGAGGGAGGATGGCAATGGCGGCGGTGGTAACAATGGAAATGGGGACGGGTTGCCGTTTTCAAAGGCGAGGTGTATTGCGCTCGTTGTGACGGTTACGGGGGCTGCGTTCTTGAATGTGAGATTTTCCATTTTCCTTATTTCCGAGGGGACTGAGACGGCCATGTTCACACCAACACGCTTAATCACTATGTACATGTAGTTGCTAACAAACACAGACCCTCGGAGTCCAAAGCGCAGTCATCATCCTCCCAACCATCGGGAAAGCCCTCAATATACCAGACAGTCGCCAACAATGGATCGTCTCAGCGTACAACCTCACATTTGGCTGTTTCTTGGTAAGACGCCGATGCAACGCATGAACGAAACGCAAGCCTGACCAGTATCACCAGCTTCTCTGGGGCCGCCTTGCAGACGTCTACGGCAAACGCCTCATCTTCATCTGGGGCTCCGTCTGGGTCACCATCACATCCATCCTCCTCCCCTTTGTCCCCAGCGAGATCGGCTTCGACATCTTCCGCGGCCTGCAGGGTCTCGGCGCCGCTGCTATGGTGCCGACCGCTATCGGTATCTTGGGCGTGACGTTTCCGCCAGGTAAGGCGAAGAATTACGCTTTCTCGAGTTATGCAGCAGGGGCGCCGCTCGGCGCTATCATTGGCAACATCTTCGGAGGGCTGTTGGGCGAGTATCTCAACTGGAAATGGGTGTTCTGGATCTTCGGAATACTGGCTGCCATCTGCACGGTGGCAGGATACTATGTTATTCCGCTTCCTCCACCACCGCCGACGACGGCCGACGGAGAACCGATACCGACGACGAAACAAACAATCGACTGGATCGGCGGCACCCTCATCACCCTCGGCCTCATCCTCCTCCTCTTCGCACTCACGTCCGGCAACGTCGTCGGCTGGCCCACCCCCTGGGTCCCAACCCTCATCGCCGTCTCCCTCCTCCTCATCGCCGCCTTCGCCTTCTGGCAGCACCACCTCGAAACACGCACCACCACACAGCCCCTCATGAAGATGTCCATCTTCAAAAACATCCGCTTCTCCGCCGCAAACGTCATCATGATGCTCTTCTTCTCCAGCTTCAACAACTACCTCATCTACGCTACCTACTGGTTCCAGGACTACCAGGGCCTCAGCGTCATCCAGACGACGGTCCGCTTTATCCCCACAGGCGTCACGGGCGTCATGGTCGCAGCAATCATGTCGCAGCTTCTCTCCCGCATCCGCGCAGATCTCATCCTCACCTTCGGCACCATCACCCTCTCCCTCGCCTCCCTCCTCTTCGCGCTGCCCATCCCCCCCTCAACATCCTACTGGGCCTACGCCTTCCCCGCCATGATCCTCGCCGTCTGCGGCGCCGACACCCTCTTCCCAACGCTGACCCTCTACGTCGCGAAGTCGCTCCCGGCAGAAGACCAAGCGCTCGGCGGCGCGCTCATCAGTGCCGTCGGGCAGATTGGACGCGCGCTGGGTCTCGCGATCGCGACGGCCGTGCAGACGGCTGTTATGGCGAGGGAGAAGGGAGTCGGCGTCGATCAGATTGGGACTGGGGTGGGGGATGTGGGACCCTGGGATCACGCGTTGATGGTGGGGATTAGGGCCGCGGCTTGGTTGGATGTTGCGTTCGGGGTGACGGCTTTGGCGGTCGTGGTGGGCTTCTTTTGGGGCGCAGGGAAGGTGGGTGGGAAGCATTGATTGCATGTGTGTGTTACTGTTCTACTAGAACTGTTGTTTGTTTTGTTGGGGTGTGTGCAATAAGAGCTCGTCTTGTCCATTATTACGCTGGGAAATGACCCAGGGTATATCGTATATGCATGGCCCATGCCCTGGAAAGAAAACCAACGCCTGTTATACCAACGGGTCTGCTTTGACGGCCATGAACGTGCCTCCCCCAACGCTGGACCCTGGAACTCCACACCTCAAGCAGCTGCCCCTATCCATGCGCACCATCCTCTTCCCTCCCAACCTACCCTCCCCCTCTCGTCAACTCTAAATTGCCCAACCACCGCTCCACAACAAGAACCAAATGCCCCCACCTCACACTCCGCCACTCCCCCTCCCTAAGAACCTGCACGAGCAACGTCCCACAAAGATGCACCTCGTTCCTCGTCCTGACCAGCCGTCCAACCCGCTCCGCTGGTGACACGGGCAGCCTGTGCTTCTCGCCCCTCTCGCGTTGCACGGTGCTCACGCCAGGAAGCGATGACAGCGCGGTGTGGAGACGCTGTCTAAGCGCTTCGAAGGCAGTCTCTGGGTTAGAAGAAATTGTAGGCGTTGGGATGGCGAAGGGTTTGTTCTCGTTTCTAGGGAAGAACTCGTCGTCGAAATCTGCGCTGTCGCTGTCTTGGGAGGAAGAGCTCGATGGGGATGAGGTGGGGAACGAGCGAATGTAGCCGAAGGAGAGACCGTAAACACCCCATCCGAAGGCTTCGCCGTCTGGGATCCCCTCTTCGAGGATTTGCTCGACGACCTGGACGGTAGTCTTCCATAATGCGGTGAAGAGGTCTAGGTCCTCTTTTGCGGGGCCGTCGGGTTGCGCTGAGCCGTATGCGTCCTGGGCGGCGGCCAAAGACGTGGCAAGGAGCTGGGCGGAGGGCGGTTTTGCGATTTTGGTTGGGCGGGGCGTGGGTGTTCGAGTGAAGACTGTGGTGTCGGGATAAGTTGTGTGTGGGCCGTGCAGGCGGATCAGAATTTTGGCATGGCGAAGGAGGTGCCAGAATCTGGTGATGGGGGCGAGCGCGGAGCTCTTTGCGAGGACCTCTGCGGTCGTCGGTGTCGCTGGAAATGCTGGTGCTGTCGCCGGCTGTGTGTCTGACGGTTTTTTGGTGCCATTCTCATCCATTGCTGTCTCTGGAGGGGAGTCTGGAAGAGCAGTGATGCTAGCCATGCGCGGCGAGGTACAAAACGCTTCGTGAATGCTAGGCAGCGTGACCACTTGTTTGAGACAACTGGTCGCGAGATACCTCTGTCTGCGCTTTACAGGTTATGTATTCTGAACCAAGCAGGGTCGTGTCGAGTACACACAGTGTCGTTTGGAGAATCGGGACTTGCGGCGTAAGGTCCATCGGTGAAGGCTGGCGCAGTTGACCCAGATGCCAACACAAGACCAAAATAAGAGTCGCATGTTATGTGAATTGATTCACTACAAGAATGTGAAGATCCCGTTGTCGAGGTGCGACCGAGACATTTCACCTCCCTCGTCTGTCTCAAGCGCCGACTTTCCAATCACCGCGCGCTATCATGTACAGTTGCGCAGCTCTCAACGGTTCCAGATGTCACCGAGTATAGTGTCACTATCCCTCGAGAATGTATTCGCATAACCCGAATTTCATGTCGCACGGGCCAATGATGATGATTTCTTGCTGCTGCTGAGCACAGTACCTCGCGTGAAGCTATGGCGCAGACTTTCTCGCAGGTGTAGTCGAGGCGGTCCAGTGATCTCTTGCCTGACCACCACGGACTGCTGGATACCCGTTGGCTCCGCGTTCGTCGCTTCCATGGCGTCCAATGAGCGGTTGCCGATCCAGAATTTCTTTGACTGATTTGGTCCGCTGATGGTGGTGGAAGTGCTGCCGGATGTAGGGACAAGATCATGCGCTTCGATGCTGTTGCTGTATCCACGCCGTCTATTGCGCTTTTGCCGGGACAACTCACTCTGGTACGAACGATACTGTCTCGCGCGCGGTGGCGCAGCTGCGAGGCCGGTGCCCAAAAGGATACGCTGGAGGAGAGGTCTTAGAGTGGCCAGACATCCTGCCGTGATGCCGATTCCCGGTTCTACTGTTGACCAGAGGGCTACATCGACGGTTGCATCTATGCTCGTCAGTACTCGATGCGTATTTGTGCAAAATAAATACCTACAGAGAAAGTCCGGGCCGTTGATGAGTGAACGAATGTACTGCATACGAACGATTGTTGCTGTGCTCCCACTAAAAACGTTAATTTCCATGCTACTTGGAGGGCAAACCGACTCACATGGCAGCAAACGCAAGGATAGCCACGACCATCATCTTGGTTTTCTTGTTCATCTGCAGATCCCACACGATAAAGATGGGCAATGTACCGAAAGCCCAGTCGGCAAAGGCGTTCACAGCACCCAGAGCATAAGTGATACCGATGGTTGGGAGCTGTGGTATGCACTTGCTCGACGCTGGGTGATTGTTCCAAAACTCAGACACTGCGACAAGTCAGGACGATTCGGTGCGTAAGAGTCGCTGAGCTCACCTGGGATGCACTGGAGCATGACCAGGAAGAAGTACGCCAGACTAAACAGGACGGTGCCAGCCATCAGAACTTTGATGCACCATATGTGCCAACGATGTATGGCGACGCGAAGATAGAAGATGCCAAGAGCGATCTTGAGGGTGCAATTGCTCAGTACGTAGAGCAGTTCGCATAAGTACCAGAACTAGACGTGTTAGTATCTGATAGCGTTCCTATGGAATGGGGCTCACCAAAAGAGCGACCTTCGCATCCTCATCTTGGAGATCCCACCTATGTTGTCCGGTCCCAAACACTGCGGCTACCATCTGGAACGCGACGTAGACGGTAAAGATGAGCTACACAAATCAGCACACATGCGGCTCGCTGATATGGCAGCCAGGCTTACAACTGTGACGAGCATAGCAGTGTCGTCTTTTCCCCATGTCCTCAGCATGAAGCCCCGGACATAGACTCGCAGACTGAAAGTCAGCCATGTCAGGATGAGGAACAGCACTGCTACTGCTAGCACTTCGCCTCCGCGTCCCTGCATCGTAGCCCGTCTCCAGTATTATCGAGGCGCAAACACTGCAAATGTCGAATGGGTGCCGTCCAGTCTCATCAGGACATGACCGCGAAACACCAAAGGCGCGCCGTTCGAAAAACTGGACTACGTGGGAATTCCCACATTTTGATGAAGAATGGCTGAAGATGTCCAAAGTTTGCCGTCCGCGGTATCACTCTTGCGCTAGCAGCATGGTTCCACGGTTCGCAGTTGGCCTGGTTCACATTGGACAGATCTGTAGTCTATTCGCCAGAGCTTGTCGGCGCTTGCGCAGATGGAGCGAACCGCAGGTCGATGAGGGTCCGCCTCTGCATGGCAACCAGTAGCAGGCTGCGTCCTCCGCTTTGGCGCGAAAGTTTATTCAAAAGACTTCAAACGATAGAGGCGTGTGAAGGACTAGCAAGTCCTCCATGCGCAAGTCAAATCATCGCGGTTGCATGTGGAGATTCGCCAATTGTACATATACACCGGTCGATGTACGGGTAGGCTAGATTTGCACATCAAGAGATGGTTGATATGCCCTGCGTGGTGATGCCGCGAGTGCGCAGTAGCGGAAACAGAGTGAGCTGCCTGCCATGATTAATGGCAGGCGCATTGTGAAGCAGTAGCGTTTTGTACCTGCTGGAATGAGCCGTCGTCGTCGGTGTGAAGACCAGATGAATCAGAGATTGAAGGGACGAAATGCTGTTTGACGCCTAGTAACATCGGACGGGGACCGCGGCCTATCCCTAGGCCGATCTCGCCAAGCGTCGTGACCCCTCCCCTGCCATCCCCAGTGCAGATCCTGCATCCACCAGATGAACATGGCCGTTTTCAATTCCCCATCAACTTTTAGCGACGCCATCAGCTTTTCATCCACAGCGCTATCGCTAGAGCAATACCTGTGCCCCCGTCTTCCCCGATGCTTTCGTTTGGCTGGCACGGCTAGTCCATTGTCGCGCCTGTCAAAGCTCAAACATACTGTCGCGGACCCCAACATGGGCGCTCGCTAGACGGCCGCTAGGTGCCTTGATACGCGGAGAGATACACAAGATGCAGAAATAGTGCGCGTGGTGTGCTTTCGCTGTTTCATCGATGCTGGGTATATATCATCCCAAGCGGGCTATTCACGCGACCGTCGAACAACCTTTCTTTTCTTACTGGGTTGCGATGCGGACCGTATCAGCACTACTTTCGACCCGGTGGCCAGTCAAGCAATGCAAGCTCCACGACGATGCACACATAAATGATATCACGTGCCACACAGGGAACCACCGCCTTTTGCTTCTGTTGAAGTAGGTACATCTTGTCGACCAGCTTGTGGCTGAGACTATGTCTCGTCATGTCTCTACCCACGAGCTGTAGATTGGCCATTTCTCTCGCAATGCCCGCCGTCCAAAACCTATTGCCCGACCCGCCGGAGTGAAGTCTGCTGCAGGCACCCGTCGGAAGACTTTGTCGTACCCAGAGGAGCAATGTGTTTGGTTAATCCAATCGCTTGTGCTCAGATTGGAGACCAAACACGGCTCTGAGCATACGCGCTGCGGCAGTGCTTGCGCGTTGTCTTGTACGGCTCACGCGTATAAAACGCGCCTTTTGTTCGATAGGCCGAGCTTGCTAATTCTCCGATCTCGACATATAATTGCATCAAGTAGCACACAGCCACGGTAGATTCGCCAGTCAATCTTGACCAACGCTATAATCGCTGCCTCTGTACATCCTCGTCACCTCCCTTGTATGCATCAGCCTTACCAGCCGTTTCCAATGGCACAAAACCTCCGTTACTACATCCTGCGCGAACCAGGCAATGTGATGGTCCCCCTCGTCCCCGTTGACCAACTCCCCATCCAGCTCCAAGGAATCCCTCGCCAGCTGAGCCATCGACAAATGTCCGAGGGCGGCTGGAAGTTTGTCGACGAAACGGCTGAGCCGGTAGTAGTCCTGCCAATCCGTCCCGCTCAACAGACTCTTCCCTTTCATTCGGGTCTCCCTCCTACACCGCCGAGGTTTTTGGCGCCCGACCATGGTGTTCGTAGCGATCGAGCTGTAACAGAGACTTCGGCGCACACCAGGGCTCTTCCGCCGATTAAACCTGTGTCCGCTCCTCAACTGTCTGCAACGGACCTGGCTCATGACTATCATCGCTCGATGAGTAACGCGGTCCAGCAACGTCCGCTAGTAAGTCCATTGGCCCAAAGACAATACTTTTTCTAACCTCGACAGTCTCTCACGGATAGCATGGCCTCTGTCTACCCGCAGGATGCCCTACATGCCGGCTACACGCGTCTCCCCCCCTCAGGCATCGAGCCGGACTCATCGAAGAAGATCTTCTGCAGCCACTGGATCAAGTCCGGCGAGTGCGCATTTACCGCCGTTGGCTGCAGGTTCAAGCACGAGATGCCACCCGTTGACCAACTTCGTAAGCTGGGCTTCCTCGGCGTGCCCCGGTGGTTCAAGGAGAAGTCGGCTATCGAGAGCAGAGGCCTGACATGGATGCAGCGACGCATGAATGTCAACACGGATAATGAGGAGGAGGACATGGGTGCCCTGGCACCGCGCGTATTCGATCCGTCCACGTTTCTAGGCTCTAAACCAGAAGTGGCTTCAGGTGGTTCACATGCGAGGAAGGTCGAGCATCGTGAAAATGTCCCGCGCCAGGAGAACCCCCGAGCTCGTGTCCTCTTGCCGAAGAAAGAGCCCCAGAGCCCGATACCGGATCTCTTGATCGACTTTGAAACAGCCTACACGCCGCCAGCTACAAGCGGCACCGACTACTCAATCGACACGAGCAACTCCTCATCACCGCGATCGCCTGTCATGGCCGTGCCTCCACCCAAATCGAATACTCAACCGAAACAAGGCGAGCAGAAGAAGGAGAAAGAACAACCATACATCAGGCGCCTCTCGCAAATGTCCTGGTCCAGCGACGACGTCGCAGTCAAAGCCTCCAAACAAGCTTTGAAGCGTAGGAACAATCAGAAGAAAGATGCGAAGCAGACGTCTGCACCCGTGCCTGCTTCTAAACCAGGCAAGAAGCCGGGTCTCGCAATGTCGAAGCATGCACCCGCTGACAAGGAGTCTGATGCTGCGCGGAAACAGCAGGCAGTGGGCGGCAAGAAGGTGCCAGAGGAGGAAGTTCCACGCCAGTATCCTCAGGTTGAGCTTGAGATGGAGAAGGCTGGTCGACTGGATGATAGTTTGAATGAGAGTGCTTCTGGGACACTGGTGGATGTGTTGAATTAGGTGGGAAATGTTGCGGCTTGGTACGTGTTTGATGTTGGAACGGAGGAGTGTGGATGCTTGCATCGGTGTGCTTGCACCATCCGGTCTCACCTGGCGACAGTATATGGTCACTAGAAAAGCTGTATACAGTGTATGATCGGTATCGTTGTGCGTCGTTAGGCGTTTGCGTTTGGTCCAGAATGTTCTTTGAGAATATCATCTCTTGCGGACTCTACTCTCATTTTCAAAGCATTTTACCAGCGTCTGTTTGAGCCTCACTTCTGTCCTCATCGCACTCTTTCATCACTTTCAACCCAGCACATACTTATGCAATCAAATATTTCGTTCAAAACTATGTACATACGTCATCATCATCAAAACATTAAACATCCCTCTTAAACAAGATCTCCCCACCCGTAACCCCACTCCTCCCGGCCATAGCCTTCTTCAAAATCCCCGCCTCATACAGCCCCACAATCAACTCCAACAACATGCCATCGCACCCCTTCGCGGCCATGAAATTCACCGCCACAGGCAGAAACTCCTCGTGGCCCGTAATAGTGGAATTGTACGGCGCCTCGCCAATCGGGACCACGTAATCGGGCGCCTCGGAGAACCCAGACAAGCTGTTCAGGCCGAAGCCCGCTGGCGGTTTGGGATCAGTGAGGTACACGTTGCGGTAGTCTGGGTCCGCGGCGTCTGTGCCGACGTAGAGGAGTAGCGAGTCGGAGCATGTCACTGGGTCGGCGACGAGGACGCTGCTGTTGAACCAGGACATGAACTCCGTCTTGTTGGCGATTGCGCGCTCGACCGTTTCCGTCGTGTTGTCGCCGAAGCCCCAGCGCACAAGTGGCACGGGGTCGATGAATGGCCTGCGACCATCATGCGCAGCGGCGTAGTCGGCGTAGAAGGGGTCGCGGACGAGGGGAGTTTGTTGCTGGGTGATGAGGACGGGGTAAGTGAGGTTTAGGAAGGAAGCGATGGATGGGTTGGAAGGGTTGGAAGCGGCCCACGCGGTGGTTGTGTTGAAAGTGGAGACGTTCGCTTTGAGGAAGGAGGACACGTTTCCGAGGAAGTTGATGAGGAGCGTGTTGGCGATTGTGTCCGGGGCAGTGGGCCAGCCGAGCGTTTTGATGGCGGAGGGAAAGGAAGTGCTGAATGTGATGTTCTCCTTGTACATTGCGCCCGCGGCGGCTTTGAAGAGGACCGGATCGCGTGTGAGCAATCCGGAGGTATCGAGAGCAGGGCTCAAGGGCATGGTGTGCTCGAGGCTTACGATGCCATGGGACGGGCGATTGCCGTACACGCCTTGGACCTGAGCGGGATTGCGGACGCTACCGCCGGTGTCAGAGCCGAGTGTGATATCGAGCCATTCGTATGCTGCTGCACCCGCGCCGCCGCCTGAGGAGCTAGACGAAGTGTCTTGGTAGCCGTCACCGCGGGGGTTGAAGGCCTCGTGGTAGCTGACCCAGTCCGCGGTTGCGGCTTCGCCGTTTGCGAATTGACTTGTGATCATTTTGCCGACGATAATGGCACCTGCGTCGATGAGATTCTGGACGGGGGTTGCGGTCGCATTGGCGGGCGGGTACAGCCAATACCATGCTCGGTTTCCGTTGGAGGTGCGTAGACCCTTGATGTCGTAGATGTCTTTGATACCGATGCGGACACCGGCGAGAGGTTTGTCGGCGGTTTTCTGGTAGTAGAGACGAGATGGAACCGCGATGGCGAGATTCTGGCCCACAATGCCGGCGGGGAGGACCGAGTAGGCATCGTCAGAGCTGGCGGTGGCAGACTCGGTAAAGGCGCCGTTGGTGTCTGCGTACAGGCGCCACGCTTCGTAGACGGAGCCGGTAGCGCTGAGGAAGTAGGGGCCCGGCGGGAGGATTGCTGAGCCTGTGAGGATGGTGGCGGTGGTGTTGATTTGGAGGGGAGATGTTTGGTTTGCGCCGGAGATGTAAAGGGCTGTGTGGGTTAGTAGATGTTTTGATGTGTTGATTATAGCGAACATACCCTCTAGGAAGCCTTCTTGAAACACGTCGTCTTCCTCAAGATACTTGGCCGTTGCGCTAGTAATGTCCGCCGCACTAACCCCAGTGCCTTGCACGACGGTGAACGGCGCAAACATGGCATCGCTAAACAAGCTCTTGCATTCATCAACCGCAATCGTCGTAACCACCTTCGGAGGCAGGAAATACGACACCCCGCCCAACTCGACCGTAAAGCCCGTCGAAGACAGCTTCCCGCTCACCACAGCGCAACACGCAAGCGACGCAACCAGCAGACTTCGGAGACCCATCTTGAATACCTGTGAGTGAATTGACGAGGTGGTGATCCCATTTCGCAAGGGCGGGACGCAGTATTTGTACAGCCAGGTACTGCAGTTATCTTAGGCAATGATTCCGACGATCGAGCCGCGTCAGAGCCGATATCCAAGACAGCGGGTGAGGCCATATCATTCTATTCGTCCGGCGGCGCGTCGTTCCTGGGTCGCGGTCGCGACGGGGCGGGAGCTTGCAGGCTGCATCCTTCAGATAGGCAGTCGGAACGGAATCTGACAGTAAGATCGTAGTCAATGGGCTACATGACTCAGGCACGAGCCTCTGTAAGAAAATAAACGGCGCAGGGTAGTTCGCCTTACCATTCGGGTGCTTCCGAGGGTCTCTGAGGATGTAGAGCTCCGATGCCGATTGGACGATAAGTTGGCCATCGCGCTGTAGACTAAAGCATGTACGTCAGTAGCTTATATTTTGCTTCGGGACGCTCGGAAAGCTGCCGAGTAGCATGGACAGATATGTTTCTTATCTTGCTGTTTAGGTAGGAAGTGGAGTAGAGTTGTCGGTACGCGATAGGGCTAGAGCCGAGGTGGTTAGTGGCCGAGGAGCCGCTCTATCAACACCAGGACACCCCACCCCACATCCCTGGAGAACCGCTCGGCATGTACACATACCACGTTTTACACAATCCATGCATGTCATGGCGCACCGTTGGAAAGGCAACTCTAGATTTGCTATCTTGGCTATTCCAACGCTCCGGTTTTGTTCCGACATTGTACATTGTGGGGCTCTACGGCGAAGCTGGATCGAATGCGGTATGGCGAGCGCGCGAGGCCCGGAGTAAAGTGATAGAGCTCGCTCTCTTCGGTCCGAACGTGCTTCCGACGCTTGGAACCTCACTCTCCTCGCGAGGGCTCGATCCCCTCTACTGGCTCTTCTTCTGCTTGCTTCCGCTTCCCTTTCCAACACCCATCCCGTACTTGTAGATCAACGATCCCCCCAGATACGCAGCAAAGATGCTGACAGGTACAATCGCGGTGCTGAGCGCAACGTTGGCCGTGCTCGGCGTAAAGGCATTCTCGTTCCTCCGCGACCACCAGTTGTAAACCGCACCAAAGATGGTAATGTCGTTGACGAGGGCGTGCAGGACACCCGTCTGCGCCTTCTGGGAGCTGAAGCCGTCGCGCTGGATCACGGGTGATAACTCTATGGCACCCGTGACGATGGCGGGGATGGCGGTTATGATGGTGAGGATGGTCGAGTAGTAGGAGAGCGTGGGGAAAAGGGTGAGGGGGACTTGGATGTCGAGTGTTTTGACTGGGGGTGTTAGCTGGGTTGGAGGAGAGACATTAGGACCAGGAACGGTGCGTACATGCTGACGCGACAATGCCAGCCGTTGCGGGCGCAGTGGAGGCATAGTAGATCGCATCGAGACTGCCCGTCAGCACGGTGAAGGCGATGGGGAAATGAACGGTTGCTGGGTGCTTTGGGTGGCTGTGGTCGTCAATACTGCACGTCTTGTTTGTATGCGAGATGTGGGGGCTTACCCTGCCATTGTGCACGGTTGGAGTGATGGACAGCTGTTTGGACAGGGAAAGTCGTGATGGGCGTCTTTGGGGGCCTGGTAGAAGATGTTCACAAAACTCCGCTGTTGAGAATGCGTGCCTTCAAATATGCTGCCTTGCGGAGACCCGGGGGATTGTTGCACAGGGAACAAGACAGCCAATGACAGGCGACCTGATGTCAGATATTGGCGTCATCACTACCCGCAGTCTGTTGGTCCGAGGTGTGGCTGCACCTGTCCCGATTCGGTTAGCACGCACAGCCATCAGCCTCATGTTGGCGCATTGAGTAAAGACGACGCAATGGGCTTCGATACTGCCGACCCTCGAATTGACCCTGCACCTTGGGCTTACTTACTATTTAGGATAGTCTTACCATCTGTGTAGCCGAGTTGCCGAGTGTCGGTCTTTGAGTGACTCACTTCGAGGCCAGGTTACTGCTTACAGGTCCAGTCAGCCAATGTGAAGATTTGCATGTTCACATTTACTAAGTATTCCTTGGTGCCTATCCTTTCGATGTTTAGTGGTTACTTCTCAAGCAACACGAACTCTTGGACGACATGGGTAGACCCCCAAATACCTTGCCACCTCTCAAAGCATCCTCCAACGAGCTCGTTCTCACCTCACACATGCATCGAGATTACAACCTGTTCGTATGTCATTTCTAGAAGACCGGAAACAAAATAACTCAAACCATGCACCTAGTTTACAGAACCTCGCATCATGGGACTAATTTACAAGACCTCGCATGATGGGACCAGTTTACAAGACCTTCCATTAAGGGACCAATGTTAGAAGAGAAAGCGTATAAAGGGGAACCAAGTCTGGCTCTATCCCATCTTCATCAACACAGCTCTTCTCATCTTTCACTACACAAGTCCAAAAGACCAATCCTCTACCATGAAATTCTCCCTTCCTCTCCTCGCCGCACTTCTCGGTGTCGCGGCTGCAGCGCCCTATACGCCCCCAGCTGACAACCCCGACGGAGCCTACTACGTTGAGTTCGACAAGAGCGGAGAAGCCATCACCAAGCGTCTTGATGATTCTATCGAGCAACGAGCGCCTGAACCCCTCAGCTCCGGCGATCTCGTGACCCGCGCGGACAACTTTCCGGGCAACCCAGGCGCCTCATGCGGAGGCCGTGTTATCCCAGGACCTCAGGTACGTACACAAATTCCCCCGCTTACAGATTCCAAACCCAACCGTCACGGGTGAGTGGGAAAGGTATAATAGTAACATCTACTAGGACAACAGCTACTCGGTCGTGCAAAACTGTCTCGGTACATGGCTTGCCCAGAACAGCGGTAAACCCACCGGCGGTAGTGGCAGGGGCGGCGGCGTGTTCTACTGCCGCAACAAAGACACGCTGCTTGCTGTCTGCTTGTACGACCAGGACAGCATTGCAGGTAGCGCCGCCGAGATCGACACCTTCAACAGCATCATGGACAGGCAGTGTGGTGCTTGGAAGGCCGGATATGTTTTCATCAAGAACTGGAACAAGACCTACTGGCGTACGACTTGGGGCGAGGAAGTTTGCGGCAATCTGAATACTGGGGTGCGAAGGCAGGTTTTTGCTTGATCGCCACTGGGAGAGGGATGAGATAGCCTGCTTCTAACGAGGTGGTCTGATCTGGGGACTGAGACTGATAGACGTGGTGGGGGATCGAGAAGTGGGATCGTGGCCGGCCTAGCTAGATTGGAGGATTGTGTTCCGTTCGTTCGTTTAGAGCCACTTGAGGTGTGGCTTCGTTATACTGTTTGCCAGTACATCACATAAAATCATCATAGACTTTCGTTAAGTTTCGAGTTCACCGAGCAATTGAGGTATGGTTTCTATACTGTTTGCCACTAGACAAGAACATTACTCAAAATAGTCACAGACTTTCGTCAAGTTTCGAATTTCACCGAGCACTTGAGGTGTGGCTTCGTTATAATCACTACCACTAGACAAGAAAATCACACAAGATAGCCACAGAGAACACCGTAATAGCCTTAACTCGAAATCTGGAGCCTGACTATATAGCCATACACGTTCTATAGCTGCACACGTTCAGATGAGGTGGCTTAAACGTCCCAATTCGGTTAGCTTCAGAGGCTTAGCGCAAATTCGCTGCGTCTGTGCATCTAATCCCTCCACCAACCTAAGCTTCTGCTGAGCTGACATGCATTCCATCAATAATGACCCCGGACTTTCCCAAAGGTTCCACGCCGGTGCAGGTTGATTGGCATGCAGATCAGTACTGGCGAAATCGGCGCCTGTCACCTGTCCAGCTGCAAGTCCACGACATCCGTTTGGAGGACTCGGGATGGAAGCCCAACGATGAGATGCTGGAGATGCGCGAGGTCCTGACGTCCACTCTGTTACCCGCATTAGAGCAGAGAGATGCCCTAC
>Ga0247803_1000974_pt1 | contig 15098 bp, 10 predicted proteins | sample UWRJL014104B1_FD_180928 | JGI IMG/M metagenome (GOLD analysis project Ga0247803, IMG submission 180928) | Plant litter microbial communities from Arlington Agricultural Research Station in Wisconsin, United States - UWRJ-L014-104B-1 | ecosystem: Environmental > Terrestrial > Plant litter >...
TGGGCATAAAAAAAACACCCGATTAAAGGTGCTTCATAAGATTGAATAGATATAATTATCCTATTGCCTGTATTCATGCACCTGTATTGTTAAACCTCCTGGATAAAAAACCGGGTTTAGTAATTCTGCGTTGTATATATTTTTATCGAAATTCATTTTGTCTATTCTATTATATATTGAAATCACTGCTGTTATGAGAAATTCGTTTTCCAAATTTTCTTCGGCAAAGATAAAGTCTAAAAAATCAATTATCCAAATTATTTTTAAATTATTTCACTGATAATCAATTAGTTACACATTATTGAAAAGCATAGAAATTCCTCTCCGCTTACTGGTGCAGATTATTAATTGTATCAAATGACTGTCTCTCATTAGATTACTTTTCAAAATTATATTGCGTTATTTGGTGGTATCATGAAACATTTGGTCAATTATTTTTTAATTATTTTTATTTAAAAGTGCTTTCTCTGTCATAAAGAGTCATCTAAATTGTTGAAATTCGAATTTATCCATTGTGATGAAAACAAAAAAAGCGCCCCAATAAGGACGCTTTTATATATTTCTGTTGAGATTGTAACTATAATTTACACTTCAATTCATTAAAATACATACCGCATCCTAAGCCTTTAGCCGGAAGAAATCCCGCTAAACGGTTGCTATATTGTCTTACTGACAGATTGATATGTATGTTTTTCATTTTCATTTCGACTACAAATGTAAGTGTTTTTGTTTTATAATTTAATCTTGTCTTTCACAGATATTTCACTTCACGAAGATTTCCTTCAATTGACAAATGAGTATCTAACCACTCGAGAAACGGATTGTTTTTTCCGGATAGCTCTTCTGATCTCCTCTTTTAGAGAACAGAGTGGCGAAATTTGAAAAAAGACGTTTTTTCCCAGAATATTCTCCTGACTTTTCATTTTCTGCAAAAGCGGCTCTTTTTCTGATCTTTTTCTCTGCTTCAACAACTGCTTTAGCACTGTAGCTGTTTTCAACTTGTATTGCATCTTCCATTCTACACACTTTATTAAAGTTTTTAAAAGGACGCGGTTGAAAATCAACCATAATCGCAGCCAGATTTATTGCATCAATATTCGACGGATCTGTTTCTCCTTTCAAGAAGGTTTCAATAGGTCTGAACTTGTCTTTTTGATCCTTAAATTTCTTCTTTTTCGTGTAATCAAAATCTATAGAAAATAAATTTCTAAAAACATTCAAGTCATCCTGAGTTACTCCATTCTCGAAAATAAGCCAACAGAAATCACGTAGTTTTCCACGAGACGGACTGTACAAATAATCAAAGTATTCGCCTTCTTTTTCGATCTCGTATTTTTTTCTAATCGCTTTTTTGTATCTATCTAATGTATTGTTGTTCATAATATTTTGTTTTATTTAATTCATTTTTAATTTGCCACTAAGGCGCTAAGCTTTATTTTTTTACTTGCCGCGAAGGCTCAAAGACACTAAGTTTTTTTACTCTTCACTATTTTGTCTGCTTCTCACAAAAACGCCAGATTTTTAATCCAATTCTTTATAAAAAAATCTTTGTGCCTTAGCGCCTTCGTGGCAAAACTTTACTTTTTAAGCATAAAAAAAGCACCCGATTAAAGGTGCTTCATGAGATTGAGTAAGACATATTTATCCTACTGCCATTCATGCACCTGTATTGTAAAACATCCAGAAACGAATCCCGGGGCTTGTAATGCTACGCTATATGAGTTATATTTAAAATCCATCTTATTTGTTGTTGTATTTTTAAATCATTGTTGTTTGAAATTCTATCTTCAAATTTCTTCGACAAAGATATAGTTGAAAAGATCAATTATCCAAATCATTTTTAATATTTATTTTGCTGATTATCAGATATTTAAATCAATAAAAAAGCATAAAAATGGCTGTCCGCATACTTGTGCAGATTCTTATTTTTATCAATTGACTGTCTATCATCAAATTACTTTTCAAGAGTATAATTCCTTAATTAGTCGTATCATGTAACATTTCATCTATTATTATTTTAATTTTTTTTAGTTAAAAGTTATTTTTTATCATTTTCTATCTTACTAAGCAATCTAAATTATCATCCTGAACCATCCCGACCCTGTCTGAAAAGTGTCGTACTTCGACTTATCTCAGTGTGCAAAAACAAAAAAAGCGCCCCGAAAAGGACGCTTTTATATATTTATGTTGAGTTTGTAACTATAATTTACACTTCAATTCATTAAAATACATATTACATCCTGAACCTTCAGCCAAGATAAATCCGGCTAAACGATCACTATATTGTCTTACTGACAGATTGATATATATGTGTTTTGTTTCCATTTCAGGACCAAATGTACAATATATTTTAACATTTGCATAGTATTAGCACTGAAATATTTATAAGACAGCGATCAATTTTAACCTAAATTTTCCCTTAAAAAAGCCTATAAACCTTAATAATTTTATATTTTTGAGAATATACGCACACATTATTTTTTATCAAATTCAGTCTTAAAAATACCATGAAAAAATATTTAAAATACATAGACGGAAATTCTGATAAGTTTTGGCAAATTGAAGTTACAGGATTAGAATATACTGTGACTTACGGCAAAAACGGAACATCGGGAACTTCTCAAACCAAATCATTTCTACAGACGAAGAATGTCTGAAATCAGCAGAAAAAATACTGGCCGAAAAAGTAAAAAAAGGATATTCAGAAACTGGTGATGTTGCTGTAGCTTCAAAACCTAAAACCGCCAAAAGCGCAAAATCTGATGAAGTTCTGGAAGAATACGACGCAATTGTAAAATCTAAAAATATAGATTTACTATTGCCTTTCCTGAAAGAAAAATCAAAAGGAAATATAGAAGCTCTAAAAAAACTGATCAAGAAAAGTAAACGTTATTTCATGACCTATACTGATCTTACCAAAGATCCGGGTTATGTAAAAAAAGACAAACACGATTATGGCTGGGGAACCCGCGGTGATAAAAAACAAAGTGATATTATTACCCTAAGTGCGATCGCCTTATTTGATAAAGCAGATATCAATTCCTGGGATGAAGCTTTGAGCTTACTGAACGAAATTGATGAAAAACCTCAGGTGATGGAGGTTTTATTATGGGCAAAACCCAATTGGCTTGATACTTTTATTTTAGACAAAGTAAAAAGGCAAGATTGGGTAGGGTTTAATTATCATACGCTGCGCCAACTCGAAGAGCAGCATTTATTAGCATTTAATCCTGAATTATATGCATTGACACTTGCCGCAACAAATGAATGGCGTGCGAAGATGAAGACCAGAAGGTTCATTAATAATTCATTAAATGACCAACTAACCTGGAAAAGGGATATTCCGGAATTGTTTAATTATGAAACGATTCTGCACAACAGTTTCTTTAGGGAAAATGACAAACAGAAACATGATGAATTCCAGACCTGGGCCGTTATTTACAAATCATTATTAGAAGAGAAAAAGATGGAACGTGCGTTTTTTATCGAAAATGCCATCCTGATTCAAACCAAAGAATGGAACAATAACCTGAAATCTTTCTTTAGAAAAAGAATCGAAGAATATAATGTTACTGCCGATGAACTAATCGTGCTGCAGGAAAATATATTCTCTTTTCTACACAATCCGTATCCGCCCATAACGAGTTACGGAATTGAATTGATTAAGAAAATTTACGATCATCCAAAATTCAAAACCAAATCATTTCTGGAATGGCTTGAACCGCTTATGATGCGCAGCGATTGTAAAGCAGCTATTAAAAACGTTTTGCCAATTCTCGAGAAAATAAATAAATCAAACCCAAAACTAAGCGCCACTATATCATCCATTATTGCCGATGTTTATGTGATTGCTGATCTGGCTTTGCAGGAACGCGTCACCAAAATTATTACCAAAATTGCCAACGTAAAAGATAAAGTGCTAAAAGAGAAATTATCCTCATATGTAACGCTGATGCAGGGAAATATAAAATCCGGATTAACGCAGTTTTTAGACGAAGATGCTCTGACTGTCGATGATGCTGCTCATGAAGAATACACATTCGAACCTCAACGAGAATTATTGCTTACAGAAGAAGTTCAGTTGCCAAAGGACTGGAACGATGTCGTTTTTCAGTTTGGAAATTTCATCAATTCAGAAGAAACGGTAGATTCAGAAATTCTACTGAACATTTATATCTCGCAACGTGATTTGTTTCCGGCAGATTATAGCGCGCAATTGCAGCCTTACGAAAAGCAATTGCAGAAACATTATTTTGAAGCCACTCACAAAAATTTCGTGAAGGCATTTTTACAATCTAAAATCGCCAACATCGATAACAAATTCAATAGCAAAGTCAATCATTATTCAAAGATTATTACCACTTTGTTAATGCAGCCTTTAATGGAAAAAGTACAGCAAAAAATAGATTCCAATTCTACTTTGCCCCTGCTCTCTTTCCCGAGTCATAAACCGTATTGGGTCGCTCCAAAGGTTTTATTAGAAAGGGTTATTGCTTATCAAAATACAAAAGAAGAAATTGATGCTGTCGATCTGGCTATTGCAATTGCCCGTATGCCGAGAGAAAATGTTGCAGAAGCCATTCCGTTATTGGATAAGATCGAAGGTGAACTCAAACCCTTATTATCGTTTTGTCTGGGCGTAAATGAAAAAGTCGAATTAGACGATACTTCTCTGTTCTCGAAACTATTGGCAACAATGGGAAAAACAACCAAAGAAACCGGAAACTTATCGCTTTGGGCTGTTGCAGCACGAACATTTTATCCAAATGATAATTTCCCTGAATTTGAGAATACATATCTAAAAGAGATTCCGTTTGTGGTATCCCCTTTTAAACCTAAAGTCGAGTTCAAGGAAAAATGGAACGAATGGACGAATTATCAAACCAAAGAAAAAGAAAGAACGCCATCCTGGTACGAACTAGGATTCGACTTGCCTAATTATTCTAAAATACCCAATTATTTGCTGTACAGTCAGGATATTTACAAGAGATCAAACACTTGGGATTATAATATCAATTATGCCGGAAACACCTATTTCTGGCACAGTATTACACCGCAAAACTCAGATGCACTTGCGTTGACTTTATTGCACAATTGTAATATTGCCGATGGGGCAAAACCGGAATTAAAAGGATTTCTGGACGTTATCAATAGACCAGAGTTTAGATTCTCAGACATTAGCTTGCTTTTATATGCCTGCTGTTTCTTTCAGGAAAAGAAAGATTTACGATTGATGGCATCCGAAGTTTTAATGCATTTAATCGAAAAACAAGCCATAGATATTGAACTTTTTGCTCAGAAAATAGCATATTTGACAACCGAAAAATATGGTGTGTTTTTAAGATTAGCCGACGGATTAATTGCCATAAAAGATGTTTCGCCCTTGCACAACAATGCTTTATTGAAGTTGTTAAACGCTTTCTTTGCCAATCTTGATTTAAAAGACAAATTGCCAACGAACTTCAAAAAAATAATAGAAAACTATCTGGATATTTTAACCAAAACCAATCAGAAACCATCTCCGGAAGCCATTGTTTTCTTCGAAAAATGGAAAGATAATGCATCGCTTAAATCATTGATTAAGCAAATTTTAAAATAAAGAAAAATGACAGATCTCGAATATAATTATAAAGGAATTTCGACTTACAGTAAAACCAAAGGCATCAACAATCTGGTTCTGGCACATCAAACCGAAATTGAGGAAGTCAATAACATTCCGTGTTTTTTCTGGGGAAGCCTGACTGATCCTTATGTTACCGCAAAATGCTGGACTACGATTGCCAAAGTGGTTCGCTCCAGTTTTGGGCCTATTCCGCCAAGTTTGCGTGATCCTATCGTTTCGGCAGGATCTGAGCGATTGCGTTTTGAAGGTTTTTCTTCTTGCAATGGTGTTTATGTACGACTGGACATGAAACCCGAAGCGATCGACGGAGAATTTATTGCCAACGGAACTACGAATGTCGATTTCAATGATCCGATGCTGAATGCTTTAAACGCGATTCAGAAAAATGAAAAAGTAACCCTTGCCGTGGGTCAGCAGGATGTTCAGGTGATTACCAGCAAAGCAAAAGTGACGGAGAAAAAAGTGACTTTACCCATGCGCTGGATCAAAGGTTTAACGAGCGTTCAGTTGTATCTGGCAGATATGGACATTAAGTTTGAACTGAATAAAATCCAGACGATTCAGTTGTTTCAGAGTTTACCAAAAGGAACCGTAAAAGGTGATTTTTTTATTACCAAAAGAGCCGGTAAATTTATGTTTTCGACTTTGGCTACAGCCGATAGTGTTAGAATTGGCGGCGTACAAAGATTGCGTTTGTTAGAAGGAATTCTGGCTATTGTAGACAAAATCTTCATTTACGAATCGGCAGACAAACAAACTTGTGCAATTGTCGCCGAATTTGGAAAGATGCAGCTTTTAATGGCTTTTTCTCCAGATTCGTACCGAGGATTTTCAGGCGAAGGAAATGTACTGGAAACCATGACCGAAAACTTACCCATAGAATGGGTTTACGGATTGAACAGTTTATTAAAATCGAATGAAACGTTTGACCCCACAATGCTTTCTATCGAAAATGATATCGATTTTGGCACAATGGACAATCTGACTTCGAATTTATCCTCGATGGGATTATTGGGTTATGATTTAAGCGAAAAAGCGCATTTCTATCGTCGTCTGCCTTTTAAAACCGAACGTATTTTATCACTCAATCCAAGACTTAAAAATGCAAAAAAACTATTAGCGAACGAAGATATTGAAATCGTCGAACGAAGAGCCGATTATATCGAAGCCAAAGTAAAAGGTTCCGGCGTTGTACACAAAGTCATTATCGACCATAATTCGCAAAGATGTACTTGCGACTGGTTTACGGCTTATCAGGGCAAAAGAGGGATTTGCAAGCATATTTTGGGAGTAAAGATGATGATTTCTTAGAAATTATACTTTTATATATAAAGGAAAATCGCCCTGATGTTGGGGCGATTTTATACGCAGATTATACGGATTCGCTTTCGCGAAAACGCTGATTTTTACGGATTTTTTTTGATTGTTAATTTGTATTATACAACTCTTCTCGAATTTTGATTAAAGTTTGAATTACTTTCTCTTCATCTGGTTTTTCAGGTAAAGTTGAATTTTGATAACAATTTTCAATTGAAATAATTAAATTATCGGCCATTTCGAGTAAATCATCATATTCTTTATTTCCTGCTTTTATGTCTAATAATTCATCACGATTAGGAACTCGAATATTTAATTTTCCGGTTGACAGAATTTGTTCTGCTGTTTGCAAAAGCCTGATCGTGTGCATCATGTTTTTGCTGTCATAGTTTTTTCCGTGCTTTTGATTTGTGTTGTAACGATCTTCATTTCGTTTATCGATCCAGTTCCAATATTCGGTGTATTCTTTGCAATATTTAGAATAGCCGTCTTGGTTGCAGGATAAATAACCTATTAACTTTTCGTTTTTAGGAATCGATGAAAGCGAAACTTCATTCGAGCTTTCTTTTTGAATAATTCCTTTATAACCTAAAGTTTTATCGTGATCATAAAACAAAGCAAACATTCCTTTTGAATTGGGCAAATTAACCAAACCGCATTGTTCTTGTTTCAAATTATTTTCTGCTAAAAAACTGTTTGCAGCAATGGTTTCATAACCTTTTAAAACATAACAAAAATCCAAAAGGCTTTTCTTTTCCTTTGGCATTGGGTTTACAATTTTCTTGTTTAAACCTCTCGCTTTTTTGATTTGCGTTACGGCATAACCCGCAAAAGAATCTTTGCAGAGTTTCGATAGAAAATCTTCTAATTGCAAATGCTCCATTAGCGGATGTTTGTACAAAATACAATCTTCCGGAGAAGCCAAAATTTCCAGAATATTAGGATTATTTTTAAGCAGTAACTCCACAAAACGACCAATTTCGTAATAAACCTCATCATTGGTTTCATTACTTATCTGCGGAATATAATCTAACCCAAAGAATTTTTCTTTTGGCAAATAATAAACGCCTTTGATATCGGTATCTGATGTTGGTGTATTTAATCCAAAAGATTTACTTCCCGAAATAACTTCGAAAAGGATTAGGTTTTGGGATTTTAGGTTTTGGATGGTCATAGTTTAATTTAATTCATCATGGCATCATAATGAGGTTCTCCTATTTCTTTAAAAATCATTTCAAAAGCATTAAATAAATTCTCTGGAACTTCATTTACTATTCTTTGATAAAACATATCGTCTAATGGAGAAACTTTATGACTGCCATCATTAATTTCAGAAATTAATGCACTACAAATATAATACCTAGGATCAGTAATAGAAATATTAGATAAAGTCCCCCAAGAATCTTTTCCTATCTTAGTAAAATTAGTATAACTCTCTAAAATTCTCCTCATTATATTACAAAGAGAAATATTTAAATCACTATCATTTTTTTCTTTAAAAGTTTTTAATGAATTCCAAAGTAATGTATAGTCATTCAAAATTTCATTTTTATCTCCGGTACAAATTACGCGACTTTCATTTTTTGTCTTAGTTATATGAAAAAAAGTTTTATCATAACAAATAGGTCTAAAGTCTGAAGCTACTTCTTTGAAAAAATAAAGATTATGTGACATTATAAAAACTTGTTGGATATTAGAATTTTGTAACAATTTATGATCAGGTCTATTTCCTTTTTTGGCAATTAATTGATGTATTAAAGTTGTAACTATAAATAAAACTTGACTATCCAAACTAGATACTGGATCATCTATTACAATTATTTTCTTTTTTGAGCTCCTATCCACATTATCGGTTCCTAAACAAAGTTGAAAGAAATATAAGAACGAAATAAAATTTTTTTCCCCTTCACTTAATGTTTTAAATACATTATCTGAGGTTCCTTCATCAACCCTTTTTAGATAGTATTGAGAAATATTATTAATCTTTTCTTTTTCATCAATTAAAAAACCATCAAAACCGCTGTTATTTAAAATTATATTTATGTTTGATATTGCTTCTTGAGTAGTAACTGTTTCTGTTTTCCATTGTTCTATTTTTTCTTTTGATTCCCAGATTAAAAGATTAAGGTTGTTTTCAATCTCAACTTCAAAAAAATAATTTATTGAATAATTATACTTATCAATATAATATTTTTCTATTTTTTCTTTGCTTTCTTTTGCTAAATATTCCCATAAATCAACTTCAAATTGCTTTTTGTTTGAATCTAGATTATTAAAATCTGCATTATGTTTACGAATTAATTTTTTAATATCAGAAATTGTCTCTTTAAAATTAAATATAGATTGAATTTCTTTTCTAATATTAGATTCTTTAATTTTTAAATCAATCTGTTCAATATTTTTATCGATAAAAGTTTTCACTGAATCGTATAAATTAGAGACAAGATTTTTGTCATTATATTCATTTAAAACATTCCTTATTTCTTGTAGTAAAAGAGAAAGAGTTGAAACATAATTCTGCTTCAATTTTTCTAATTGTGATATTTTATTTTTAAAATTTTGGTCAAAATAATCTTCAAACTTCTTAATCAATTCACCATCGATAGTTTCTTTTTGACAAAAAGGGCATTTTTGCAAATCCTTATCGACTTCTAAAAATGATATTCCAGTTGAGACCCAATTACTAATTCCGAGATTATTAATCATCTCAGCTATATCAATATCATTATTTCCTATAATTACTTCTTGCAGAAGTTTATTTAATTCTTCTTCTTGCCTTCTTATTTTAAAATACAGTTCTGTAGAAATATTGAAATTAATTTTTATTATTTCGTTGTCATAAAATCTTTTATACTTAACTATTAATTGATCAAAAACAATATTTTCATGATTTATTTTCTTAGATAAAACATCTTGAATTTTATCGAAATTATTTTGAACTTGTTTGAAAGGAAATGAATCTTTAATTTTTAAAAAAGATTGTAGTGCATATTTTCGTTCTTCAAAACATTCTTTCTTTAACCGATCAAAGTTTGCTTTATCCTCTTGAAAAATCTTGTCTTTTCTTGGCTGTAAAATCTCTTTTAGATAATCTGAATTTTGTTTTAAATAAATACTTTCATCCTCAATTAATTTATCAATTACATCATTACCTTGATTAAGAGAAAAAATTCCGTTCTGAACATCTTTTTTAATGAAATTTTTGTCTGTAAATTTTTCATCAAAAACAATTATTTCATAATCATAATCTAGATATCCTATTTGACTACAATTATTAAATTCAGGAGATCTTGAATACTCATCTAATGTTAAATCATAGAGAAATTTAGCAATCGTTGATTTTCCAGAACCGTTCTTACCAAAAAAGAAATTAACCTTTTTCAATTCGCCAATTACAACTTCATTTTTGTAACTTGATATTCCTTTAAGTTTAATTTCAGTAATCATAAATTATAGTTTTAGTACATAATTTCTCTTCTAAAAAACAAATCCAACTCCTCATTCAACTTCTTCCCACTTCCCAACTTACTCGCATTCTCCTGATTGAATTGTACTGTTTCCAATAAAAAATCAGTTATTAAAACTTCTTTTGGGTGTAAATACTTTTCGTTTTGGTTGGCTTTTATATCTTGTAATTCTATTATTTTATCTTGTATGTTTTGCGGTGCAATCGGCAATAAATCGGCAAAAGCCACAGGCGGAAAAGTATTGTTTTCTATAATCCATTTTCCGGCTAATGCGGTGCGTAAGGCGTAGAAATAACTTTTTAGTTTTACTTCTTCCATTTCGCAGACATCCATAAAATTTTTTGTTGTTCCTAAATAGTGATGCAAAACCGCTATTGGCGAGAAACATTCTATGGCTAAGTCCTGCATTTGTTTGGCAAAATCATCATTCTTAAAATATACTATTGGCGAAAACAACCACTCGATCAAAGGTGCGTTAGATTTTGCTAATAACTTTACGGTTTTCCGTAAGTCCCATCCGGAACCGTCAAGATCGTCTTCGGTCATGAATTCGATTACGTCTGGCTTTTCCCAAAGCGATAAATAATATTCTGGTTTGTGTTTGTATATAAAACGGATATCGTAATCGCTGTCCGGAGAAGCAAATCCCCAGGCACGACTTCCTGATTCTACAGCAAAAAGTATTTCTACATTCTTGCTTTTCTCTATTTCTTTTAATTTTTCTAGTATTTTTTCTTTCATGATTGTTTTCAAATATAAATAAACAAAAAGCCTTTAAACCCAGTAAAACTACCTGATTTAAAAGCCTGCTTTTTTTTGTCGCTAAGGCGCCAGAACGCAAAGTTTTTTTTAGTTTTAACCTTCGTACTTTGCCCCTCAATAATCAATAATCTTCATTATTAGGCGGAGCAGTTTTATTGCGAGTTGTGATTTCCCAATTTTCTTTTTGATAGGGATTATCTATTTTATCAATTTGAAATAAAAACCTCAATTGCCCTTTGCGGTCGTCATCTTTATCAATTAAAACTCTAAATCCGTATCCTTTTATTTTTTCGATATATTCGTTGTCTAAAGGATTGTTCTGATAATAGTTTATTGCAACATTAATTTCTTTTGAAAACTGCGTATTCTTAGCTAAAAATTCTAATAATTGTAAGGCAGTTTCTTTTTTAAATTCAGTATCATTTATTTTATCCGGTTCTACTTTATAAAACGTATTAAACTCTAATAGTAAATTATCACAGCCACCCACACTTGCATTAATTAAGGTATCATTCTTTTTGTATATTTCTTCGATAGTTTCTGTATAATTATGCATTTCGATACTTCTGGTACGTTTTTCAACTCCAGGAATATCATTAAAAATAGTTTTCGATTTTAATTTTGCCAATTTACAGCTTGACAAATACGATTCTTCATATAGATTACCATTCTTGTATATAAATGATAATGAAGTCGATTTTAAATCTTCGACTGAACTAGAATACGTTCTGAAATTTTGTGTAACATTAATTTTAAATTTATTACCAACAAATTTTGCTTCGTCAATTATATTGTATGAAAAAGGGGCGTATCCCAGAATACTATGGGATTCTTTCTCCTTACTTTCATCTTTCATAATATAGAAAATAAAATCTTGATTTGTATTTGCATTTCCTCCCAACATTCCTTCAGATGATCTGTTAACCACATAATCTATGATTCCGTCATTATTAAAATCTCCTTTTTCAAAAATTGAAAATGAAACGGTATAAGGATCGCCATCATTTGCAAACGAAACGTAATAAGGCGATTCGGATATTTGCATTTCCTTATATTTTTGTTCGCCAATTTCTTCGTTAATAAGCCTTTTTAAAAATTTACTTTCTATTTCGGTCGGAATCACTTTTTCTTCTTCTGGTTCTACAGCCGTAAGAGTGTCTTTAGTACTTTTTTTATGCACTGCTTTTACTTCTTTTTTACATGAAAATGCCAAGACGATAAATGCAAGAAGAACTATTTTATTACTTTGAAAGTATACTGATTTAAAAATCATAAATGAATCTGTTTTAATCTGTTAAAAATTTTAAATTTAATTGATTTTTTGGAACTTATTATTTGCAACACAGCTTCAAATTAACAAATAAAAAACCACAAACTCACATGATAAATTTGCAAATCTGTGGTTAGAAACAAATTAAATTCCAATTCTAAATCCCAAAAAAGTTTTTAGCATTCCTAGTCGTTTCCTCTGCAACCACAATCCCCGAAACTCCTTTAAACTGCGCCACAGTTGCTGCAACAAAAGGCAGAAAAGCAGGTTCGCAACGGCGTTCGTGGTATTTTTTCAGGAGATTATTGGGTACGTTTTTTGGCAGCATGAATGGCGCATCGGTTTCGATCATCATTCGGTCCAGCGGAACGTACTGAATCACTTCTTTTAAATGATCAAAACGTTTACTGTCTGAAATTGCTCCGGTAAAACCAAGATAAAATCCGTTATCGAGATAGGTTTTAGCTTCGGGCAAAGTTCCGGTAAAACAATGCACAACGGCTTTTGGCAATTGTGGCAAATAGTCTTTTGTAATGTCCACGAACTTTGTAAAAGCAGCTCTTTCGTGCAAAAACAAAGGTTTCTGAACTTCAATCGCCAATTCTAATTGGGCTTTGTAACAGGTTTCCTGAACATTTCTGGGCGAAAAGTCACGATCAAAATCGAGTCCGCACTCGCCTACCGAAACTACATGTTTCTGTTTTAGTAAATTTCGCAGTTTCGAAATACTCTGCACATCAAAACGCTGCGCATCATGCGGGTGAATTCCGGCTGTAGCGTATAATATTCCGGGATATTCTTTTGCTATTCTTGAAGATTCTTCACTGTTTTTTACGCTTGTTCCTGTTAGGATCATTTGCGATACGTCGGCATCTAAAGCGTTTTGTACGACATCGTCTATGTCGTTTTGGAATTGTTTATTGGTTAAATTAATTCCTATGTCTATGTATGTATTCATTTTTGTTGTTTTTTGCCACGAAGGCGCTAAGACACAAAGTTTTTTTATTTTTTGAGTCTGTGTTAATCTTTATTTCTTTGCCGCTAAGGCGCTAATTCACAAAGTTTTTACACAAAGTTTGTCATTTCGACGAAGGAGAAATCACAATAGTAATTCCATTCAGGAATTTGCCAATCTTTGTCGAGTCTCGAGTGTGATTTCTCCTTCGTCGAAATGACATAAAATGGGCATAATACCAAGTATCTGCAGTGAAAAAACTTTATCCCTTTGCAACTCTGCCACTCTGAACCTTTGAACCTTCTCTATCAATTTTCATAAAGCCATTTTTGGGCCATTACTATAACTTCTTGTTCGATAGTATCCAGACTAACATCTTTGTAATACCAATTGACCTGGCCTGCTATCAAATCATCCCAAGCGTCATCAAGAACAGAGAGATCGATTATGTCTTTGTCTACATCAAAGTCGCAATAGAGATAGAGCATTCTTTTCAGGTTCCCTCTTACATCGTCATGTTTCACTACTTTATTTAGAAAATATCTTATATGACTTTTTTGAGATTCCTCTTTGTTTTTTGTCGTTAGATTCAATTCTGAGAGAACGGCTTCGAGATAAGGCTGAACTTCATGAGAATCAATTGGTTTATAGAAACAAGCCAAGTTATAAATAGCTTAACTCTCATAACCGGAATTGACCAATTCGATTGCCCAGTCTTCGATTAGATCGATATTGAGGTATTTATACGAATGAAAAGCCAGAATGTAATCTGTGAGTATTTCGAAGTCTTTGTTTACTAGTTCCATGTCTGTTTTTTTTTGCCACTAAGGCGCTAGGACGCAAAGTTTTTTATTCTCTTTGTCTGGTTTTTTTTTTGCCACTAAGGCACTAAGACGCTAAGTTTTTTTTTCTTTTTGTCTTGATTTAATCTTGCAATCCCGATAGTCTCAAGCAGATCCTCAAAGTTTTTGTCTTAGTATCTTAGCAACTTAGAACCTCAGCACCTTCAAATTAAAAATCCCCATAATATACCTGAAAACAAGGTAATTTCAGATCGTTTCTCCATGTGTCGACAACTTGATTTCTGTCGTCCAGAACGAATTCTACAAAGTATTTGTCTTTGATAAACTCGTTGTAGATTTCGGTTTTTATGATCGAATCTTTTCGGCTGTCTTTGGTTTTACGCATGATCAGGTTGTCGTATTCGATTTCGTGTTTTTTCAGGAATCGCAATGTTGGTTCTTTGTATCGGTCTTCTCTTCCTGAAACCAGCAATATTTCATATCCCAATTTCTTGTAATTTCGCAACACATTTGCCACCGGATTATTAATTTCGTCTTCATAACATTTACTGGCATCAAAAGGATTTCTACCGTTCATTAAAGCCAGCGTTCCGTCAAGGTCGCAGATAATAGCTTTTGGCAGATCCGGGTTTTGAGCGCAGTATTCGAGATTTTTATTCACTTTTTTTATTGGTTTAAAATCAAATTTTTCTTTTGTTTTTTGCAATTGATGGTACATGTTTTCAATTACCTTTTTTGGCACTTTTCGGTCTCTTTTTTCATTTCTGATAAAAAGCTCTTCTAATGGTAAATCAAATACTTTGAATTCAATATTGGCCATTTCGACGAAATCATTTATCGGCTGTTTGATATAATCTGACTTTACATTACAAGTATCCAGAATCACATTCCAGACATTCGA
>Ga0247803_1000976_pt1 | contig 15079 bp, 14 predicted proteins | sample UWRJL014104B1_FD_180928 | JGI IMG/M metagenome (GOLD analysis project Ga0247803, IMG submission 180928) | Plant litter microbial communities from Arlington Agricultural Research Station in Wisconsin, United States - UWRJ-L014-104B-1 | ecosystem: Environmental > Terrestrial > Plant litter >...
TTTGATGAAGGGGAAGCAAAAGTCTTAATCGCGATATGGGTCTCTAACCCGGAGGGACGAATAGTGTACTTTAGCTTCCTTTCTCAATCATAAATCTAATAAATTTCCAAAAAACAAATCTAAAGGAAGGGGAAGCAAAAGTCTTAATCGCGATATGGGTCTCTAACCCGGAGGGACGAATAGTGTACTTTAGCTTCCTTTCTCAATCATAAATCTAATAAATTTCCAAAAAACAAATCTAAAGGAGGGAGGAACGACCGCGGCAATCTGTTTCTACCTGATTAGTTTGCCTTGAAGCATAAACTAACGTTTAAAATAAAAGTTTAATGTAACATTTTTGCCGATAGTGCGCCATATAATTGCTATTTTTACATATCCAATAAGCAAACATGAATCCTATACTTGAAGTAAAAAATGTTGTAAAACAGTATGGCGACTACACCGCTCTAAACAGCGTGTCGCTATCTGTTCCTAAAGGCAGTATTTACGGGCTTTTAGGCCCTAACGGCGCCGGAAAGACCTCCCTTATACGCATCATCAACCAAATAACCATGCCCGACAGCGGCGAGATTATCCTTGATGGCGAAAAACTCAACCCCTCACACGTATCGCACATTGGCTATATGCCGGAAGAGCGCGGACTGTATAAAACCATGAAGGTAGGCGAGCAGGCGCTGTACCTTGCACAGCTAAAGGGCTTAAGCAAAAAAGAGGCCAAGGCACAGCTGGACTACTGGTTTGAAAAACTGGAAATACAAGGCTGGTGGAACAAAAAGATACAGGAGCTGAGCAAGGGCATGGCCCAGAAAATACAGTTTGTGGTTACCGTGCTGCACAAGCCCAAGCTGCTGATACTGGACGAGCCTTTCAGCGGGTTTGACCCGGTTAACGCCAACCTCATTAAAGACGAGATTCTCGAACTTCGCGATAAAGGCACTACCGTAATCTTTTCTACCCACCGTATGGAAAGCGTGGAAGATATGTGCGACCACATTGCGCTCATACACCAAAGCAACAAACTGATAGAAGGCCCGCTGCACGAGGTTAAGAAACAGTACCGTAGCAATACATTTGAAGTGGGCATAGCGCCCTATAACTTCCAGGGGTTACTGGCAGATATCAGTACCCGGTATACGACGAAAAAGGCTGATTTCAAGACGCTTGACGACGAACTAAAGCTGGAAGTGGCATTGCCCGATGGCAGCAAGCCGCGTGAGCTGATGCAGTACCTTATGCAGCATGGCGACATTACCCATTTTGTAGAAAAGATACCCAGTGTAAACGACATTTTTATCCAAACCGTTAGCCAAAAGAAATAACATGAGCCTATCATTAATTATAAAAAGGGAATTTAACGCCAAAGTGCGCAACAAGTCGTTCATAGTAATGACGTTTCTTAGCCCGCTTTTGTTTGTATTTATGGGTGGCCTGGTGTACTACCTTAGCAGCCTGAATAACGAAGAAACCGTAAATATTGCCGTATACGACGAGAGTGGTTTTTTAAAAGATGGCCTTAAAAGCGATAAACGAACCGTGTATAAAGACCTTAGTGCCCTGCCGTTTGACAAAGCAAAAGAGCAGGCTACTAAAGATTATTTAGGCTTGGTTTACGTGCCAAAATTGACCGACACTACACAGCTGCAAAGTAAAGTGCAGTATATTAGTAACGAAAGCCCTAACATGGAGTTTGTAAGTAAGCTGGAACGTGTAATAAACGATAAAGTTACTAAAGCCAACCTGAAAAGGCTGCACTTTGACTACGATAAAATAGAAAAGGCTAAGGCTGATGCCACGGTAAAACTAAGCAAATTTAGCGGGGAAGAAACTAACAAAGCCGCCGGCTACCTTAGGATAGCTATAGGCGGTGGCGCGGGCTATCTTATTATGATGTTTATTATTATTTATGGCAACATGGTAATGCGCAGCGTTATAGAGGAGAAAACCAATCGTATTATAGAAATCATCATCTCGTCGGTAAAGCCATTCAGGCTCATGATGGGCAAGATTATAGGCACATCGTTAGCAGGATTGCTACAGTTTATCATCTGGGCTGTACTGGGCACCATACTTATTACGGTGTTGTCTTCGGTATTTGGTATGCAAATGGGAGGTGGCGTAGGCGCTGCACAGGCACAGGCCGCACAAATGAACCAAAGTGATACAGCCCTTGTTTTTGGCGAGATACTTAAACTGCCCTTGTTTACCATGGCCATTTCGTTTATTGTATTTTTTATCGGCGGGTTCTATCTATACAGTTCACTATACGCGGCCATAGGTGCGGCCGTAGACAGCGAAACCGACTCACAGCAGTTCCTACTTCCTATAATAATGCCGCTGATGCTGGGCGTTTACGTTGGCTTTTTTACTGTAATAAGCGACCCGCACGGTACTGTAGCCACGGTGTTTAGTATGATACCGCTCACTTCGCCTATAGTAATGCTTATGCGCATACCGTTTGGCGTGCCGCTATGGCAGTTACTGTTATCCATTGGTATACTGTTTGGCACCTTCTTTTTTGTGGTATGGTTTGCCGCCAAGATTTACCGCATTGGTATATTAATGTACGGCAAAAAACCTACGTATAAGGAGATATTTAAGTGGCTTAAATACTAGTAGTCAGTGTTCAGTCACAGTTGTCAGTAGCTTCACTCGGATAGTCCTCACACCCGGCCCCTATAACTCCTTTTTATTATTGACTTTTTGAGTGGTTGAATCTTCGATTTCCGAAGGAGAGGGGAGCCAACAGACGGGTACAGTACGGTGGTTGATGGCTTGGAATTCATTCCTATTGACATCGGAGTGAAGCTGTCTCCTCCCTCTCGGGGAGGGCTGGGGAGGAGATGAATAGACTATTATATTTTAAATAAGATATATTTATTTTCAGGTTAAAATAACCAATAGAAAATATAAAATAATACATTAAAAAATGCCAAAAATACTGATTATAGAAGATGAAGCCGCCATCCGCCGTGTGCTTGGCAAGATACTGAGTGAGGAAAACGATACCTACAAAGTTGAGGAAGCCGCAGACGGGCAGGAAGGCCTCGAAAAAATAAAGGCCGACGATTACGACCTGGTGTTATGCGATATAAAGATGCCCAAAATGGACGGCGTTGAGGTGCTGGAAGCCGTAAAAAAGTTTAAGCCCGAAATTCCGTTTGTAATGATATCGGGGCACGGCGACCTGGAGACCGCTATTAACACCATGCGCCTGGGGGCTTTTGACTACATATCTAAACCGCCCGACCTAAACCGCCTGCTCAATACGGTGCGCAATGCGCTCGACCGTAAAGTACTGGTGGTAGAGAATAAGATGCTGAAAAAGAAAGTCGGCAAAAATTATGAGATGATAGGCGCGAGTGAGCCCATTAACCACATAAAAGAGATAATTGAGAAAGTAGCGCCTACCGATGCCCGCGTGCTGATAACCGGGCCTAACGGTACGGGTAAGGAGCTCGTGGCGCACTGGCTGCACGAAAAAAGTGAGCGTGCGGCTGCACCTTTTATAGAGGTAAACTGTGCCGCCATACCCAGCGAACTTATTGAGAGCGAACTTTTTGGCCACGTAAAGGGTGCTTTTACCAGCGCGGTTAAAGACCGTGCCGGTAAGTTTGAAGCGGCGGATAAGGGAACGATTTTCCTGGATGAGATAGGCGACATGAGCCTTCCCGCTCAGGCCAAGGTACTGCGTGCGCTTCAGGAAAACATGATACAAAGGGTAGGGGCCGAGAAGGATATTAAAGTGGATGTACGCGTTATAGCCGCTACAAATAAAGACCTGAAAAAGGAGATTACGAGTGGCAATTTCCGGGAAGATTTGTACCACCGCCTTGCCGTGATACTCGTTCAGGTTCCGGCATTGAACGACAGGCGTGATGATATTCCGCTACTCATAAACCACTTTGCCGAAAAGATAGCCGGGGAGCAAGGCAATGGCCAGAAGAAATTTTCAAACGATGCCATAAAGCTACTTCAGGCATACGACTGGACGGGCAACATCCGCGAACTGCGCAATGTGGTAGAACGCCTTATCATCCTTGGCGGCAGCGAAATATCAGAAACCGATGTGCGGCTTTTTGCGAGTAAGTAATGTAGCAATTAATCAATGTATTAATGTTGCAATGCTTAAAGCAGCGATGTAATGCAGATTCATAAAAAGGATTTTTTGCCACTAATCGCACGAATTACACTAATTTTACAGCGAAAAGAATTTGTGCCAATTACTGTAATTCGTGGCTTATAATAAAAAATGAAATTAAAAAAAATATACCCCGCCCTGCAACAGGCCCTTGAAGAAAACGGCTTTACCGAGCCAACCCAACTTCAAAAAGATAGTTTTGGCACCATAAAAAGCGGTGTAGACGCGGTGCTTATCGCCCCGAAATCGCAAGGCAAGACTACTGCTATTGTTATCAACGTGATACAACGGCTGGAAAAGGAATTTATGGAATCGCCGCGTGCGCTCATATTTGTGCAGGATAAGCCAAAAGTGTTAGAGATGATGGAGTTGTTTGAACGCCTGGGCAAGCACACTGACCTCCGTGTGTATGGCGTGCACGAAAAGACTAACCTTGATGAGGACAAGAACCAGATATCAATGGGTATCGACGTGCTAATCGGCACTCCGGTTCGCCTGGGTGAGATGTTTGGCGGTGCCGGTTTCGATGTAAACCAGCTCAAAATGTTTATTTTAGATGATGCCGATATCCTGCTTAAGGCGCGTAACGAAACCCGTATTGCCCGCATAAGCGACGGCATTGCCAAAGTGCAGCGCCTGTTTTTTACCGAAGAAATTATCGAAAGGGTAGAAGTACTGGCCGACCGCCTGATGATAGAGCCGCTGTTCTTTGAAATGGAAGAAGGGGATGAGGATGAGGAAGAAATTGACGGAGAATTTATAGAAGATAACGACGGTTTTGATGAAGGCACTGATGACGAAAACATCATCGAACACCCACAAAATAAGTAATGAAAATGATACTGCCCCTGCTGCTATTGTGTGTGCTACACAGCTCATACGGGCAGGATTTTTCTGCCGCAGCAACAAGGGCGGACAAGCAGTGTGCCAGGTTTTTAGAGAAAAACAACATACCCGGTTTCTCCATCAGCATATCGTATGCTGATAAGTTAGTGTATTCAAAAGGTTTTGGCTATGCCGATGTAGCCGCCGGGCTTGCCGTAAACCCTCAAACAAGCCAGTTTCGCATTGGCAGTGTTACCAAGCCGCTGGTAGCGCTTACGCTGGCGCGTCTTGCCGAACAAAATACCCTAAGCCTTGACGAAAGCGTGTACAAGTATGTTGACAGCCTGCCTAAAAAAGAATATGATTTTACCATAAGGCAGGTGGGCAGCCACGTTGCGGGGCTTAAGCGCATGTATATGCCGTATAATAACGACAGTACTAAGGTAACTACCCGGCAGCAATTTTATAATGCTTTTACCGAACCCCTGCTGTTTAAGCCCGGTACCGATAACAGTTACAGTAACTTTGGTTACGAAATTTTAGGCCTTGTTATTGAAAAAGCCACAGGGCAGGCGCTTTACAACGTTATAGCGCGTGAAGTGCTGCTGCCGTTAGGTATGGTGCATACAATGCCGGTAAGGCTACAGGACAGCAATACAAAGTATTACTCAGGTAATAAAGGTGCAAATTTCCTGCCGGCGCAACACATGGCCTATAACCTTAATACGGCCCCGGGCTACTATTATTCCACATCCCAAGACCTGGTTAAGCTGGGCAACGCACTGCTCATTCCCGGGAGGCTGTTGCAAAAGAGTACCCTTTTAGATATTATAAAGCCCTATCCGCTAAGCAATGGCAAAAAGAACCATGACGGCTTTGGGGTAGAGAATGATACCGGCATAAACGGCAAGCGCATGATTGGGCATACCGGGCATGTGTTTGGCGGTACAGCGGCTTTTATTGTATATCCCGAATATAAGTTGGTAATTGCCTTTACGGCCAATTGCGATAATATTAAACCCGAAAAAGGACTTGCTTTTTTAACCGAAATAACAAAAGCGTTTGTTTACGAACTGGATTAGCGGACTGTACGTTATGATTTTCAACAAATAAGTGATTAAAATCACCTGGGCATATGCAATCAAAATTTTATATCTTTACAAAAACTGAAGTATGCCGCCTATTACCGATATTAGCCAGTTGGATATAGATAAAACCTATTCGTATGCTGATTACCTTACTTGGGAATTTGAAGACAGAGTAGAGTTATTTAGGGGCAGGATATTTAAGTTGGATGCATCACCCGGAACATTACACCAAAAATTGGTTGGAAGAGTTTTCTATTTATTAGCAAATTTTCTTTCAATAAATCAAGTATATCTTTCCCCGTTTGATGTACGTATCCTTAACAGCAGCACCACTCCGGATAAAGATGTTTACACCGTTGTACAACCCGACCTTTGCGTGATTTGCGATGAAGATAAGCTGGAAGAACGCGGCTGCATAGGCGCGCCAGACCTTGTTATAGAAATACTGTCTCCCGGCAAGTCTAAAAAAGAGTTGGGCATAAAGTTTGACCTGTATGAGGAGGCCGGCGTACTGGAATACTGGATTGTGGAACCCGCCGAAAAGTCGGTTTTTATTTACGCGCTTGCAAATGGTAAACTATTGGGCCAACGCCCGCTTACCGAAGACGACAACATTAAAAGCCCGCTTTTTCCACAACTGGATTTTAGTATAGCCGAAATTTTTGAATAAAATAGTATATTGAAATTAGAATCACAACGCCTTTATTACCGCGAGTTACTCCCATCGGATGATGAGGCCATGTTTGCGCTCGAATCGATACCCGAAGTGCACAAACACTTATATGACGATATTGCAACCGATATACAGGAAACCCGCGACGTTATAGCCTACATACGCAGTCAGTATGCCGAAGAGGGCATTGGCCGTATGGCCACTTTTTTAAAGGAAACCGATGAGTTTATAGGCTGGACCGGCCTTAAGCTTGAAAGTAGTGGGGACAGTAATAAAAAGTTTTATGACGTGGGTTACCAGCTGCTGCCAAAGTTTTGGGGCCAGGGCTATGCTACCGAGGCTACCCTTTTTTTTATTGATTATGCTTTTAATGTGCTTCAGGCCGAGGAGGTAAATGCCTATGCGCATACTACTAACAAGGCATCGATAAGGGTATTGGAAAAATGCGGGCTACACCCGGTACAGCATTTTTTGAGCGACGGGCATGAGATGGTATGGTTTGCGATTAAAAAATAAAGTATTTTTGATGCATTAACCATTACAACAATACAATGGAACTGCAATCGTCACGCCTTTATTACCGCGAATTACTCCCCACTGACGACGTGCACATGTTTGCGCTTGATTCGCTGCCGGAAGTGCATACTTACCTCTATGACCCTGTGGTGACCGATATACAGCAGAGCCGCGATGTTATTGCTTATGTGCGCAGCCAGTATACCGAGCGCGGCATTGGCCGAATGGCCGCCCTTATTAAAGATACAGATGCCTTTATAGGCTGGGTAGGCCTTAAGCTTGAACGCGATATAAACGGCCGCGGGCAGTTTTATGACATTGGTTACCGCCTGATGCCGAAGTATTGGGGCCAGGGCTATGCAACCGAGGCTACACTTTTTTTCCTCGATTATGCCTTTAATGTGCTGAATGCCGATAAGGTAAATGCCTTTGCCTTTACTACCAATGGCGCGTCGCTGCGTGTGTTGCAAAAATGCGGGCTTATGCCTACGGAAAGATTTATTTTTAACGGTCAGGAGAGTGTTTGGCTGGAGATTAAAAGGCCGGTTTTGATTAAATTATAATCACAACATGCGCCGGTTAAAATTTTTATTCTTTTTCTTACGCTCAAAAAGATAGCCTATGGTAAACCCAACTACTATCCAGAGCGGTATGCCCATAAGCAGCTTTTCGAGGTCAAAACGCTCGTGGTCTATCAGGGGGAAGACAACCATGCTTATTACATATAGAATGCCGCCCCACACCAAGCCGGACCTAACCCATCTTTTCATGATTTCTAAAATTTAAGGTATTATAAAGATACAAAAAACGTTTTCGTGAATCAATTTTTTAGTTTTGTTTTTAACCACAAATTGCGTAAATTATGAACATCAATTTTACCACAAAGATTTCTATGTTGAAAAACAAGAATCTTCTGTTATTTTTTGAGAGCAATAATCTTTGTGGTTAAAAAGAATTGGCTCAATACTAAATTTTCGCTGTTGCAATCTATTCAAAATTTATAATTTAAAATTCAAAATAAAACTAAACGGTCTGAGTGTGATTATTATCTTTGCGCCTTAAAAAATACCCTGTAAATGATTACTGTAGATGCTGTTTCGGTACAATTTGGCGGTACCACCCTGTTTAGCGATGTTTCCTTCTCTATAAACGAAACCGACAAGATAGCCCTTATGGGCAAGAACGGAGCGGGCAAAAGCACCCTGCTTAAAATTATAGCGGGGCAGAGCAAGCCGTCTACGGGTAATATTTCAGCACCTAAGGGCACCGTGATTGCCTACCTGCCGCAGCACCTGCTTACCGAAGACAATGCTACCGTGATGGAAGAAACTAGCAAAGCATTTGCCGAAGTCTTTAAAATGAAGGCTGAGATAGATGCCCTTAACGAAGAACTTACCGTGCGTACCGATTATGAAAGCGATGCGTACTATAAAATCATCGAGAGGGTATCTGAACTTAGCGAGAAGTTTTATTCGATTGAAGAAATAAACTACGAAGCTGAGGTGGAGAAGGTACTTAAGGGTATGGGCTTTACCGCTGATGACTTTAACAGGCCTACGTCAGAATTTAGCGGAGGCTGGCGTATGCGTATTGAGTTGGCTAAAATCCTGTTGCAGAAACCCGACCTTATATTGCTGGATGAGCCTACTAACCACATGGATATTGAGAGTATACAGTGGCTGGAAGACTTTTTAGTAAACAGTGCTAAGGCCGTTATGGTAATAAGCCACGACCGTGCCTTTGTAGACAATATTACCACCCGTACCATAGAGGTTACCATGGGCCGAATATACGATTATAAGGCCAAGTACAGCCATTATTTAGAATTGCGCAAAGACCGCCGCGTGCATCAACAAAAGGCCTATGAGGAGCAGCAAAAATTAATTTCTGAAAACCAGGCGTTTATTGAACGTTTCAGGGGTACTTTTTCAAAAACCGAGCAGGTGCAGTCGCGCGTTCGAATGCTGGAAAAACTCGTACCCATTGAGGTTGATGAGGTAGATACATCTGCGCTGAAGCTTAAGTTTCCGCCGTCGCCACGCTCGGGGCAGTACCCTGTGGTGGTTGAAGGTTTATCTAAAGCGTACGGCGACCATATAGTATTTAAGGATGCTAATATGGTAATAGAGCGCGGGCAAAAAGTAGCTTTTCTTGGCAAAAACGGCGAAGGTAAATCGACCATGGTGAAGGCCATAATGAGTGAAATTGACTTTGGCGGCAAGCTGGAAGTGGGGCACAATGTAAAAATAGGCTACTTCGCGCAAAACCAGGCCGCCATGCTTGATGGCGACCTTACCATTTTTGACACTATAGACCGCATTGCCGAGGGCGACATCCGCACGCAGATAAAAACCATACTGGGCGCGTTTATGTTTAGCGGCGAAGATACCACCAAGAAAGTAAAAGTACTATCCGGAGGGGAAAAGACCCGCCTTGCCATGATAAAGCTGCTGTTGGAACCGGTTAACGTGCTAATACTGGATGAGCCTACTAACCACCTCGACATGAAAACCAAGGACATTATCAAGGATGCCCTTAAAGCGTTTGACGGCACGCTGATACTGGTATCGCACGACAGGGACTTTCTTGACGGGCTGGCTACCAAGGTATTCGAATTTGGCAACAAGCGCGTTAAGGAGCACTTTGAAGATATTAAAGGTTTTCTGGAGCATAAAAAAATCGAAAACCTGCGGGAGATAGAGAGGAGGTAGTGTTCAGTGTTCAGTCACGGCGTAAAACATCGCAGTACTGCTACTTTATATATACCGTTTTTACATTCACAAATTCTTTAATGCCGTTTTCAGCCAGTTCGCGCCCAAAACCGGAACGCTTTACGCCGCCAAAGGGCAGGGCAGGGTCAGACTTTACCATGGCGTTTATAAACACGGCGCCTTCTTCAAACAGGTGTACTTTTTGTTTAATGGCGTCAATATCTGCCGTAAATATAGACACACCAAGGCCAAAATTGCTTTTGTTGCTAAGGGCTACCACCTCTTCAAAGGTATCAAAAGGTATAACCGGTACGGCAGGGCCAAAAACTTCTTCGTTAAAAACGGGCATATCCGGGGTAACGTTTGTAAGTATTGTTGGCGTATAAAAAGCGTTATCCCTCACACCGCCCAGCACTATCTTAGCACCCATCGCTACTGACTTGTTTACCTGTTTTTCTATTTCTTCGGCCAGTTCCACGCGCGCCATTGGGCCTATATAAACATCGTCCTGCATGGGGTCGCCCATTTTAAGCGCGGCAACCTGTTTTGTAAATTCTTCAATGAACTCACTATATATAGACGCGTGTACAAAAAAGCGCTTTGCCGCAATGCAACTTTGCCCGGTGTTTTGAAACCGTGCCTTAACAGCTTCAGGAATGGTAGTTTCAAGGTTGGCATCCGCCAAAACAATAAGGGCATTGCTGCCGCCGAGCTCTAATACCGACTTTTTTATTTTTGCCGCCGCTATTGCCGCTACCGAAGCGCCTGCTTTTTCGCTTCCGGTAAGAGATATTGCCTTTACGTGCGGGTGCTCTATAACTTCTTTAACCTGTTTTCCAGCTATCAGCAGGTTTTTATACACACCGTCAGGAAAGCCGGCTTCGGTAAAAACCTGCTCTATAAGCTGTGCGCACCCGGCTACGCTGCTGGCATGTTTTACCACCACCGTGTTACCTGCAATAATAGTGGGTATTGCAAAACGAAATACTTGCCAGTACGGAAAATTCCATGGCATAACCCCTAAAATTACACCCAGCGGTTCATAATTCACATAACTTTCAGTACCATCGGCATTTATTTTGTCTGGTTTTAAAAAAAAATCGGCTTTTTGTAGGTAAAATTGACATAAAACCATACATTTGTCAATCTCGGCGACAGATTGTTTTAAAGGTTTGCCCATTTCTTCGGAAGCTGTTTTTGCAAGCAAATCTTTATTTTTTGTTAACGAGTTTATTAAAATTTTTATAAAGTTGAGCCTTTCTGCAAGGTTATTTTTGCCCCATTGCATAAAGATACCGTTCGATTTTTGTATGATATTTTCGATTTCTGCGCTGTCAATATACTGATAATCAGATATTTTTTGAAGATTTGATGGATTGTAGGTAGAAAACATTTTAAATGTGAGATTAATTTTTTTCTAAATATAATGCATATTTTCTTATTTTAATTTTACTATTTTTACAGAAAATTTCAAACGTACTGATAAACAAAACAATTATTTTATGAAGAAAGCTGTACTCCCCCTATTACTGCTATGTCTTGCACAAGGTGTAAAGGCGCAAGACGCAGACAAAAAAACTGCACAAGATTATAACAAATGGACCGTTGAGCTTGGTGGCGGTATCAATAAGGCTGTAAATCCAATGTCTGGTGGTTACCATGTTGACGCGTTCAATTTTTACAGCGTTAATGCCGGAGCAAGGTATATGTTCAATACGAAATTTGGTCTTAAGGCTTACGGATCTTTAGACAGGCTTCAGGGAAGTGACATTTCTGAAGATTTTGAAACGCAATATTATTCTGTAGGTTTGCAGGGCGTTGTTAACCTTGGACGTGTACTTGAGTTTGAAACCTGGACAAAACGCATTAACATTTTAGCCCATACGGGTGTAGGCGTCGGTTTCCTTACAGGAGATAAGATTCAGGCTACTGACCATACTGGTAACTTTCTTATGGGTTTAACCGGCCAGCTAAAGCTTTCAAACCGTGTAACACTTTGGGGTGATTTTAACATGACTAATACTTTTTCTCAGGACCTTACCTGGAATGGTGGTACATATGTTAAAGATAAGCAAGGCTTTGACGGTACAATGTATGCCGCAACTGTAGGCCTTAATATTGCCCTGGGCAAACACGAGGAGCATGCAGACTGGTTTGTATATAATGACGAAGACAAAATTAATGACCTTGAGTCTCGTTTAGGCGAACTTGAGACCATGATGAACGATACCGATAAAGACGGTGTGCCGGATTATCTTGATACCGAGCCTAACACTATTAATGGTGTTGCTGTAGACAGTAAAGGACGTACCATAGACAGGAATGAAAATGGCGTACCTGATGAACTTGAAAAATATATTGAAGACAGGGATAGAGAAAGGGATCAATCGATGGGTGCTGACCTTGAAGACATGATAAACGGTGGCTATGTTAACGTTTACTTTGACTTTAACCAGGATATGCCAAACCCATCTTCTATAGGTGGTGTTAACTTCCTTGTAAGGTACCTTAAAGAAAATCCAAGTAAATCTGCTGATGTAATAGGTTATGCTGATGAAATAGGCGATACTGAATATAACAAAGCACTATCTGCACGCAGGGCCGAGAACGTTAAGAAAATACTTACTGATGCCGGTATCGACGCAGGAAGGCTTAACATACTAAGCAATGGTGAAGACACAAGCGTTAATAAAGATTCTCAGTGGGCTCGTCAAACAGTTCGTAGGGTAACATTTATTATCAAATAATACATATCTTATACTGATATATAAGTAAAGGCTGCCGAAGGGCAGCCTTTACTGTTTTTATTAGAGACCTGCAGTTGTGGGTCTTTTTCAGTATATTAGGAGGGCAAGCAGGTTCGTGCTATAATTATCGCCAGCTCGCGCGCGCATAGTGCTTTTTTCGGCGCTAAATAGTATTTTCGATTATGATTAGAGTTTCAAGTATGGCTACAAATTTTAGAAGAAAGATATTGCCAGCTGCGCATTTGATTTCACTTTGTGTGTGTACTGTTTTTATGTATTTATTTAATCTTGATTTTGTGATTTTTAAGATGCTCATTTTTGTTAATTTTTTTGCCCTAATTATTTACTTAATGCTGTTTAGGAATATCAAAAGGGTTTATTTAGATGGAGATTACCTTTTAGTCGATAATAAAAAGCTTCCTTTTGAAGAAATAGTTTCAATAAAAAAGAAGACTTTTGCGAGATATAGAATATATTTTAAAAATGGAAGTGAGATAAAGTTTTTCCATTTATTGTAGATACTGTTCCGTTTTATACCCCCCAGGTTATAATAAAAATACAAGATAAAATAAAAATTAAGAGTTTATAAAAAGCTACCCGGCGCGCACCAGTATTTGTTCCTGCCTTAAAAGGCTTAAATAGAAAAAACTCCCGCTGTTAACGGGAGTTTGAGTAAATAAGACAATTATATTGGTTATAGTTACTGGTTTATCGCCTCTTCGTTTTCCTTGTCCAGATATCCCTGTACAATCTGTATTGCATTGGCTACCACATCGCTAAGCGCCGTTATGTAGCTGCCTTCCGGGGCGGTGGTAAGTGCGTGCTTAATGGCATCGGTTTCCTTAGGGATTACTTCGTAGGTTATCTCACGTCCCGATGCGGCAAAGCCTTCCAGCAGCAGCCCGTTTATTTCCTCTTCTGTACGGCCACGCAGGTGCTTTTCATTACGCATAATGATGTGGTCAAACATACGCGCCGCAATGGTGGCGCAGTCGCGGATGTCCTGGTCGCGGCGGTCGCCCACACCCGATATGATGCCAACTTTTGTAGTAGCCTCTACATTGCTCAGGTAATCTTCAACGGCAAGGTAGCCGGCAGGGTTGTGTGCAAAGTCAATAAGCACTTTAAACTTCTGGAACTCAAAAATGTTCATCCTTCCAGGTGTTTGCGCCGTGCCCGGTATAAACGTTTGCAGCGATAGGCTAATGTCTTCGGTCTTAAAGCCCCACAGGTAAGAGGCCAGGGTAGCGGCCAGCGCATTGGCAATCATAAAGCGCGCTTTACCCCCTAACGTAAGCGGCACGTGCGATGCTTTTTCGATGCGTATTTTCCAGCTGCCTTTTTTAATGGTGATATATCCATTTTCATATACCGCGGTAACACGGCCCGCTTTAGCTTCTTCTTTAATAAAAGCGCTGTCTTCGTCAAGGCTAAAGTAGGCCACGTTGCATTCAAGGTCATGGCCAATTTTAATGCACTCCGGGTCGTCGCCGTTTAGTACTGCCCACCCATCTTTCTTTACGCTGCGCGGGATAACACGCTTTACACGGGCAAGGTCATCAATAGTATTAATGTCGCTAATGCCCAGGTGGTCTTCCTGAATGTTAGTTATAATCCCAATGTCGCAACGGCTAAAACCAAGCCCGGAGCGCAGGATTCCTCCACGGGCGGTTTCAAGCACGGCAAATTCTACCGTGGGGTCTTTTAAAATATATTCGGCACTGAATGGGCCTGTAGTATCGCCTTTTTCAAGCATGTGGTTTTGCACATATATACCGTCAGACGTGGTAAAGCCTACTTTGTAGCCGTTATTTTTTACAATGTGTGCCAGCAGTCGGGTAGTGGTGGTCTTGCCATTAGTGCCCGTAATGGCAAATATAGGTATGCGGCTCGGCTTGCCTGGGGGGTACAGCATGTCGATAACCGGGGCGGCTACGTTGCGCGGCAGGCCCTCGCTTGGCGCAAGGTGCATACGGAAACCCGGCGCGGCGTTAACCTCAAGTATCACCCCGCCATTTTCTTTAAGCGGCTGTGTAAGGTTCTCGGCCATAATGTCTATACCGCACACGTCGAGCCCTATAACGCGGCTTATGCGCTCAGAAAGGAAAATATTTTCGGGGTGCATCAGTTCGGTTACATCTACCGATGTGCCGCCGGTGCTCAGGTTAGCGGTCGATTTAAGGTATACCACTTCGCCATCGGCAGGAACGGTTTCCAGCGTGTAACCCATTTTTTCAAGCAGGTCGGTTGTATCACGGTCTACAGAAATTTCGGTAAGTACATTTTCGTGCCCGTAACCCCGGCGCGGGTCAAGGTTTTCTATATCAATTAGATGGGCTATATCATGTAGGCCGTTACCAGTAACGTGGGCAGGAACCCTG
>Ga0247803_1000979_pt1 | contig 15054 bp, 14 predicted proteins | sample UWRJL014104B1_FD_180928 | JGI IMG/M metagenome (GOLD analysis project Ga0247803, IMG submission 180928) | Plant litter microbial communities from Arlington Agricultural Research Station in Wisconsin, United States - UWRJ-L014-104B-1 | ecosystem: Environmental > Terrestrial > Plant litter >...
TGGTTTGCAAATATAGAGGCCCTTAAAAGCATCTGCCCTAATTTTGTGTCAATGAAATTTAATACTGCCCTGTGCTTTATTTTACTGGGCCTTGCCCTTGCTATGGAACTTAAACGGGGCAGGCGTAAAAATAAAGTTGTCCCAAAAATACTTGCTTCAATCGCGGGGCTTTACGGGCTATTGTCATTTGCGCAGCTTTTTGGGTTTAATTTCGCCGTAGATGAATTGTTTATAAAAGATACCGTTGCGGCCTTTAAGGGCGAGTACAGCCCGGGGCGCATGTCTCCCCTTACGGCTTTTTGCTTTTTATTGGCCAGCATTGCCCTGTTACTACTTAAATCAGACCGTAAAAATACCCGGAAACTATACCAGTTGCTGTTGCATTTAGTTACCCTGGTTGCTTCTGTAGCTTTTTTGGGTTATTTATATAGCATACCAAACCTATACAGCTATTCTTTTGCTAATTCTATGGCACTGCACACCAGTATACTTTTTATATTATTTTCATGCGGTGCAGCCTTTATACACCCTAATACCGGCATAGTAGGCCTGCTAACAGGAAAAGAAATAGGCAATATCATGGCCCGGAAACTTACTATTTCAATAGTGCCTACCGTACTTATCCTGGGGTTTTTAAGGGCCGGCTTTACAAGTGCCAGCATAGTGCCGGATGAACTGGGTATAACACTGCTGTGCATCTCTTTTTTACTTATATGCTTTATCTGTATCTGGATTACATCAAAAGCGCTAAATAAAATTGCCTTTAAAGGACAGCAACTGCAGGAAAACTTCAGGGTAAGCATAGAGGCATCGCCCTACGCCCTTATCCTGTCAAACCGTGAGGGCGAGATAATACATGTAAATAATAAAACCGCACGGTTATTTGGCTACACAAAAGAAGAGCTTGTAGGCAGCCTTACAAAGGTAATTACGCCGGAAGAACTGCGTAAAGATGAACGGATAAGGAGCGAACATTTCTTTTTAAAGCAAAACACATTACATTACGGTGCAAATGATGCAATATACTGCCAAACTAAAAATGGAGATAAGTTTCCCGTTGAAATAATTATAACCCCCGTAAAAACCAGCGAAGGCATACTCGCGCTATCCTCTATAGTAGATATTACCGAGCGTAAGCGCAGCGAGCAGATAATGCAGGACCAGCTAAGGGAGCTGCAGCAAAAAAACCAGGAAATGGAACAGTTTAGCTTTATAGCCTCTCATGACCTGCAGGAGCCGCTGCGTACCGTATCTAACTACATAATGCTGCTTGAAGAAGATTACCCCGAACAAATAAACGGTGAGGTAAAAGAGCACCTGGGTAACATAAACGAAGCTGTAGTACGTATGAAAAAGCTAATACGCAACCTGCTCGACTTTAGCCGACTGGGCAGGAACAAACGGCTTGCCCATACCGATGTAAAAATGTTGCTGACTGAGGTAATTGCCGATTTAGGCACCCTGATGCACGAAAATAAGGCTACTGTAAATTATAACCCCGATGAACTGCCCGCCCTGTATGCTTATGATGTAGAACTGAGGATGTTATTTCAAAACCTGATAAACAACGCTATAAAATTTTGCAGGAAAGGCATCATGCCCATTATTAATATAAGCTGCCGCGTTGATGAGGGGTATTATGAGTTTACGGTTGCCGACAATGGTATAGGTGTTGATGCAAGGCACCTTACCGATATATTTAACATTTTTCAGCGGCTGCATACAAATGAAGAATACCAGGGCTTTGGCATAGGGCTGGCCCACTGCAAAAAAATTGCCGAAATGCATGGTGGAAAAATATGGGCGGAGTCTAAACCAGGTGAAGGAAGCACCTTTAAATTTACAATTTTAAACCTTAAATTATGAGTAAACATTTAGAGCGCATACTGCTTATTGATGATAATAAAATTGACAATTTTTTTCATGAAAGGGTCATAAAAAAGTATGACCCAAATATAAAGATAACGGCACTGCCCACCGCCTACGAAGCACTTGACTTTATACAAAGCGTGGCAGAAAAACCCAATATTATTTTCCTGGATATTAATATGCCGGGCATGAGTGGCTGGGAATTTTTAGACGAGTATAAAAAACTATCGCAGGAGTACCCTGTGGTAATGATTGTAATAATGCTCACAACATCTGAAAATCCGGATGATCAGGCCCGTGCCCTTACCCATGGGGTGCTGGCAGATTTCAGGTCGAAACCCCTTACTCACGAAATGCTCATAGAGGTTGTAGAAATTTTTGAGAAAAAATACAGGGAGCGGGCCTAAATAATATATTTCGGTTCCAGCTTAAATTATATAATTGTGCTATTCAATTTTTAGTCATTTATCTAAAAACGTTGTAAGATTATCAACCGTTAAACAAAACTTAAATAATACCTGTTATCTTTGCCCTGAAATCGTTTTCCCCAATATACAAAAACTGCTATGGAGCAACAGTACCGAAAACCAATATATGCCACTTGTATACTTGTTATCGTAGTTACCCTAATTGTTGCTTATGGCTGGATATCTGACCAGTACATCCTAAAAAGCCTTATCCCGAAAGGAGTGCCCATGAAGGTTACTACACTGCTGGGGCTTGCGGCAATTTCTGGTACAGTTATGTTGTTTGCGTGTAATAAAAAATATATGCTGAAACTGGCATTTGCACTTTCGCTTTTTACAGTATTACTGGGTATATTTTCATTAATTTGGATACAAATAAACAATCAAATAGCCAGCCCTTACTGGATATCGCCACAAACCGGGCTTTGCCTCATTGCTATGGGTACCGGGCTTATGCTACTGCGCTCAGAAAATATAAGGCTGCGCCGCGCCGGGCAGGGGTTTTTCCACTTTGTTACGCTTCTTGGCTTTTTAGCCACCATGGGCTACATTTTTAATGTACGGGCTTTTTACACACTCTCTTTTACAACGTCTATGGCGTTTAATACTTCGCTTTCATTTTTTATCATATCGGTAGCGGCATCCTTACTCAATCCTGCATTGGGCTTTGCGGGCATGTTTACCGGAAGAATGCTGGGCGACGTGGTAGCCCGCCGCCTTTTTTTCCAAATGGCATTGCTCGTTATAGTCTTAGGGTATCTCAGGATATTAAACCACGGAACGTATTTCATAAATTTTGAATTTGGCGTAGCGCTTTTCTCCACGGCGTTTATTGTGGTAAGCTTGTTCCTTATCTGGAAAACTGCCGAAGCCATTAATAAAACCGAGGTGCAAAAAAATGCTGCCGAAGAATACTTCCGGATGGCACTTGAGGCGGCACCAAGCGGTTTTATAATAACAGATGAACACCGTAAGATAACCCTGATGAACTCTGCCGCCGAAGAAATGTTTGGCTACAAACGCGAAGAAATGCTGGGGCGAGAACTGGAGGTACTTATACCAAAGAAAATAAAAAAACACCATCCTAATAATATGGCAGGTTACCTTGATAAAACTAATACTCGCTACTTTGGGGGTAGTAACTACCTGCACGCACAGCGCAAAGATGGGACAGAATTTCCGGTAGAGATAGGGCTTAACCCCGTGTACACCAATAACGAAATGTTTGTACTATCATCTATAATAGACATAAGCGAACGCCGCAAAAATGAGAAAATTATAAAATCGCAGCTTGCCGACCTTAAGATAAAAAATAAAGACCTTGAGCAGTTTAACTACATTGCCTCACACGATTTACAGGAACCCCTGCGTACTGTAGCTAACTTTGCCGAAATGATTAGGGAAGACTATCCCGGCCCGGTAGAAGGTAATATAAAGTTTTACCTTGATACTATTAGCGCCGCCACAAGCCGCATGAGTATATTAATACGTTCGCTGCTCGATTTTTCTAAGATAGGGCGTGGCAGGCAGCTTAGTATAGTAAATTGTAATGTACTGGCAGCCGATGTACTGGCCGACCTGGATAGCCTGATAAAAGAGTCGGGCGCTAAAATAATTGTAGGCGAGCTCCCTACAATCAATGCTTATGAAACAGAACTTCGGCAGGTATTTCAGAACCTGGTAAACAATGCCATAAAATTCAGCCGGGCAGGCATAACCCCAGAGGTACTCTTATCTGCCACAAAACTTGATGACAGCTACGAATTTTGTATAACTGATAACGGCATTGGGATAAGCCCAAGGAATTTTAATAAAATTTTCCAGATTTTTCAGCGGCTGCATAAGGAAGATGAATTTACCGGGCACGGCATAGGCCTTGCAAACTGCTATAAGATAGTACAGCTGCACGAAGGCAAAATTTGGGTAGAATCTGAATATGGTAAAGGGAGCGCATTTAAATTTACAATAAAAACAAACCAAAACTAAAACGTGTTACAAACTATGGACGATGCATTTCAACTAAACTGCATAATGCTTATTGACGATAATAAACTGGATAATTTTTACCATGAAAGGGTAATACGCAAACATAATGCGGCAAAGCATGTAGTAGTAAAAGAATCGGGCGAAGAAGCACTGCTTTACTTGCGCAACAAGAGCCAAAACCCCGCCGATATGCACCCCGAGATAATATTTTTAGATATAAATATGCCGGGTATGAACGGGTGGGAATTTATAGAAGAATATAAAAAACTAGATGCAGACGTGCAAAGCAGGATGGTAGTGGTAATGCTTACCACATCAGAAAATCCGGATGATGTAGCAAAAGCAAAAGCAAACGATGTGCTGTTTGCCTTTAAAACAAAACCGCTGACCATCGAGATTTTAAACGAGGTAATGAAAAGATATCACGATGGCGCGGGGCATTAAACCCGGTTATAATACATGGCTTTTACAATACCGTCACTAAGCCCTATTTTAGGTACATAAATGTTGCGGGCCCCACTCCACTTCATGGCGTTAAGGTATATGCGTGTGGCATATATAATTACGTCGGCACGGTCTGTATTGAGCCCCAGCTGGGCGATGCGCTGCTCATAGGTAAGTGAGTTTAAAAAGAGGTACTGGCTGTTAATATAAAAATAAGATAGTGGCTTATCCTGTTTTTTACCCGACAGCTTAAACAGCTTATTTATATTTCCGCCAGATCCTATCATATTTATATTGTCATAGGGTTCGGTAACGGATTTTATCCATTTTTCTATTTCATGCCATACCACATCGTTAACCATATTATTAAGCAGCCTTACCGTACCGTTTTTAAACGAGCGTGATGCTACCAGCTTGCCATCGGCAAATAACGAAAACTCGGTACTACCACCGCCTACGTCTACAAATAGGTAGTTTTGGCCGGGTTTTAAAAACTCATTCAGGTCGGTTGCCGCTATAATTGCCGCTTCTTTTTTACCATCAATAATATCTATCTTAATACCTGCCTCACGCTCTATAATGTCGGCAACTTCCTGGCCATTGTATGCTTCGCGCATGGCCGATGTAGCGCAGGCCATATACCGCTCTACCTTATAAACCTTCATAAGCAGCTTGTAGGCTTTCATGGCATCTATCATGCGGGCAATATTTTGCTCACTGATTTCGCCTACCGTAAAGGCATCCTGGCCCAGGCGTATGGGCACGCGCACCAGCGAGTTTTTATTAAACTGAGGCTCCCGACCTTCCTGCTCCACAATATTAGAAATTAAAAGCCTCATGGCATTAGACCCTATGTCTATGGCCGCGTATATTTTTATGTCAATCATTTTCTTAGCTTCTAAGCGGCTTAGCAGCTAAGTGGCTTAGCGGCTGAATGGCTTTTTAAAATTTTTCTTCCTTTGGAACTTCTATTTCCGGTATAACTTCCTCATAAATCACTTCAAGCTTGTCCCTGTAATAGTTATAGGTTTCTATCTGCGCCCTAAATGGTTTTGCAGTACCGCGCTTACGGTATTTATTTTCAAGCCCCTGGCTGTGCAGGCGGGCTTTTACATTGCCCTTCCACCCTATCTCAAAGGTATCCAGCAGTTCCTGTTTTATATCCTCATCATAAATGGGGCAGCTTACTTCAACGCGCGAGTCGAGGTTGCGGGTCATAAAATCTGCCGATGAAATATAGATATCAGGCTTACCATTATTGCCAAAAATAAATATCCGGGGGTGTTCCAGGTAATTATCAACAATGCTTATGGCCTCAATATTATCGCTCATACCGGGCACGCCCGGCACCAGGCAGCACATGCCGCGTACTACCAGCTGTATGCGCACCCCCTCCCTGCTGGCTTCATACAATTTATCTATCATCCTGAAGTCGGTAAGGCTGTTCATCTTCAGCTTTATAAAGGCAGGCTTGCCGGCTATGGCATGCAGTATTTCCCGGTCTATAAGCTTACAAAACTTGTTACGTGTATAATGCGGCGACACTACAAGGTGCTTATACCTGTGCACACGGTAATTAACATCAAAAAAGTCAAATATCCGTGCCACCTCCTTCATTATCTGCTGGTGTGCGGTAAACAGGGTAACATCTGTATATATCCTGGCCGTGCTCTCGTTAAAATTTCCGGTAGAGATAAGCCCGTAACGCTTTACTTTGCCGTTTTCCATGCGCTCTGCGAGGCATATTTTACTGTGCACCTTAAGTCCTTTTACACCAAAAATTAGGTTAATTCCTTCGGTTTGCATCATCTCTGCGTAAGATATGTTGCTGGCTTCGTCAAAACGCGCCTGCAGCTCTATCTGCACCGTTACCTTTTTGCCATTTCGGGCAGCATTTATAAGCGAACTTATTATCTGCGAGTTTTTTGCAAGGCGGTACAGCGTAATTTTTATGGCAAAAACCTTAGGGTCCAATGCCGCTTCACGCAAAAACTTTATAACGTAAGAATACGTTTGATACGGCGCATATATAAGGTAGTCTTTCTTTTTAATTTTTTGCAGTATGCTCCCCTCCAGGCTAAGCCCGTTAACCGGCAACGGTGGGTTTTGCTGGTACAGCAGGTCGTTACGTCCCAGCGTGGGGAAATCCATATAATCCCTGCGGTTGTGGTAGCGCCCGCCGGGTATAATACTGTCTGACGAGTCAATTTTAAGTTTCGCAAGAAAAAATTTCAGCGTATCTTCCTCAATTTCAGAATCATATACAAAGCGTACCGGTTCCCCTACACGGCGTTCCTGCACACCTGTCCATATCTTTTCCATCAGGCTTTTACTCTGGTCGCTGTCTAACTCTAACTGGGCATCGCGTGTAATTTTTATCATGTGCGCCGCGATGCTTTCGTACTTAAAGATATTAAAAATACTGTGAAGGTTAAAGCGTATAACATCGTCTAAAAATATAATATATTGCTTTTCAGATGCTGAGGGCAGTATAACAAACCTGTTTATGGTACGCGGCACTTCTATAACCGCATAGCGCACTTTGTGCTTGCTTAAAAAGCCGTCTTCATCTTCATCAGTTCCCTGTTTTGTTTTCATGTTAAGCTTCACGGCCAGGTACCCCGCACCATCTCGCAGGCTGGGGAATTCCTCCAGGTCGTTCAGGATAATGGTTACCAGCTCGGGGCCTACTTTTTGTATAAAAAAATCTTTTACAAAAAGCTGCTGTTCGCGGCTCAGCTGGGTTTCGTTAAGCATAAAAATGTTTTCCCTTTCAAGCTCTTTTTCTATAAGGCCCAGGATACGGAGGCTTTCTGACTGTTGCTCGATAACAATTTCGGTAATTTCGCCTAAAAGTTTGTGAGCAGAATGGTTTAGCGGAAGCTCTTCGCTGGTAATGCCTTCAAGGCTCAGGCGGCGGATGGCAGCATAGCGTACTCTGAAAAATTCGTCGAAGTTATTAGAAAAAATCCCTAAAAAACGAAGCCTGTCAAGTAGCGGAACTGTTTCATCTGCAGCTTCCTGCAGCACCCTGGCGTTAAAGGCGAGCCAGCTTTTTTCCCTGTCAGTATACAGGTTTACCGGTGAGTGGTGAATCATATTTTTTTAAATCTCTTGGAAATAGTAATACATTTGTAATACCCTTGCGGATGTTATTCCAGTCGCTTTCATCAAACGAAATGGATACAAAACCGGATGTAGGCACGTTGTCTACAGCACGGTTTCCAAAGATATTAACAAAATTAGTAATAGCCTCATTATGTCCAAAAAGAATTAGGTTATCAAATTGGTTATCGCAGCTTTTTATTATTTTTTCGAGCTTTTTCTCATCAAAGGTATACAGGTCGTCCCTAAAATTTATGGTTTCTATAGGTATAGAAAGTGTTTCTGCAAATATATAGGCAGTGTTTTTTGCACGCTGGGCGGTGCTGCTCCATACTATGTAGGATGCGGGGAGGTGCTGTGCCGCATGTGCTGCCACCAGGTGGGCATTACTTATGCCGCGCGAATTTAACGGGCGGTCTTTATCGGTAAGCGGGGCATCCCAACTCGACTTGGCATGGCGAATCAGTATTAGGGTTTTCATACGCTTTTTATTTAGGAACAATTTTAAAAGTCCGAAAATAAAACCGTATTTTACCCTATATTTTGTTAAATTTCACTTAAAATTTATTCTATGGTGCTAATCTTATAATATTCCAGCTACCGTCTTGCTGCATTATATAGCGTATACGGTCGTGCATGCGGTTAGGCCTGCCCTGCCAAAACTCGATTGAGGTAGGCCGCACCAGGTAGCCGCCCCAGTGTGGCGGGCGCGGAATTTCTTTTCCCGTAAACTCATGCTCCAGCACCTTAAGCCTGTCATCAAGGTACTGGCGCGATACTACTTCGCCGCTCTGCTCAGAGGCCCAGGCGCCCAGCTTGCTGCCATCGGGGCGGGTTTCAAAATAGCCATCGCTGGTGTTTTCGGTGGTTTTTTCGGCAATGCCTTTTATAATTATCTGGCGCTCAATACCCTGCCAAAAAAAACTAAGGCACACGTTCGGGTTGGCTGCAATAGCCCGGCCCTTATCAGAATTATAATTGGTAAAAAACACAAAGCCTTCATAGGAGTACGATTTAAGCAACACCACTCGGCTGTTAGGATAGCCATCTAAGCCTAAGGTACTAATAGTCATTGCATTAACTTCAGCGGCCAGGCCCGATGCTTCTGCCTCTAAAAACCAGTCCCTAAATAATGTTATAGGGTCATCAGGAAGGTTGCTTTCCAGCAGTTCACTTTTCTCGTATGATTTTCGGTAATTGCTGAGGTCTGCCATGGCGTTGAATTTAAAAATATCAATACAAATGTAAGGAAAAGATAAAATGAAACTTTATCTAAATTTGAAGCCAATAACTTACAAAGATATTACACTTTATATTACACATTTTACAGTTTTTATTCAACAACTAACAAAAATAAAGCGCTTGATTATCAGTAAATTACAAATAATATTACACAATCCGGTCATTTTTTGCGTAATAAAAAGTTGCCATACATAATTTTACGCCCGGTTGTACTGCACAAATGGCTTCAGTACCCGGTACGGTATTGTATTATAATTTTGCAGGAGGAAAAGTTAGCAGGAAAATCTTAAATGGGTTCTACGGAAAACAGCTGCTCCATGAAAAAAACAAAAACCTGAACTTTAAAAAAATTCAGGTTTCAATATTTTGGTGCCAATAAAATAAGAAAAGTAATAGCGGATTTAAAAATGAGGGTTCGAATCTTATTCATAAATTTTGCATATACATTTCTTTCACAAAGGTCTAAAAAATAAATCTAACCTATGTTATCTTTGACTTAGTAACGGCAATAAAAGTTTAGTTTATTTATCAACAATTAAAATTTAGTATCTTAATAACTTTACATTTACCACTTGCGAAATTTTAATTAACACCATGAAGTTTAAAATCCTTTCCGAAGAACTACTGAGTAAAAACTGGGCAACCCTTACAAAAGTAACCTACGAATTTGAAAACGAAAACGAAGCGCCCGGCATAGCAGAAAGGGAGGTATACAATCGCGGTAACGGCGCTACCATATTACTGTATAATACTGAAAAAGCAACCGTTATACTTACCCGGCAGTTCAGGATACCCACCTGTTTTAACGGCAACCCCACAGGCATGATGATAGAGGCCTGCGCAGGCAAGCTTGATGATAACGAACCCGAAGAGTGCATTCGCCGAGAAACCCAGGAGGAAACCGGGTACACTATAGGCGAAGTAACCAAGATTATGGAAGTGTATATGTCGCCCGGCTCTGTTACCGAAACCATACACTTTTTTATAGCGCCCTATAGCAGCGACATGAAAACCGGCGAAGGCGGCGGCCTGGACGAAGAAAATGAGGATATAGAAGTACTCGAACTCCCTTTTGAAAAAGCCTACGGCATGATAAAAACCGGCGAAATTAAAGATGCCAAGACAATAATGTTGTTGCAGCACATAAAGCTGGAAAGGTTAGTTTAAAGTTACAAAGTAGCAAAGTGGCAAAGTTTATCACTCTTCCCTGCTGACTCTCCTCTTTTCACTTTGAAACTTTGCCACTTTGCTACTTCGAAAAACTTAACACTCCTTTACTAATACCGTTGTAAGTAATTGCTTATTTTTATATCCGCACAATTATAATCAAACAATGGATATTACCTTTAATAACGACCCAAAACTTGCGATACTTTTACCAATTTTGTACCATGCGTGGCAGGATAACCAACTTACCACCACCGAATACCGCGCGATAGCCGACTTTATAAACAGCCAAAACTGGCTTACAAAAGCTGAGAAGGAATTTCTGAAATCTAAAATAAATACCGACGTGCCCCCTACCCGTTCTGAGCTTTTTCATTGGCGGGAAAAAATTGATGCCGCTTTGTCAGCTAATAAAAACGTAACGTCGCTTACTGACCTGGGCTTACTTATAGCCAACACCGAAAGGCCTGCGCTAAAAGAGGAAGATATTACAACTGTAGCCCCTGCCCTTGCCGCCTTAGAGCAGCAACTAGGTATTATTGGCCGCGATGCCGTTGCGCAATATAGCCGTAAAGGGCAAAGCATTACCCAGCAACATAATACCAGCCAAAGTTTTGACATTGCCGGGATGACTGCATTCCTTGACGGCGACCATGCGGCAATCATTAACAAAGTAAAAGCGATTATAGGCACCGAAGCCTTTACACCTGTAGTAGACAGTGATGTGGCTGCTTTTCGTGAAAAGGTACTGGACTGGTGTAAAGTGCTCGCTAAGGAAGGACTTGGCAGCTATGCCTACCCCAAAGCACAGGGCGGCCAGGGCGATATGGAAGGCTACTTTGCCATTATGGAAACCCTTAGCTACCAGGACCTGAGCCTGGTTATTAAATTTGGGGTACAGTTCGGGCTTTGGGGCATGAGTATTTTGTTCCTCGGTACCGAAAAACACCATCAAAAGTACCTTGCAAAAATAGGTTCGCTAGAGTTGCCCGGCTGTTTTGCCATGACCGAAACCCACCACGGCAGCAACGTAAAAGGCATACATACTACGGCTACCTACAACCACGCCACACGTAGCTTTACTATTAATACCCCTGAGAAGTACGACCGTAAAGAATATATAGGCAACGCCGCTACGCATGGCGAAGCTGCTACCGTTTTTGCCAAGCTAATAATAGAAGGAAAGGACTATGGCGTTAATGCGTTCATTGTATCCATCCGTAATAAAGAAAAGACTGTATTGCCCGGCATTATCATTGAAGACTGCGGCCATAAAATGGGCCTTAACGGCGTAGACAACGGCATCATCTATTTTGACAATGTAGAGATTCCGTATGAAAATATGCTGGACAAGTTTGCAAGTGTAAGCGAATCAGGCGAATTTGAAAGCCCGATACCCAGCGATAACCGCAGGTTCTTTACCATGCTGGGTACGCTCGTAGGCGGCCGTATTGGCATACCGCGTTCGGCATTGGCTGCGGCTAAAGTTGGGCTTGCAACCACCATAAAATACAGTGATAAGCGCAGGCAGTTTGGCCCCGAAGGCGGTAATGAAGTGCCCATACTCAACTACCGTATGCACCAGCGCAGGCTCATGCCGTATCTGGCGAATGCCTATGCGCTTACCTTTGCATTGCAATATTTGACTAAACGCTTTATAAACCGCAGCGAAGACGATATGCAGGAAATTGAAGCGCTGGCTGCAGGGTTAAAATCATATACCACCTGGAGTGTGCGCGACACCCTACAGGAATGCCGGGAGGCCTGTGGCGGCAAGGGTTACCTGAGCGAAAACCGTATAGACGACCTTAAGAACGACAGCGAAATATACACCACCTTTGAGGGCGATAATACCGTGCTGATGCAGCTTACCGCAAAGAACCGCCTGGGCGAGTACCGTAAGGAATTTGGCGAAATGAATGTGAGCACCATTTTTAACTATGTAGTAGAACAGGCCAAAACGGGAATTACTGAGAAGAACCCGTTTGCTACGCGTAATACGGATGAAGCCCATTTAAAAGATCCGGCCTTCCATTTGCAGGCATTTAAGTACCGGGAACGCGAGTTGGTAGCCTCTGCCGCAAGGCGCTTTAAAAAACTGGTAGACGACGGGCTTGACGGGTTTGATGCCGCTAACATCATGCACCCGCACATGCTACAGATATCCGATTCGTACCTTGACCGGGTGATCCTGGAGCAGTTTCAGGCAAAGCTGGAAACAGTATCGACCAATCCCTCGTTAAAAGAAGTGCTTACACGCTTGTACAACCTTTTTGCGCTACATAAAATTGAGGAGCACAAGGGTTGGTACCTGGAGCAGGGCTATATGGAGGGTGTAAAAACAAAAGCCGTGCGCAAACTGGTAAGCCAGCTGTGCTGGGAAATCCGCCAGGATGCCGTGCCGCTGGTAGACGCGTTTAACATTCCTGAGAATTGCCTTGGTGCCATTGCCACTACAAAAATTGCGCAGGCGTAAGTTATTGCCACATTAAACTATTGTTAGTACCTTTGCTGTCCTTATGCTAAAAACTGTAAACATACAAAACAAGCGCGCGCGCTTTGAATTTGAAATCATAGACCGCTATACGGCAGGCATTGTTTTGGCCGGTAGCGAAATAAAATCCATACGCCTGGGCAAGGCTTCTATTGCCGAAAGTTTTTGCGAATTCCAAAACGGCGAGCTATTTGCCATCAATACTACTATCGAGGAATATATGTTTAGCCGCAACTTTGGCCACACAGCCAAAAGCGAGCGAAAGCTGCTGCTGAACCGAAAGGAACTTAAAAGCCTCGAAAAAAGCGTACAGAACCAGGGGCTTACCATAGTGCCGCTGCGCCTTTTTACCGACGAAAAAGGCCGGGCAAAACTTGACATTGCCCTGTGCCGTGGTAAAAAGAACTACGATAAGCGTGAAACCATGAAGGAGCGCGACACCAAGCGCGATTTAGACAGGATAAAGAAGGAATACAAGTAATTATAGTTCCACCCGCCTAAAAGCATTTATTTTATCCAGCTCCAGTAAGGTTTTGGTCTTGTCGTCATTTTCGGTATACATCATTTCAAACTTGGCTCCATACACAATTTCGTCAAATGTGTAGCTCGTGCTAATGGCTACGGTAGTGCTAAAGAGGTCGTCAAACGCCTTTACCGATACTATTACCTCCCCTTCTATGCCTGCAAAATCTTCGGCCGTAAAGCCATATAGGGGGCTGTCTTCGGTTATGGGGTGCACGAGTGTCCAACTCAGCGAAAGCGAATTTATCCTGCTCATTTCAAGTGGCAGCTGGTAAAATTTATTTACCGGGTTGCCGTGTTCGTCTTTTATAACCATAGCCAGGCTAACGCGGGCATCGGCATCCATAAGGTTAGTATTTTTAGGCGAAGCCATGCGCAGCATTAGCCCACGGCCGCCCTTATAGGGTGAGATAAGCGCATTATGCGAAAACTTAACAAATGCCTCAGGCTTACTAAAACGCCCGTAAAACAAGCCCGTGGCTATAGCAAAGCTAAGTAATCCGGTTAAAGCTTCGGTGGCTGCAAGTGCGCTGGTAAGTATGCCGTTAGGGCTTATGTGCCCGTAGCCTACCGTGGTAAACGTTTGCGCGCTAAAAAAGTAGGCCTTGCCAAACTGTATCCATTTACTTTCTATACTGCCTATGCCGTCGAGGTTTTCTACGCCTATGGCAAAATACAATGATGCAAATACAAAGTTAATACCCGCGTAAAACGCCACGATAATGCCTATAAACTTCCAGGAGGGCATGGTAAGCATGGTATGGTACCAGCTTATGCGGTCAAAAAAGGTTAATCCACGCTTTACCACATTAGCAGAACCGTCTTTATTTATAAACCGCCCGCCATAGCTGGAGGGATTTGTACCAAAACCGGTGGTGGTTACGCTTTTTGCCTTACTGTTAACATTTTTTACCGAATCTTTAGCCATATATAAATTTGCCCAAATTACTGCTTCATAACTTTTTTAGTCGCGGTGCCTAAAGTGGTTTCTAGTTTTACAAATACACACAAAGCGTAGCTGCTAAGGTCGGCCAGAACCAATTGGGCGCCCGGCACTACCTTCATGCAATTGCTTGCGTTAGATGTTGTACACCTCAAAAGTATCAATAATTTCTTTAGATTGTATATAAAGTACATTAGTTACCATAGTAGGGTAAAGTCGCCAATCCTGTAGTAGAGAAATTAAAGCTCTTTTAAAGTATACTGAAGAGCCCTCGTTACAACGGCTGTTATTGTTTAAAACATTATAATGCCATGTAAGATAACACGGCACTCTTTTTGCTATTTTCATTTTAATAAAACGCTTACAGTGAAAAACATCATTACCCTTTTTTTTAGCATTTTGGCAATTAGCTCTTATGCCCAAAAAGCAACATATACTCCTGCCCCACCAAAATATAATATAAGCGGTAAGCCTATTTTATACGAAGGCTATATCATAAACCGCGACGGCGCAAAAGCCTTTACTGAAAAACGGGAATATGCCGGGTTTTGTTTTGATTATACAGCCCGGCTTCCGGTAATAATGGAAGCAGACAGCCTTGTTATGTTAGCCTTTAGCCAACCTGACAAAAATGGTGTCTATGAGTTTTTTTATGTCAACAAAAAAAGCATTGGCCGGGAAACCGATATCCCATTAGACAATTTTGACCTTAACGAACGATATACTGATCACGACTGGCGGGATGAAAAGATTAGTTTTGAAGAAAACTGCGGTGAGCGGGAAACTAATTACCAGGAAGAGGAAAGCCAGTTCGA
>Ga0247803_1000980_pt1 | contig 15047 bp, 17 predicted proteins | sample UWRJL014104B1_FD_180928 | JGI IMG/M metagenome (GOLD analysis project Ga0247803, IMG submission 180928) | Plant litter microbial communities from Arlington Agricultural Research Station in Wisconsin, United States - UWRJ-L014-104B-1 | ecosystem: Environmental > Terrestrial > Plant litter >...
TGGCATTGGTTTATTTTAGAGAAATCGAAAATAAACCGAATCAGAGTTCAGGAGTTTTTAGTTATTTAAAAAGCTATAATGCGATTTTTACATATGTGCTGATTTTAATGGGAATTGCTTTTACCGAAGAATTTTTATGGGAAGTTCTGGTTTGGAAAGAAAACTTCTCAGTAGCAGCTATTGATTTTTCTTCCTGGCAATTTTTAATAGTTCCGTTATTGAGTGTGCCGCAGTTTACTCATTATTTACTCGATGGATTTATTTGGAAATCGAATAAAAGCCCAGTCAAAAGTTCTTGAGAAATTAATTGAACACGAATTTCACCAATTGACACTAATTTTAATTCACGACTTAGTTTGTGAAATTAATTACACAAACTTATCCGTGCAAATTCGTGCAATTCGTGCAATTCGTGTTAGCTTTTAATTAGCTAAAAAACTAATCCTGCAAAATCATTTTTGCTTTAGGAACAATACGATCAACAAATAATTTATAGGCAGTTTCCGAAGGATGCAAACCATCTGAAGCGACTAAATTACCGTTGCTTTGGCGTGTAATGTCTGTGATCGAAATAAAAGTTACGCCACTGCTTGTGCACGTATTTTCGGCAAAAGTATTGTATTGATCAATTTCATTTGAAATTTCTGTTCGTTTTGCACTGCTATAGCCCGAAGCAAATGGCGTGTAAGCATAATCAGGAATCGAAACTACGATTACGTTTTTCTTATCACCTTTTGCCAGTTGTATGGCTTTGTTGAGTAATTGCGGAAATTCTTTTTGATAAACCGAAAAGTCAATGTGCTGATATTGATTGTTTACACCAATTAAAAGTGTAACCAAATCATAAGTAGCATCGGGATTTTCGTTGTTGATAGCCGAGATTAGGTTTGAGGTAGTCCAGCCTGTTCTGGCAATGACTTTTAATGAAAAATCGGTTTGAGGGTAAATTGTTTTTAAACTTGATTTTAGTTGTTCAGGAAAACGACAAGTTTCGCAAACACTTTGTCCAATAGTATAACTGTCGCCTAAAGCTAAATATTTTACAGAGCCTGAAATTGGAGTAGTTGGGACTTCTGTTTTAGGTGGTATAACGGGCAAAGGAGGCGTTACCGCAGTTTTTGAAGCGGAATTGTCAGAACTGCAGCTTAAAAGAAATATAGAAAGGATAACAATAACTATTTGTTTGAAATGTGATTTCATAATTTGTTTAATTAGATTCAGAATCATTTTAAACAAATAGTTACGTTATATAACTTGTTTTGGTTTTTTATACCATTTCGGTTTTCATCATTATTTCTTCTTCGATGGCATTCCAGAGTCCGATACGTTTTTCTAATGCCAGAATCGAAATCTCTTCCACTTCTTTCCATTTTTGTGCATCGTCTTCACATAAATCAGTAATCATTTGCATCGCCATTGGTCCATGTTCGTCGGCATCAAGTTCTATATGTCTTTCGAAATAATAAAGTAATTTGCTTAAATCAATATCCGGAAGGTTTTGTTGAAAGTTTTTCAGGATTGCGGTAAACATACTCGGTATTAAATCTTCTCTTCCAAAAGTAAAGGCAGCAGCAATTTCATGCGGTTTTCCTTCTTCGATCACTCTAAAAGTAAAATCCAAAAAGGCTTTTGTATCTGGGTGCAGCGTACTTTGTTTGATGGCAACAAAAATGTTATGCAGCGAATTTACTTCAGACAAAAAGGTATTGATTCCGTTTGTATCGGCTCCACAATCCTGCATTGCTTCAATATACATTTCATAATGACTTTGTCTTCTTCCGTCAATGCTTAAATCGGTTTCTTCGGCAAGGACAATCTCATTGATTAAATATCTTGTTTCAGGATTTTTTGTAGCAAACCAAGGTGTTGTGGTACAGGTAAGTTTGGCTTGCAGGGCTTTTAGTAATGACATAAAATCCCAAACAGCAAAAACGTGGCTCTCCAGGAAACTGTGTAAGTCGTCGATGCTTTGAATTTTATTGTATAAAGAATGTTGTAAAAGTTGATCTTTTTGAGGTTGAATGCTATTGTGGATAGTTTCAATATTCATTTTCGTAATTTTTTGTCAAAGATAAAAAGCTTCCCGGTTAGAAGAAGCTTTTTAATATTGTTTTTGTATATATTTTAATAGTTGTTTACTATTTAAAAGCTGGAATTCCAGTTACATCCATTCCTGTAATCAGTAAATGTATGTCGTGAGTTCCCTCATAAGTAATCACACTTTCGAGGTTCATCATGTGTCGCATGATCGAATATTCGCCTGTAATTCCCATTCCGCCCAGCATTTGTCTGGCTTCGCGGGCAATATGAATGGCCATATCGACATTATTACGTTTTGCCATCGAGATTTGAGCCGTTGTAGCTTTTCCTTCGTTTCGTAAAACACCTAAACGCCAGGTTAGTAATTGTGCTTTTGTGATTTCGGTAATCATTTCTGCAAGTTTTTTCTGCTGTAGTTGCGTTCCTCCAATTGGTTTTCCAAACTGAATTCTTTCTTTGGCATATCTTAAAGCTGTATCGTAACAATCCATTGCAGCACCAATTGCTCCCCAGGCGATTCCGTATCGTGCTGAATCTAAACAGCCAAGCGGTGCGCCCAGACCGGATTTATTAGGTAATAAGTTTTCTTTAGGAACTTTTACATTATCAAAAATCAATTCTCCGGTAGATGATGCACGAAGCGACCATTTATTATGTGTTTCCGGAGTTGTAAAACCTTCCATGCCGCGCTCTACAATTAATCCGTGAATTCTTCCTGATTCATCTTTTGCCCAAACAACAGCAATATCTGCAAAAGGAGCATTCGAAATCCACATTTTGGCACCATTTAAAAGATAATGGTCTCCCTTGTCTTTAAAATTGGTAATCATGCTTCCCGGATCAGAACCATGATCAGGCTCTGTTAAACCAAAACAGCCCATGAATTCTCCTGTTGCCAGTTTTGGTAAATATTTCATACGTTGTTCTTCGTTTCCGTATTTCCAGATAGGATACATTACTAAGGAAGACTGAACAGATGAGGTCGATCTTACGCCTGAATCGCCGCGCTCGATTTCCTGCATGATTAAACCGTAAGAAATTTGGTCTAATCCTGCGCCGCCATATTCAACGGGAATATAAGGGCCAAAACCACCAATTTCTCCAAGTCCTTTAATAATTTGTTTAGGAAATTCTGCTTTTTGAGCATATTCTTCTATAATAGGAGAAACTTCTCTTTTTACCCATGCACGAGCTGATTCACGAACTAGTTTGTGTTCGTCTGTTAGCAAATCGTCTAGGTTATAATAATCGGGAGCTTGAAATAAATCTGGTTTCATTTGTGATAGTTTTTACAAAAACAAATTTACGTAATAAAAATATAACAAAACTAGGTTAAATTGTTATATTTTTTCAACACATAAAGAAGAAAAATAGTATAAACCTTAATTTATTTTAGTTTATTGAAAATTTATAAGCTATTTTTGAGATTCCAAAAAACAAATTTAATGAGGCTGATCATCTCTTTTTTACTTTTTTTTGTTCTGAATACGGCAGTTTCGCAACAGAAAAATGCTTTAACAGAACAAGAGTACTTATTATTGCAAGATAAAATTAGGCTAACTGCAAATGCCAATGTAGATAGTGCCATTGTGTTTGCCAATCAAATGGTGAAATCTAACAACAATAAACACCTGGCTTTTGCAAATGGAGCATTGTCATATTTAGTTCAGTTAAAAGGAAATTCAGCCCAATCCAAACAAAAATATAAGCTTGCCTTAAGCTACCTCGATAAAATGCCGGAGACACGGGATAAAAAACAATTGAGATCTATTTTATACAATTATCAGGGTTTATCAGAATGGAAAAGAGGAAATTTTAGCGGAGCGATAGAAAGTTATCAGCAAGGTATTAAGCTTTCTATAGAAATTGGAGATATTATTCAAATTGTAAAATTTAAAAACAATATTGCCTCGATCAATGTAGCCGTGGGGAATTATTTATTAGCTATTAAAGACTTAAGACAGCTTAATGATTTTGTTGATAAAAATGAAAGAGTCTATACCAAAGAGCAATATTTAAATAATAAAAGTAATATCAATCTGATTTTGGCCGGTTCGTATGAAGTTTTTTATATGAAAGATGTCAAGAAAAAGACTTTACTGGATTCTGCCGAATATTTTTATAAAAAGACAATTAGTTATTCTCAAAATTTTCCCGATAATAAAATTGTAGCCAAATTAAGTTTAGGTAACATTTACAGCTGGCAAAAAAATTATGCAAACGCTGAAAAAACATATTATGACATCGTTTTTTTAGCGCATCAAAATAATATGCCGGAGATATTATGTACAGCAAATTATAATTTAGGAGATCTTTATTTCACCACAAAAAAATACGATAAGGCGTTGGTTTTTTTTAAAAAATCAGATTCGATAGCGGCGAGTACTAAAACCAATCAGGTAGATTATCTGAAATCAAATTATTATCAGGCAAAAATTTATAACATTCTAAAAGAGCCAGAACTTGCGTACAAACATTCTAAAATTTATTTGGACAATTACGAAAAATCGGAGTCAAAATTAAATGAAGAAATCCTGGAAGTAAATTATAAGCTGGGGGTTGGAGATTTGACTAATGAAATGGTGTCTATTCAGGAAAAATATAAATACGATGTTTTTATCAATAAAGCATTGAAAGTTTTTTATGTCATTTTATTTGTTTCAATTGTTTTTTTATTGATTAAAAACATCAGGGACAAAAACAAGGCTCATAAAAAAATGAATGACCTGATCGAGGAATTTAAAGCTAATTTAGAAAAGAAAGCAAATTATCCTGAACAAGAAGAAGAAATAACAGAAGAAGTTTTTGAGCAGGAAGAGGTTTTACTTAAGAAAGAAAATGCTAATTTAAGTATTGATGAAGCCAAAGAAAACAAAATAGTCGAAAAATTACTCGCGCTCGAAAACAAACTCGAATACCTGAATGCTGATTTTACGTTGCCTTACGTAGCAAAAAAAATAAAAACAAATACCACCTATTTATCTTATGTGGTAAATAAACGATTTGGTAAATCTTTTGGAGAATATTCGAACGAGCTTAAGATTAATTATGTAATCAACGAAATGATCACCAATCATATGTATCGTAAATATTCGACTCAGGCCATTGCAGAAAGTGTTGGGTTTAAAAATGCAGTTTCATTTGCTAAATCTTTTCGCAAAAGAACTGGAGTGTCTCCAGCTCAGTTTGCGAATAATATTTAATACATCACAGAATACTATTTCTGACTTGTTATATGATAATGCCTTTTATATCATTGGCAGAATTGAATTCTTAGTAAAACTGCTTTTATTGATTTTTGAAAATTGTTATTTTGAAAATCTTTAAATTAAGAAGTTTCATTGTATTCTTTAAATCTTACTAAAGTGTGCTTCCTTTTCCGTCTCCTTTAGATGGGTCAATAGACTGAGACTGCAATGTACTTCCTTTTCCATCTCCTTTAGACGGATCAATAGACGAATCACCTCCTGAAACAGTTCTTTGTTGATTTTTAGATAATTTTTCTGTTTGAAAATCGCTTATATTTAATTTTTGAGTTGTCATAATTAGTTTCTTTATTAATTAAATTATTGATGTAAAAATTGCAGTACATTTTTTTTTTAAATAATGATCTTAGATTGAGATCTTGGATTTTGAAGCTTTTTAAAAGCTACTACATTGCTCCTTTACCATCTCCTTTAGATGGATCAATGTCGTCACCTCCTGAAATAGTTTTTTGTTGGTTTTTAGCTATTTTTTCTGTTTGAAAATCTGTCAATTTTAATCCTTGATTTGTCATGTGTTTGAGTATTAGGGTTTATGATTTATCAAAACTAGACAAAAAGGAAAACCCTTAATCGAGATTCGTGTTTTGAAGCTTTTATGCGAAATATAATTGACATAAGTATTTGTTATTCAATTGTTTGAATGATTCATTCAGCCTGCTATAATTTATAAATTGTATGTAGTATAATTGATAAAATGTGTGTTCGTGAAGTTTTTTTTCGAATAAAAACAGCAATATTTGTATTGTAATTATGATTTTAAAGACTCAAAAGAAATGTTAAAACTTGTCCAAAAATTTCTACAAATAAACAGGTACTCAGAAATTAAAAATGAGTTTAAGGATTTGTTTCTTTCTCATCCCAATTACCCAAGTTTATTTGCCATAACAGATTCTCTGGATTTGCTATCTGTAGAGAATGCTGCAGTAAGAGTTTCGAAAGAACAAATTGTTGATTTACCATCTAATTTTTTGGCCTACTTTAAGGAAGAAATTATATTAGTCGAAAAAGCTAAAAACTTCGTTCGTATTAATACTTTAAAAAAAGGAAGCTTAAAAATGTCTTACGAGAATTTCCTTTTAGACTGGAATGGAGTAATCGTTGCAATAGAACCAAATAATGTTGTTGCCAGAGAAAATTTAAAAGTAGAATTCAGTTGGTTAAAATTTACTTTACCACTTTTGCTTGTAGTTGGATTATCTTTTTTTTATAATAACTATACGCTGTTTAGCATTATATTTTTAGCAACATCAGTTTTGGGGTTGATAGTAAGTATTTTTATAGTTCAGGAAAAATTAGGTTTTAAAAACAGTATCATTTCAAAATTTTGTAACCTTAGTTCAAATTCTTCCTGTAATTCTGTTATCAATAGTAAAGAAGGAAATAATAAATGGATTGGTTTTTCAGATTTGCCTCTTATTTTCTATGGGGCTAGTTTAATCGCTATTTTAATACAGCCGCTTTCATCGGCAATTTTTATTGGTTTTTTAAGTTTATTGGCCATTCCGGTAATTGTTTCCTCCATTTGGATTCAAAAGTTTGAGATTCAAAAATGGTGTGTAATGTGCCTGGCTGTTTCGGCCTTAATATTTGTGCAAAGTGCGATATGGTTTGCATCAGATTTGTTTACGTTAAGTTTTAGTTTTCAGGAAATTTTTCCTTTTGTATTTTCTGTTGTCCTTCTTATCCCAATTTGGTCCGTTTTAAAAACAATGGTAAAAAATGTTCTGGAGAATGAAAATTCACTGAAAGAGATGAAAAAATTCAAAAGAAATTACTCTTTATTAAATTTTTTGTCAAAAAAAGTGCCTTATCCAAATGGTTTAGAAGATTTAAGAGGATTGAATTTTGGAAACCGAAATGCAGCTGTCAAACTTTCTATCATTATAAGCCCAAGCTGCGGACATTGTCATAAAACATTTCAGGAGGCATTTGATTTAGTATTGAGATTTCCGGATAAGATATTCCTGAATGTACTATTCAATATTAATCCTGAAAATGCCGAAAATCCGTATAAGCCAGTTGTAGAAAGACTTTTGGCCATCAACAGAGCTACTCCCGGAAAAACCGTTGAAGCAATATCTGATTGGCATATAAAAAAAATGGGCCTGAAAAAATGGTTAAAAAAATGGCATGTTGATACTGTTAGCATCATGATAAATCAGGAAATACAAAAACAATACGAATGGTGTTCTAAAAATAATTTTAATTATACACCGGTTAAAATTGTCAATGATAAAGTATTTCCAAGTGAATATGAATTAAGCGAATTGAAATATTTCTTAAATGATTTTGTTGAGGAGACTACTACTAGTGAGGTTTTTGAAAAAATAGCCTAATAGTTCTAAAATATAATCTTATATACAATAGACATAAGCTTCAAATGTCTTTAATGATTGAAGTATAACTCACCAATAAACCCGTGCATTATGTTAGAAAAAATTTTAAATCAAGAAGGAACAAAAAAATTAACAACAGACGAAAAAAAGAAAATTGAAGGAGGAAGTGGTCCTTGTCCTCCAAATCAGGTTTATTATGGTAATAAATGTTGGGATAAAGTTCCTGATTAATTCTAAAACGCTAAAACCTATATTATGTTAAAAAATATTTTAAGCCTTGAAGGCGCAGTAGAATTAAGCGAAAATGAGCAAAAAGTAATAGCTGGAGGCAATGCTCCGGTTTGTAACGAAGGTTCTTTTGCAAAGAGATGCAACGAATTTGGAACCGTGCCTTATTACTGGGCTTGCGTACCAAATGGAACAAAATCTTGCTAATTACAGCATAATCAGAATAGAATGAAGTTGATTGTAATTAGTAACAAAAAACAAAAAACAGAGTTATGATAAAAAACATTTTAAACCTTGAAGGTGCCCAACTGTTAAGTACAGATGAGCAAAAAGTTATACAAGGAGGACAGCCTATAAAATCATCTACTTGTCACTGTTTTTGCAGTACTGGCAGTGCATCCTGTTTTACTTATTGTCCAGACGGATCAATTCCGGGCTTAAGTGAAGGAAGTACAGGTAATTGTAAATTTCCATTCGAATAAATCACTAGTTTTTATAACACTTTAAATTAAAATATCATGTTAGAAAATATCTTAAAAATAAAAGGAGCAGAAGTATTAAGCGCAAGTGAGCAAAAAAGTATTACAGGAGGAAGTGTTCCGCCGGATGGTGAGTGTGGAGAATTTGTTGTGTTTTATGCTACACAAGCACAATGTTTAGCGTATCCGCGTAATTTAAGACCAGCATATATAGGAAATAATCAATGTTCTATATTAATGGCTCCATGTTAATAAGAGGAACTTATTAATAATATTATTTGACTGAATAAATGAATGATATCTCATAAAGATGTTAAAAAAAATTTTGAATTTAGAAAATGCTCAAAGAATAACAAAAGTGGAGCAAAAAAATATATCAGGCGGAATTCCGGAATGCTGGATTTATGCTATTGAGGCTGGTTGTGTTTTAATACCGGCAGGCGGAACTTGTCCTGTAAATACATCTTCAGGCATATGTGAAACAAGTCGCCTTTGTTGCTAATTTTTAATCGTTTTAATAGAAATACAGTATAGCCTTTTTTAGAATTTAGTCATGTTTTTTTTAATTTGTAGGCGCTCGATCGTGGAACATTGAGCAATTTCCCCACATTGATGATTGGTGTTGGGATTCTTTAGGAAAATTGGCCACTGAGTTGATTTTAATTGGTTAGGGTTAACCAGTGCCATCTCCTACAGAAATTGTATTTCTAATAAATATGGTTTATAAATACCCTAACAGAGAAGATATCAATCTTCTCTGTTTTTTTTTCACAGAATAAAATAGTAGGATAGTTTTTTAATAGACAGACGCTTCGACTGTCTTAAAGTGATTGAAGTACTAACAAATCAAAAAACAAATTATGAAAAAATTAAAAAATTTAATTGGAGTAGAAGTTTTAAGTGCTGTTGAAAAGAAAAGTATCAATGGCGGAGGTCCGGGAATTGAGGCTTGTTATTGTCCTGATGGCACTTTTGCAGGGATTATACATCCTGGTGAAGGTGAGGTTTGCTCATCAGTTATTGAGGAAAGTTGTTTACTGGATAGCTAATTTTTTATAATTTAAAATACAAAAAACCGCCTCATATTTTTTATTTGGGCGGTTTCTTTTATACAGATCCTAGCGGTATTTTGAATGATATAGAATGATCGAATAAATTGATTTAAAGATTAAATAGAAATTGGATGCAGGAAATGTAATCAGTTTAAAATAAGTTGTTTAAATTGATTACAAAAAGAGAGAATAATTAATTTAATAGTAAATATCATATTTTTGTTAAATAAAGAAATTTAATCTTAAATTGCTCTGAAATAAATGAATATAAGTTGAAAAAATTCACCAATTATAAGCAGGCTGATTATAAGGATTGTGGCCCGACATGTTTAAAAATAGTAGCGAAACATTACGGAAAAACAATCAACATTCAGGAGTTGAGGGACATTAGCGAAACAACTCGTGAAGGTAGTAACTTGCTTTTTTTAAGCGATGCCGCAGAGAAAATTGGTTTTAGGACTTTAGGTGTAAAATTAAATTTAGAAAGATTACACGAGGCTCCATTACCTTGTATTTTGCATTGGAATAAAAACCATTATGTAGTACTTTATAAAATCAAAAGAGGAACCTATTACATCTCTGATCCGGCTTTTGGTTTAATCGAATATAATAAGCAGGATTTTATTAAATTCTGGATAGGTAATAATGCAGACGAATTTACTCAGGAAGGAGTTGCATTACTGATGGAAGCCGCACCAAAGTTTTTTCAGTCTGAATTTGATAAGGAAGAAAATAAAGGTTTAGGTTTTGCATTATTGTCGCAATACGTTTTGCGGTACAAATCATTTCTAATACAACTTAGTATAGGGTTATTGGCCAGCAGTTTGCTGCAGCTAATTTTTCCGTTTTTAACCCAAAGTATTGTCGATGTCGGGATACAAAATCAAAACATTCATTTTATTTACTTAATTCTTTTTGCGCAATTATTTCTTTTTGCCGGAAAAACAGGTCTGGAACTCATCAGAAGCTGGATATTACTGCATCTTTCTACCCGCATCAATATTTCTCTTATTTCAGATTTCTTTATTAAATTAATGAATCTGCCTATTTCTTTTTTTGATGTGAGAATGACAGGAGATATTATGCAGCGTATTAATGATCATCGCAGAATCGAAAAAATTCTCACTACATCATCATTAAATGTTTTGTTTTCTGTAATTAATATGTTTGTACTGGGCGGAGTACTGGCTTATTTTAATGTTCAGATATTTTTTGTGTTTTTTGCGGGAAGTATTCTTTATTTTGGCTGGATCACTTTATTCTTAAAACGAAGAGAAGTTCTCGATTATAAACGTTTTGCCGAGGTTTCGAACGAGCAAAACAAAGTGATGGAACTTATTAACGGAATGCAGGAAATTAAACTGCATAATGCCGAAAAACAAAAACGCTGGGGTTGGGAGTATATTCAGGCCAGACTTTTCAGGGTTTCGATAAAAGGATTGGTTTTAGAGCAAACACAAACTATTGGTTCATCTGTCATTAATGAACTGAAAAATATTTTCATCATATTTCTTTCTGCCAAACTGGTAATCGATGGTTCTATAACGTTGGGTATGATGCTGGCGATAAGTTCGATCGTAGGAAGTTTAAACGGACCTATTACGCAGCTTATAGAATTTGTGAGAGAACTTCAGGATGCTAAAATTTCATTGGCAAGATTGTCTGAAATTCATGAGAAAGAAGATGAAACACAACAGGAAGTTCATCAAACCAGTGATGTCCCTTTTGATTCTGATATCGAGATAAAAAATCTTTCGTATCGTTATCTGGGATCAGATATTCCGGTTTTAGATGATTTGAGCCTAAAGATTCCCGCCAATAAAGTCACAGCCATAGTAGGTGTTAGCGGAAGCGGAAAAACGACTTTAATGAAGCTGCTTCTTAAGTTTTATGAACCTGAGAAAGGAGAAATAACGATTGGCAATACACAGTTTAAAAATATTTCGCAAAAAGCATGGCGATCCAATATTGGCGCCGTGATGCAGGAAGGTTTTATTTTTAGTGATACGATCGCTAATAATATTGCTTTTGGCGTAGATAAGGTCGATAAAGAACGCTTGGTTTATGCCTCAGATGTAGCCAATATAAAAGAATATATCAGCGGTTTGCCTTTGGGCTATAATACTAAAATTGGAGCCGAAGGAACAGGAATGAGCACCGGACAAAAACAGCGTATGCAAATAGCAAGAGCAGTTTATAAAAATCCTGAGATATTGTTTTTTGATGAAGCAACATCAGCCTTAGATGCCAATAATGAAAAAGAAATTATGCGCAAACTGGATATTTTTTTTAAAGATAAGACCGTTGTGGTTATTGCGCACCGACTGAGTACAGTGATGAATGCAGATCAAATTGTGGTTTTAGACAAAGGAAAAATTATTGAAATTGGCAATCACTCTGCTTTGGTAGAACAAAAAGGAAATTATTTTGAACTGGTTAAAAATCAATTACAATTAGGAAATTAATCATGGCAGAAGATACTACATTTGAATTAAGAAGTGAGGAAGTGCAAGATATCCTTACCAGAGTACCCCACTGGATGATTCGCTGGGGAACCGTTTTGATATTTGTAATTATTTTTATGTTGTTTTTTGTATCCTGGTTCATCAAATATCCGGATGTTGTGAATACCGAAATTGTTATTACAACCAATATTCCGCCAGAGAAAATAGTATCAAAATCTTCCGGTCGTATCGAAGCGATTTTGGTAAAAAACAAATCGATAGTTTCAAAAAACAGTACACTCGCAATTATCGAAAACACAGCGAATTACAAAGATGTGTTTTTATTGAAAAAAATAGTGGATGAATATAATATCAACAATCCGCAAAAAGCTTTTCCTTTTGCTTTGCTAAAAAATGCGCAATTGGGTGAAATCGAAAGTGCCTTCGCTGTTTTTCAAAAAGATTATCAGGCCGAAGCGTTAAATAAAGATTTACAGCCTTTTCAGGTCGAAAACAGAGCACAGGTTTCGGAGAAAGTACAGATAAAGGAAAGATTGGAAATTCTGCAGCAGCAAAAGATAATTAATGAAAGTGAATTGCAGCTTCAGAAAAACGAAATTGCCCGTTTTGAAACCTTATTCAATAAAGGAATTATTTCGGCTCAGGAAATGGAAGCCAAAAAGCTGGGTTATCTTCAGGCACAGAAGAGCTATAAGAGTCTTTTAACCTCTATTTCCCAATTAAAGTCCTCTTTGATTGATAATTCAAAATTAAGTCAGAATTCGCAAATAAGCGGCACTAAAGAAGAAGTTACCTTAGGAAGAAATATGGCGCAGTCTTTTTATCAGCTTAAAAAAGTAATAAAAGATTGGGAATTTGCTTATGCACTAAACTCTTCTGTTAGCGGAGTGGTTACCTTTTTGCAGGTTTGGACAGAAAGCCAAACCATAAATGTTGGGGATAATGTTTTCTCTATTGTTCCGGATACTAAAAATGGTTTTGTAGGCAAAGTAAAAGCACCGGCCTTAAATTCCGGGAAGATAAAAGTGGGGCAAACGGTAAATATCCGATTAGCGAATTTTCCGGACAGAGAATTTGGTGTACTAAAAGGAAAGATTCAGAACATTTCTCTGGTTCCGGACAAAGATGGAAATTTATTATTAGATGTCGCGCTGCCAAACGGACTGCAAACTTCTTATAAAAAACAAATCGTTTTTCAGCAGGAAATGAAAGGAAGTGCGGAAATTGTAACTGAAGATCTTCGACTAATCGAAAGAATTCTGTATCAGTTTAAGAGTATTTTTGAGCAGGTTTAAAACTTTAGATAAAACTCTTTTGTCAATTCTATATATTCCGGAGTATAAACATGCCGATCGATTTCGATTGTTAATTCGTCGATTTCGGGTACTGCAGTTTCATTTCGGCTAAAAGCCAATAAACTGCGCTTTATCGTTGAGGTTGGAGTGCCTTTTACGCGTGTAATTTTTGCGGGATATAATTCTGATTCTTTCGCTAAAGCGATAAATTTTGCTTCTTCTTTAAAAGGAATAATTATAGCAAATATTCCGTTTTCAGATAAAAGCAAATCGGCAGCTTCAACCAGTTCTTCAAAAGGCATGGCATCCTGAAAACGAGCTAAATCACGTTGTTCATTTTCAGTTTTATAATCTTCGGCATAAAAAGGAGGATTTGAAACAATAAGATCATATTCATCTTCCGGTTCCTCGATAAATTCATCTAAGCCAGCATGAAAACAAAACAAGCGATCACCCCAAGGAGAATTTTCAAAATTATCAACGGCTTGTTCATAAGCATCCTCGTCAATTTCCAAGGCATCAATTTGTTCCGCATGGGTTCGTTGAGCAAGCATCAAAGCAATAATTCCGGTTCCTGCACCAATATCTAATACACTAAATGGATTATGATGAATTGGAGCCCAAGAGCCTAATAAAACGCCGTCTGTACCAACTTTCATGGCAGTTTTATCTTGTTGAATAGAGAATTGCTTGAATGTAAACATAAAAATTAAATTCCAATTTTTTTTAAATTCCAAATTCCAACCAAAAAAAGGAAATTCCAATATTTAAATTCCAAATTCCAAACTGATTGGTGAAATTCAATTCTTTTAAATTTCAAATTATAATTGGAAAAGTAAATCTTTGTGGTTGATTTGTTTTGCAAAAATAAGACTAAAATCTTTATTAATTATTCAGAAGTTTTAGTGATTATTGCCGATAGAATCTTTCTTAATTCTTCGACTTCAAATAATAAAGAATCTGAAAGTATTTTTTGATCAGGATTTAGTTCGTGAAGTAATCGTAGCCAGAATTTGGATTCTTTGGCTTCTTTTCTAGAAATTTTAAGTCTGAATATTAAATCTTTATCCCCAAGTTTTTCATTTGCTTCAATGTAATTCGCTCCAACAGATCCGGATGATCTCACTAATTGTTTGCCGTCTTCGATATTGGATGTTGTTTTGGGTAAAGTTCTAATATATGTTCTGCATTCTTTTGCAAACAAGAAAGTCCTTTCCTCTAAATCGTATGGTTTGTTCATAATAAAATTCCAAATCTTAAATTCCAATCTTATAGAGTTCAAAGATAGTTTGAATACTTTATATTTTGAAAGTTTTTTCTTTCTTTTTTAATTTGAAAATAAAATTTTCATCCCAATATTGGAATTTGGAATTTAAAAGAATTGGAATTTATTCTTTGTTTGGAATTTGGAATTTAAATATTGGAATTTCCTTTTTTTGGTTGGAATTTGGAATTTTAAAAAATTGGAATTTCCTTTTACAAGTACATTTCAACAAGCCCTTCAGGCAAATTCATGATAACTTTTTTATTCTCACGATCAATTTTTACAAGGAAATGATCGATCATCGGAATCAGCATTTCTACTTCGCCATTCAAAACTTCAAAAAGAGGTTGGGCGGTAGAATCGTTTACGGCAACAATTTTTCCAAAAACGCCTAAACGCTGATCTTCAATTTCAAAACCGATAACTTCGTGGAAATAAAATTTGTTGCCGGAAAGTTTTGGCAACATATTCAAAGGAAGATAAATGGCATTACCCATAATGGCGTCTGCATCTTCTTCGGTATTCATATCTTCAAAACGAATTCTAAGAAAGTCGTTTTTGTGCAATGAACTTTTTTCAATAAAAAAAGGAACCAGGTGTTTATTGCATTCAATAAACACTG
>Ga0247803_1000981_pt1 | contig 15031 bp, 11 predicted proteins | sample UWRJL014104B1_FD_180928 | JGI IMG/M metagenome (GOLD analysis project Ga0247803, IMG submission 180928) | Plant litter microbial communities from Arlington Agricultural Research Station in Wisconsin, United States - UWRJ-L014-104B-1 | ecosystem: Environmental > Terrestrial > Plant litter >...
CCCGCTGCAAGGGCCCGGCGGGGACGCCGTGGAAGCCGTCCGGGAACTCGTCCTTGATGTAGCTGGTGGACAGGTCGCCCGAGCGGAACCGCTCCTGATCCATGACGGCGGCCAGGAAGGGGACGTTGTGGCCGAGGCCCGACAGGTGGGTGTCCTCCAGCGCGCGGGCCATGCCGTCCACGGCGGCGATGCGGGTCTCCCCCCAGGTGCAGAGCTTGGCGATCATGGGGTCGTAGAACATTGAGATCTCATCGCCCTCGCGGACGCCGGAGTCGTTGCGCACGACATAGGGGGCGGTCGGCCCCTCATGCTCGCCCTCGTCGGGTTGTTCGTAGCGGACGAGGCGGCCGATCGAGGGCAGGAAGCCGCGATAGGGGTCCTCGGCGTAGATACGGCTCTCGATGGCCCAGCCGTTGATCTTCAGATCGTCCTGACCAAAGGCCATGGTCTCGCCCGCCGCCGAACGGATCATCTGTTCGACCAGATCGACGCCGGTGATCAGCTCGGTCACCGGGTGTTCGACCTGCAGCCGGGTGTTCATTTCCAGGAAGTAGAAGCTGCGGTCCTGACCCGCCACGAACTCCACCGTGCCGGCGGAATCGTAGTTCACGGCGCGGGCCAGGGCGATGGCCTGATCGCCCATTAGCTTGCGGGTGGCGTCGTCCAGCAGGGGCGAGGGCGCCTCTTCGATGACCTTCTGGTTACGGCGCTGGATAGAGCATTCGCGGTCGAACAGGCTGACGATATTGCCGTGCTTGTCGCCCAGCACCTGGATCTCGATATGGCGCGGATTGACGATGAATTTCTCGAGGAAGACCCGGTCGTCGCCGAACGCGGTCAGGGCCTCGGCCTTCACCGCCGCAAAGCCCTCGGCCATGTCGTCGTCGGATTCCGCGACCCGGATGCCCTTGCCGCCGCCGCCCGCCGAGGCCTTGATCATGACCGGATAGCCGATCTCGCGGGCGATCTTGACCGCCTCTTCGGTCGTTTCGATCAGGCCCATGTGGCCGGGCACGGTGGAGACGCCCGCCTCGGCGGCGAACTTCTTGGAGGTGATCTTGTCGCCCATGGCCTCGATGGCGTGCGGGTTCGGGCCGATGAAGGTGATGCCCTCGGCCTCCAGCCGGCGCGCAAAGACCGGGTTTTCCGACAGGAAGCCGAAGCCGGGGTGGACGGCCTCTGCGCCCGACTGGCGCACGGCGTCCACGATCTTGTCCTGGATCAGATAGGACTGGGCGGCGGGCGAGCCGCCGATATGGATGGTCTCGTCGGCCATCTCATAGGCCAGCGACCCGGTGTCGGCGTCCGAGTGCACCAGCACCGTCTTGATGCCCATCTTGCGACAGGTCTTGATGATCCGAACGGCGATTTCGCCCCGGTTGGCGATGAGGATTTTGGAGAACATTTTTACGTCCTAAGCTCTGCGCATCGTCAGCAAAGCCAACTAGAAATTAAGTTCGATAGCCAAGTCGGTCCAGAAATCGGTGACGTCTTGGAGGACGGCATTTGCGACCAACCAACGCTGATCGACTTCGATTTCTTCACCCAGATCGATCAACAAGTAGGGCAGTCCGAAAGGGCCGATGCCGTAAGGGCCATCGCCATATCCCTCGATTTGGACAGCCGCAGCTACGGGCAGACAATGTTTGCTGCCGTTCGCAAGTTCTTGAAGCAGGCCGAAGTGAGGGCAGTTTGTATCAAGCCATTTCACCCAGTCATCCTTTGAGCGCAGAGCAGAGCCGCGCACCAAAGCGGGCTTGATCGGCTTAAGCACCAAGCGCCACACCCATTCATAAAGGTGATAGGCGGATAGGACGGCGTTTATAGCCAAGTCCGCATTTTCGATTTCAGCTTGGAGGGCCGCATTGTCACGCGCCGCCTTTGCCCTGAAGTCTGTCGCTGTGGTGATGCCGAACACGCCGTTCACCTACAGCGGAATGTTGTCGTGCTTCTTCCAGGGGTTTTCCTGGACCTTGTTCTTCAACGTACCCAGCGCGCGGATCAACCGCCGCCGCGTGCCATGCGGCATGATGACGTCGTCGATATAGCCCAGGCCCGCCGCCACGAAGGGGTTGGCGAACTTGTCTTTGTACTCGGCCTCGCGGGCGGCCAGGGCCTCGGGGTCGCCGGCCTCCTTGCGGAAGATGATCTCGACCGCGCCCTTGGCGCCCATGACCGCGATCTCGGCGGTGGGCCAGGCGTAGTTGACGTCGCCGCGCAGGTGTTTGGAGCTCATCACGTCATAGGCGCCGCCATAGGCCTTGCGCGTGATCAGGGTCAGTTTCGGCACTGTCGCCTCGGCATAGGCGAACAGCAGCTTGGCCCCGTGTTTGATCAGGGCGCCGTACTCCTGCTTGGTGCCGGGCATAAAGCCGGGCACGTCGACGAAGGTGACGATGGGCAGACCGAAGGCGTCGCAGAAGCGCACGAAGCGGGCGGCCTTGCGGCTGGAATCGATGTCCAGAACCCCGGCCAGGACCTGGGGCTGGTTGGCGACGATGCCGACCGGCTGGCCGTCCAGACGGCCGAAGCCGCAGACGATGTTCCGGGCGAAGTCGGCGCCGATCTCGAAGAAGTCGGCCTCGTCCACCGTCTTCAGGATCAGCTCCTTCATGTCATAGGGCTGGTTCGGACTGGCCGGGATCAGGGTGTCTAGGCTGGCCTCGTCACGCACCGGATCGTCATAGCTCTCGCGGACGGGCGGCTTCTCGCGGTTCGACAGGGGCAGGAAGCCGATCAGGCGGCGGACCTCGGACAGGGCCTCCAGATCGTTCTCGAAGGCGCCGTCGGCGACGCCGGATTTTTGCGAATGGACCTTGGCGCCGCCCAGGTCCTCGTGGGTGACGACCTCGTTGGTGACCGTCTTCACCACGTCCGGGCCGGTCACGTACATATAGGACGTGTCCTTCACCATGAAGATGAAGTCGGTGATGGCGGGCGAATAGACGTCGCCGCCCGCGCACGGCCCCATGATGACGCTGATCTGGGGAATGACGCCCGAGGCCAGGGTGTTCTGCAGGAAGATGTCGGCGTATCCGGCCAAGGCCTCGACCCCCTCCTGGATGCGCGCGCCACCGGCGTCGAACAGGCCGATGATGGGCGCGCCGGTCGTCAGGGCCATCTTCTGCAGCTTGACGATCTTGGCCGCGTGGGCCCCCGAGAGCGATCCGCCGAAGACGGTGAAATCCTTGGAAAACACATAGACCAGACGGCCGCCGATGGTGCCGCGCCCCGTGACGACGCCGTCGCCGGGGATGCGCTGTTTCTCCATGCCGAACTGGGTCGAGCGGTGCTCGACGAACATGTCGGTCTCTTCGAACGACCCCTCGTCCAACAGGACGGCGATGCGCTCGCGCGCCGACAGCTTGCCCTTGGCGTGCTGGGCCGCGATCCGCGCCTCGCCGCCGCCCAGGACCGCTCCGGCCCGGCGTTGTTCCAGTTGTTCGAGAATGTGCTGCATCTGGATTTCCTACTCGCGAGTAGAGTTATTGGCGGATTGTTGCCCAGTGGTCAACGGGGGTCGGTCAACGGGGGCGCACGCCTTCGGAGAAGGTGTCCCACAGGCGTTCGGCGATTTCCTCGGGGCTCAGATTGCCATCGGGCGCGTACCACTGGGCGATGGAGTTCATGGCGCCCGAGATGACGAAGGTCGACATCCGCACGTCGGCGGTGCGCAGTGAGCCGTCGCGGACCCCCTCGCGCAACAGGTCGCGGATACGGGCGTCCACCTTGCGCTTGACGGCGCGCAGGCGGTCGCGAACCTCGGGCGTCAGCTCGACATCGGGCACGCGGTGCAGGCAGCGGCCATAGACGGTGGCGGTGATTTCCACATATTTCTGAACGACTTGATGCAGCCGTGCGCGACCATCGGCGCCGGCGACCGCGCCTTCCTCGACCGCCTCGGAATAGCCGTCGAGCGCGACCGAGAAACAGGCGCCCAGCAGGGCCTGCTTGCCCCCGGCGTAGTAGTAGATGGTCGGTTTGGACACGCCGAGCCGGGCGGCGATGTCGTCGATGGAGGTGGCGCCGTATCCGTCCTGCACGAAGGCCGAGGCGGCGGCCGACAGTACGGCTTCGCGCTTGGCGTCCGCTCCACCGGTCCAGGGGTCGTCGGCGGCAGGGGTGACGGCGATGCTACTCATGCGTCGGATGTATCACGAAACGCGCAAAATCAAATCCTCCTCCATCGGGGGAGGTGGCGCGGCGCGGCTTCGCGTCGTGACGGAGGGGGCTCACACCACACACCGAATTCGGGGCCGGCCCCCTCCACCCCAGCGCAAGGGCGCTGCGGTCCCCCTCCCCCGACGGGGGAGGATTGGGGAGGATTGGTCAGTAAGGCGACAGCCGCCCGACGCTGCGGGCGCACAGATCCTTGACCCAGGTCCGCACGGCCCGCATCCGCGCGGTGTCGTGAACCTCGCGGTGGGTGCTGAGCCAGAAGCGGCGCTCCAGAAGGACGGCAGGCAAAACCCGCTCCAGGCCCTCGGCCAGGAAACAGGGCAACACGCCGATGCCGCCGCCCGAGGCGATGATCTCGCGCTGGCCCCGGATGGAGGATGAGGCCAGGTGCGGCGTCAGTCCGGGGCGGACCTCATCGAGATAGCGCAGCTCGGGCGTGATGATCAGGTCGTCGACATAGCCGACGATCTCGAACCCGGTCAGGTCCTCGACGGCGTCCGGCGCGGTGCGGTTCGCCAGGTAGTCGGGCGCGGCGTAGAGGGCGAGCTGATACGGCGTCAGGGGCTCGACGATCAGCCGCCCGCTGTCGGGGGTGTTCAGGGTGATGGCCATGTCGACCTCGCGGCGGCTGGCCGACAGGTATCCCGCGCTGGCCGCCAGCTCGATGCGCAGGCCGGGGCGCTTGCGGCGCAGGTCGGGCAGGGCGGGGGCCAGGACGGCGCCGCCGAAGCCCTCTGACGTGCTGATGCGGACGGTGCCGGCGACGGCGTCAGACCCCTTGCCTCCTTGGGCTAGGTCGCCGACGCCGCTCATTGCGCTTTCGGCCTGAAGGCCGACTTCCAGCAGTTGGGCGCCCGCGGGGGTCAATTGCAGGCCGGACGCCGAGCGGACCACCAGGGTCGACTTCAGCGAGCTTTCCAGGCGCGCCACGCGGCGGCCGACGGTGGCGGCGTCGATGCCCAGCCTCTGCGCCGCCCCGCCCAGAGATCCGGCCCGAGCGGCGGCCACGAAGATGCGAATATCGTCCCAGTCGAACATTGCATGATCGCACACGGGTTGATGCAGAAATGCAAGATGACTTAGCGCGCGATCCGCACGATCGCCCCCTCGGCCGGATCCCCCTCGCCATCGGCTAGGGCGCGCACGACCTGGGCCGCCGCTTCCAGACCCTGATGCTCCACGATGCGGATCCAGGGCGAGACGGGATCGACGGCGCGCTCGAAGAAGGCCTTCTGGTCGGAGAAGAAGCGGTCATAGAAGGCGCGCAATGTGCCGCGCGCTCGGTGGGCGTCCAGGCAGGTTGCGGCGAAGAAGAACTCGGGCCTGGGGCCGATCAGGTCCGGATCGTCGGTGGGGAATTCGTTGCCCTGGGTCGAGCCGACCAGGCAGTCGTATTTCAGGTCGTCGCCGAAATGGGCGTGGACCCGGCGGCGTAAGTCGGGGTCTCCGGCCAGGTCGAGATACAGGGTCGGGACGCCCGTCTTCAGCATGGCCAGCTCGTCATAGTCATGCACCGCGTCATAGGCGCCCATGGCCTCGACAAAGGGCCGGTTGCGGGCGCCGGTCAGGGCGATCAGACGGACCTCGTCCTCGGCCATGCTGTAGGCCGCGCCATAGGCCGTCTTGGACGAGGCGCTGGAGACCACCACCTGTTTGGCGCCGAAGAAGTCGTGGTCGCGCAGGAAGTCCACCGCCGTGTAGGAGGTGATGAACAGGGGGCGGAAGATGGCCTCGGCGTTTTCCAGCTCGGCCGCATAGTTGGCGTCGCCCGCGCACAGGACATAGCGGTTGTAGATGTCGGGCACGGCCTTTCGCCACGGAGAGGCGTCGGCGAACCCGCCACGCGAGACCTTCTCGACCTGCACGGTCAGGGTGTCGGCCATGGGGAAGAAGCCGAAGACGCGCGCCCCGACCGCAACGCCCGGCGCATGGGACGCAACCACCTCGGCAAAGCCCCAGACCGGCATCAGGCCGTGGTCGTCGCGCCCGGTCGGGAAGACCTGCCAGTATCCGATGGCGTCTCCATAGGCGGCGTAGGTGATGTTGTTGGTGGTGATCGAGAACCGGTCCAGCGCCAGGATGGCCTCGCCGTCGGCCAGCACGGGCGGGGCGACGGTTTCCATCAGGGTGGCGCCCAGGTCGGCCTTCAGCGTCATCAGGCGGGCGTTGGCGTCGGACATGGCGTCTCCTCAAGACTGTTTTGCCGACAGGCTAACGAGGATCGAAGATGACGCAGGAGCAGCTTTGGTCAGAAAAATGACCTGCATTTCTGCGCACTCATTGCTGCAACTTTGCAATGCACAGGCGCGCGCGGGGGTGCTAGACCCCGGTCCAACAAATAAAAGCCCGCTCAGGCCACCGACAACAGGGAGTTCGCCCATGCGCGACATCAATCACTTCATCGACGGTGCGTCCTTCACCGGCGCCTCTGGCCGCTTCTCGGACGTGTTCAACCCCAACACCGGCGAGGTCCAGGCCCGCGTGCAGCTGGCCACCGACAGCGAGATGGATCGCGCGATCCAGTCGTCGCAGGTCGCATTCGAAAGCTGGTCTCAGGTCAATCCTCAGCGCCGCGCCCGCGTCATGTTCGAATACAAGCGCCTGATCGAAGCCAACATGCAGGAGCTGGCCGAGATGCTGTCAGCCGAGCATGGCAAGGTCGTCGCCGACTCCAAGGGCGACATCCAGCGCGGCCTGGAAGTGGTCGAGTTCGCCTGCGGCATCCCCCACGTCCTGAAGGGCGAATACACCTGGGGCGCCGGTCCCGGCATCGACGTCTATTCGATGCGCCAGCCCCTGGGCGTCGTGGCGGGCATCACCCCGTTCAACTTCCCGGCCATGATCCCGATGTGGATGTTCGGCATGGCCATCGCTGTCGGCAACACCTTCATCCTGAAGCCTTCGGAGCGTGATCCGTCGGTGCCGGTCCGTCTGGCCGAACTGATGATGGAAGCGGGCGCTCCCGCCGGCGTGCTGAACGTAGTGCACGGCGACAAGTCCGCCGTCGACGCCATCCTGACCCACCCGCAGGTCCACGCCGTCAGCTTCGTCGGCTCGTCCGACATCGCCAACTATGTCTATCAACTGGGCGCCGCCAACGGGAAGCGCGTTCAGGCCATGGGCGGCGCCAAGAACCACGGCATCGTCCTGCCCGACGCCGACCTGGACCAGGTGGTCAAGGATCTGTCGGGCGCCGCCTTCGGCTCGGCCGGCGAGCGCTGCATGGCTCTGCCGGTCGTGGTGCCGGTCGGCAAGAAGACGGCCGACGAACTGCGTGAACGCATGGTCGCGGAGATGGCCACTTTGCAGGTCGGCGTCTCGACCGACGCCGCCGCCCACTATGGCCCCGTCGTCACCGCCGCCCACAAGGCGCGTGTCGAAGGCTGGATCGACCAGGGCGTCAAGGAAGGCGCCGAGCTGGTCGTCGATGGTCGCGGCTTCAAGCTGCAAGGCCACGAGAACGGCTTCTTCGTCGGCCCGTCGCTGTTCGACAAGGTCACGCCGGACATGGAATCCTACAAGGAAGAGATCTTCGGCCCCGTGCTGCAGATCGTCCGCGCCGCCAGCTTCGAAGAGGCCCTGGAGCTGCCCAGTAAGCACCAGTACGGCAACGGCGTCGCTATCTTCACCCAGAACGGCCGCGCGGCCCGCGACTTCGCCGCCCGCGTCAATGTCGGCATGGTCGGCATCAATGTGCCGATCCCGGTGCCGGTCGCCTATCACAGCTTCGGCGGCTGGAAGCGTTCGGCCTTCGGCGACACCAACCAGTACGGCATGGAAGGTCTGAAGTTCTGGACCAAGGTCAAGACCGTCACCGCCCGTTGGCCCGACAGCGATCTGGAGCACGTCGACAGTTCGTTCGTCATCCCGACGATGGCCTGACGAAAAGAGACGGCGCGGCTTTCTCCTCCCCAGCCGCGTAAACTTCCGCCCGGGTCGAACGCATGCGTTCCCCGGGCGTATCTTCTTCGAGGAACGACGATGGACTTTGCCCTTTCCGACGACCAGCGCGCCATTCAGGACGCCGCCCGCGCTTTCGCCGAGGCAGAACTCGCCCCGCATTCGGCCGAGTGGGACGAGCACAAGATCTTCCCCGTCGACACCATGCGGGCCGCGGCCGAGATGGGCTTCTGCGGCATCTATACGGGCGAGGAACACGGCGGCATGGCGCTTGGCCGGGTCGAGGCGGCGGTGATCTTCGAGGAGCTGTCGCGCGGCGACGTGGCGACGGCGGCCTTCATCTCGATCCACAACATGTCCACCTGGATGATCGACAAGTTCGGCTCCGACGACCTGCGGGCGCGCTATGTCTCGTCGCTGGTGTCGATGGACAAGATCGCCTCCTACTGTTTGACCGAGCCGGGCTCCGGGTCGGACGCCGCCTCGATGCGGACCAGCGCCAAGCGCGACGGCGACCACTGGGTGCTGAACGGCTCCAAGGCCTTCATCTCGGGCGCCGGGACCTCGGACGTCTATGTCGTCATGGCCCGGACGGGCGGGGAGGGGCCCAAGGGCGTCTCGACCTTCGTCGTCGACAAGGACGCGCCCGGCCTCAGCTTCGGCGCCCAGGAACGCAAGATGGGCTGGAACGCCCAGCCGACCGCCATCGTCCAGTTCGACGACTGTCGCATCCCGGCGGCCAACCTGCTGGGTCAGGAAGGCGACGGCTTCAAATACGCCATGATGGGGCTGGACGGAGGGCGGCTGAACATCGCCGCCTGCTCCCTGGGCGGGGCGCGTCTGGCGCTGGAAACGGCGCAGGACTACGTCAAGACGCGCAAGCAGTTCGGCAAACCCCTGGCCGAGCTTCAGGCTCTGCAGTTCAAGCTGGCCGACATGGCGACCGATCTGGAGGCGGCGCGCCTGATGGTGCTGCGCGGCGCCTGGGCTCTGGACACCGGCCATCCGGAAAAGACCAAATGGTGCGCCATGGCCAAGCGGTTCGCCACCGACGCCTGTTTCCAGATCGCCGACGAGGCCCTGCAGCTGCACGGCGGATACGGCTATCTGAAGGACTATCCGCTGGAGCGGATCGTGCGCGACCTGCGGGTCCACCGCATCCTGGAAGGCACCAACGAGATCATGCGCGTCATCACCGCGCGCGAAATGCTGCGCGACTAGACAGCACACACATCAGGGAAGAACGACCATGAAGATCGCATTCATCGGCCTGGGCAATATGGGCGGCGGCATGGCCGCGAACCAGGCCAAGGCGGGCCATCAGGTTCTGGCGTTCGACCTGTCGCAGGCGGCGCTCGATCGGGCCAGGGCCGCCGGCTGCACCCCCGTCGCCTCGGTCGCCGAGGCGGTCAGGGACGCCGAGGTCGTCATCACCATGCTGCCCGCCGGGCCGCATGTCCTGTCGGTCTATTCGGAACAGATCATCGGCGCGGCGCCGACCAGCGCCCTGCTGCTCGACTGCTCGACCATCGACGTGGACACGGCGAGGAAGGCCGCCGCACTGGCCGGAGAGGCCGGATATGTCTTCGCCGACGCCCCCGTCTCGGGCGGCATCATGGCGGCCGAAGCGGGCACCCTGGCCTTCATGGTCGGCTGCGTCGAGGACCAGTTCGCCCGCATCGAGGCGGCGCTGGAGCCCATGAGCCGCGTCACCATGCGCGCCGGCGACCACGGTACGGGCCAGGCGGCCAAGATCTGCAACAACATGATCCTGGGCATCAACATGATCGCCACCTGCGAGGGGATCGCCCTGGCCGAGAAGCTGGGTCTGGACCCGGTCAAATTCTTCGACATCGCGTCCAAGTCCTCGGGCCAGAGCTGGAGCGTCACCACCTATTATCCGTGGCCCGGCCCGGTGCCGACGGCGCCGTCGAACCGCGACTATGACGGCGGTTTCGCCACGGCCATGATGCTCAAGGACCTGAAGCTGGCCCAGGACGCAGCGGCCAAATCCGGCGCCGCCACTCCCCTGGGCGCCCAGTCCGAGGCCCTGTTCCAGCTGTTCGAACGCCAGGGTTTCGGCGGCCGCGACTTCTCCGCCATCCTGCAGATGCTGCGCGGCAAGATGGGCGAGCTGAAACAGGGCTGAGCCGCAGGGGCGGCATAGGCTACGGCCAAAGATCACCGCGGATTTCACCACCAAAGCGTAAGGCGCCCGAGAAGGGCGATACGCCCTCAAGGTCGCGTCCCTCATCGGGCGTGAAGCTGACATGCGGGCGGAAGCGATCGAATTCGCGCTCTGCGTCGCAGGCCGACCATTGGCGGTGCCGCGCCGTCAGGGCGCGAGAAGCGAATTCGAGCACGATCAAACCGCCGAACCGCGAGACCCGCCTGCGACCCTTTGCACGAAGGACAAGCGGTCTGTCGTCCAGAGCGAGAATGGCGCCAGCGTCAGGCCGCACGATTGTCACGTGCCACGCTTCTGGAACTAAGTCGTGGAAGCCTTCGGCTTTCGCCCACTCGGCGAGGGTCTCGGCGTTGAGAAGAGGGCGGCCAATCCAACTCAGCATGGGGGTTTAGTTCTGCTGATCGCACAGACGCTGCAATGAAAGTCGGCCGCCCGCGAGTTGACCGCCAAGGCGGTCAGGGGCTCGGCGCCGCAGTTGGGACAAAAGGCGTTGGCGGCGGTCCAGCCTTCACTCCGCACGCGGGCGTTCTGGGTCGCACGCTTTAAGACGGCCACGTCTTCAGCGAAGTCGAGAGTGCTCCATGGGATGTCGTCTTCGGCCATGCGCTAGCTAGCATGCCCGCCTCCTCGATAGAGCTCGTCGAAAATCTGATCGGCGCCCCACGCTTGGGCTGATGCCCATGCCATGCGTCGCTTGTCATCTGCGGTCAGGCTTCCAGCCAATTCCTTGTAACCTAGGTCGTGATTGGCCTCGGACCACGCATGTTGAAAGAGGGTCTTGATCTGCAGTTCGAAAAACGCGGGCACTTCCGTTTGACCCCAACTATCCTTCAGGAGATCGGAAGGCATCCCAATTATATAGTGGAACCCAAAGTAGCCAAATTCGGCTACAGATTCAGGAAGAACGCTACGCTTTTCAATGTGTCGAAAATATTTCTCAATGTGAGTACAGACTGAATTTACGTCGCTTAAGTAGAAGGTGATTATACGTGCGCCAATCTGATCTTGTACTTCTGATATAGGATCAGAGTATTTTCGCCTTCCGCCTTCTTCTTTCAGTGCTTTAGATAAAAAGCGTTCTGGACTTTTTGCCCGAGCTTGTACTCGGTCAATGCGGGGGAGGCCTTTCACCAAATCAGTGATAAATTCTTCGACCTCAGAAGCGAGATGTACGAGGATCGCGTCATGGCGAAGTCGGTATCTGAGATCTAGTTCGCTGTCCAAAATCAGAAGGCCTTCTGCAGCTTCTGGTCAATCACTCGGCCGCGTACCGAAAAAGTGGCTACGCCGTCTGCCGTTTTTTCGACCTCCCTCACAGACCCTTCGAAACCTTGGAACGGAGCTGTGATTGTCACGCCGCTGTCTAGAACGATAGACCGATACGGAACATGCTCGGCGAACTCACCGGAGCTAAAAGTGAACGATTCAGACGATGTCTTTTCGTTCTTTAGCGAAGACCGGATCGCTCCAAACGCGTCCTCCGACAAAGAGTATTTTTGCTTCAAAGAATCGATGCTGATCGTTTGACCTCCGATATTTTTGAGGAGACCACCCATCGAAATCAGCTCAGCCGCAACATTTGGGTCTGATACCTTTCTCACCGCAGCTTTCAGAGCGTTTGCTAGGCGCAACGTCCCTGCGGCGGACGTTGTTTTAAAATCAGAATCGAGAAAGGTTCTGATCCAGTACTCTGACGCTAGTACGGTGGAACTGCTCGTTTGCCGGTCAACCGCCCGTGCATTCCAAAACCCCTCATCAAGAGAAACGTGCTTGTAGAGGGCAGCTTTGTAGGAATTGGCACTTTTCAAAAAAATCTTTTCAAGAAAGTCGAGCTTTAAGCCCCCGCTGTTCTCTTCGGCGAGGATTCCGCTATCCGCAGGAAATCGAGATATTAGAAGTTTATGTGCATCGCCCTCTTTTCCGAGAATAAGGAACAAAAGTCCCGGACCGGATCGACCGTCAGTTGCATTTCTTAGTCGAAGTGCGATCTCGCGACCGTTATCAACAGTTGGGTTCATTGCGAAAATTCTGATTACGTTTCGGCATTCGTTGTTCTGGGTGCCCGTCGAAGACGGGTTAAACATGATGTCGATGTCGCACTCTTTGTCCGCCTTGCTGTAGACGTCCGAGAGAAGATCGAACATCTTTCCTTCGAGTGGCACCGGCGATCCATTGATAGACTTGGCTTCTGGATCGCCCTTTCGCGGGTGGACCATGAACGAAAACGCGTTGGTGATCGACAAACCCAGCCCTCCCCAGAAATCGGCGCTAACCTTGTATTGGCTGCGACCGCCACGCAAGCGAGGATTGTGTTCGACCCATCTGCCCTACCTTTGGGAACGTCCCCCTACAGCCGCCCCTTCCTGAACGCCTCCGCCTTCTCCGCCGCAGCGTCCGCCCGCCACCGTTTCGGCGCCGCCTTGTCGACGCTCTCGCCTTCGGCGGTCATGACGTCGTTGGCGAACTCCAGGTCGAGGAGCTTCATCTTCTTGATCTCGTCGCGCAGGCGGGCGGCTTCCTCGAACTCGAGGTTGGAGGCGGCCTCGCGCATGCGGCCTTCCAGGTCCTTGAGCGCGGCCTGGAAGTTGGTGCCGACGAAGGGGCGGGCGTCTTCCTTGACGCTGGTCGGGATCAGGACGCGGTCCTTCTCGTAGGGACTGTCGAGGATCTCCTTGATGTCGCGCTTGACGCTCTCGGGCGTGATGCCGTGTTCGGCGTTGTAGGCCTCCTGCCGCTCGCGCCTGCGGTCCGTCTCGGCGATGGCGCGCTCCATCGAGCCGGTGATGCGGTCGGCGTACAGGATGACGCGGCCGTCGACGTTGCGGGCCGCGCGGCCGATGGTCTGGATCAGGCTGGTCTCGGAGCGCAGGAAGCCCTCCTTGTCCGCATCCAGGATGGCGACCAGGCCGCACTCGGGGATGTCGAGCCCCTCGCGCAGCAGGTTGATGCCGATCAGGACGTCGAACGTCCCCAGCCGCAGGTCGCGGATGATCTCGATCCGCTCCATCGTGTCGACGTCTGAGTGCATGTAGCGGACGCGCACCCCCTGTTCGTGCATGTATTCGGTCAGGTCCTCGGCCATCTTCTTGGTCAGGACGGTGACCAGGCTGCGATAGCCGGCGCGGGCGACCGCCTTGACCTCGTCGATGACGTCATCGACCTGGTTGCGGGTCTGGCCGCTGACGGGGCGGATCTCGACCGGCGGATCGATCAGGCCGGTGGGGCGGATGACCTGTTCCACGAAGACGCCGCCGGTGCGCTCCATCTCCCACGGGCCGGGGGTGGCCGAGACGTGAACCGTCTGGGGCCGCATGGCGTCCCATTCGTCGAACTTCAGCGGGCGGTTGTCGATGCAGGAGGGCAGGCGGAAGCCGTACTCGGCCAGGGTCGATTTGCGGCGGTAGTCGCCCCGGAACATGCCGTTGATCTGGCCGATGGTGACGTGGCTCTCGTCCACGAACAGCAGGGCGTTGTCGGGGATGTATTCGAAGAAGGTCGGCGGCGGCTCGCCCGGCCCGCGCCCGGTCAGCCAGCGGGAATAGTTCTCGATCCCGGCGCAGGAGCCTGTGGCCTCCATCATCTCCAGATCGAAGCGCACGCGTTGCTCCAGCCGCTGGGCCTCCAGCAGCTTGCCGTTCTCGTTCATCCAGTCGAGCGTCTCCTTCAGCTCGGCCTTGATGCCCCCCAGCGCCTGGTTCAGCGTCGGGCGCGGGGTGACGTAGTGGCTGGCGGCATAGACGGTGACCTCTTCCAGATCGGCCGTCTTCTTGCCGGTCAGGGGATCGAACTCGGCGATGGATTCGATCTCGTCGCCGAACAGGCTGACCCGCCAGGCGCGATCCTCCTGGTGGACCGGGAAGATCTCGACCGTGTCGCCGCGCTTCCTGAACATGCCGCGGTCGAAATGGACGTCGTTGCGCTTGTATTGCAGGGCGATCAGATCGGCGCGGAGTTTGCTCTCGTCGATCTGGTCCCCGACCTTCAGGTTGAAGGTCATGGCCGTATAGGTCTCCACCGACCCGATGCCGTAGATGCAGGAGACCGAGGCCACGACGATGACGTCGTCCCGCTCCAGGATCGACCGCGTCGCCGAGTGGCGCATCCGGTCGATCTGTTCGTTTATACTTGAATCCTTCTCTATATATGTGTCCGTTCTGGGTACGTATGCTTCTGGTTGGTAATAATCGTAATAACTTACAAAGTATTCTACAGCATTGTCTGGAAAGAATGCTTTGAATTCTGAATATAGTTGTGCCGCCAGGGTCTTGTTGGGGGCAAGTATAAGCGCCGGGCGCTGGGTCTGTTCGATGACCTTGGCCATGGTGAAGGTCTTGCCCGAGCCTGTGACGCCCAGCAGGACCTGGTCGCGGTCGCCCTGACCGGCCTGGGCGACCAGTTCCTTGATGGCGGCGGGCTGGTCGCCGGCGGGGGTGTAGCGGGTCTCCAGCCGGAAGGGATTGTTCTTGCGGCCGACGGCGGACTTTGTCGGGCGGTCGGGGCGGTGGGGACGCCAGTCGTCCGGCTTGCCCGGCGCCTCCTCGGGCGTCAGGCGCGGGCCGGTGATGGGGGCGAACATCGGCATGTTCGCCATCGCCTTGGGCAGGGGGCCGCTCAGGGCGTCGCCGTCGCGCAGAAAGGCGGCAGGCGCTTCCTGCATCCCCGATCCCGGGACGTGCACCGGCTTCTTGATGACGGGGGCCGAGCCCTTGGGGGTCGAGGAACGGTTCATGAACGGAACTTAGTGCGAGTGAGGGCGTGTCGCCA
>Ga0247803_1000983_pt1 | contig 14994 bp, 9 predicted proteins | sample UWRJL014104B1_FD_180928 | JGI IMG/M metagenome (GOLD analysis project Ga0247803, IMG submission 180928) | Plant litter microbial communities from Arlington Agricultural Research Station in Wisconsin, United States - UWRJ-L014-104B-1 | ecosystem: Environmental > Terrestrial > Plant litter >...
CGCCGTCGTGCTGACGGTCGTGCTGCTCGGATCCACCGCCGCCTACGCGGTCAGCGCCATCGTCGGCCACCAGGCCCGGCAGGCGATCCCCGCCGAGGCCCAGACCGCGGCCTTCGACAGGCAGGTGGCGGCCGGCCGCATCGTCTTCCGGAACACGACGGCGGATGCGGCCTACGGGCTCGTGGCGAGCGTTTCTGCCGACGACCCCTCCGGCGATCGCTCGGTCACCGACATCGCGTGCGACCGCGTCTACTCCGAAGCCCGGTCGACCATGTGCCTGCGCATCGACCGCGGAGTGCTGACGACGTTCTCGGCGAATCTCCTCGACACCGCCGGAACCGTGCAGCGCAGCTGGTCGCTGCCCGGCATCCCGAGCAGGACGCGTGTCTCGTCCGACGGCGAGCGCGTCGCCTTCACCTCGTTCGTGACGGGAGAGGCCTACGCAACCGTGGGTTTCGCCACCGCGACGCAGATCTCCACGATCCACGGCGACGACTACGGCAATCTCGAGGACTTCGCCCTCACCATCGACGGCACGCCCAACACCGCGGCCGACCGCAACTTCTGGGGGGTCACGTTCACGAGCGACCCCGACGTGTTCTACGCCACCGCCGCCACGGGCTCGAAGACCTGGCTCGTGCGCGGAGACCTCGCCGCGCGCACCCTCACCTCGGTGCGCGAATCGGTCGAGTGCCCGTCGCTCTCACCCGACGAGACCCGCATCGCGTTCAAGAAGAACATTTCGACGACCGCGACCGCGCACTGGTCGATCGCCGTGCTCGACCTGACCACGAACAAGGAGACAGTGATGCCCGATCCCCGCAACATCGACGACCAGATCGAATGGCTCGACGACTCGACACTGCTCTACGGCCTGGCCCGAGACGACCAGCCGGGCGACAGCGACGTCTGGTCGATCCCGGCCGACGGTCGCGGCGCATCCGCTCTCTTCATCGAACACGCGACGTCGCCGTCGGCGGTCCGGCCGTGAGCGCCGGACGCATCACTCTCGGCGGCTGCCCGATCGACCTGCGCGACCGCTCCGGTGCCGTCGAGGAGATTCGGCAGCGCTCCCTCGACAGTGAGGCGCCGCCGCTCGGAGTGGTGTCGGTCAACCTCGACCACGTGCACCACTTCGGCAGCGGGTCGCGCTGGCAGGGCGTGATCGACCGCGCACCGCTCGAATGGCTGCACCTCATCGACGGTGCACCGATCGCGACACAGGCCAGCCGCCTCACCGGGCGGGCCTGGCCGCGGCTCGCCGGCAGCGACCTGATCGACGACGTCCTGCGGGCGGCCGAGAGCGACGGGGTGCGGGTCGGTTTTCTCGGCGGCGACGACGAGACGCACGCCGCCCTGCGCGACCGGCTCGCCGACGACTATCCGACGCTCGAGCTCGCCGGGCTGTGGTCGCCGTCACGCGACGACCTCGGCGACCGGGAACGCTCCGGCGAGATCGCGAGGCAGATCGCCGAGGCCCACACCGGGATCCTCGTGGTCTGCCTCGGAAAACCGCGTCAGGAACTGTGGATGGCCCACCATGGCGAAGCGACCGGCGCCCGGGTGCTCCTCGCCTTCGGTGCCGTCGTCGACTTTCTCGCCGGCCGGGTCGACCGCGCCCCCCGGTGGGTCGCCGGCGCCGGCGTCGAATGGGCCTGGAGGCTCGCCCACGAACCGCGCAGACTCGCGACGCGCTATCTCGTCGACGGTCCGCCCGCCTACCGTTCCGTGCATCGACAGCAGGGGCCCGCTACCAGGCCGCGCAGCGCGACCGGACGCTTCCTTCCGGAGAGCGAGCACGCCGACGTCGCGGTGGCCATCGTCACCTACAACAGCGCGCGGCACGTCGGTGCGTTGATCGAGAGCCTGCGGGCCGAGGCGGAACACCTGCGGTTGCGCGTGGTCGTGGCCGACAACGGGTCGACCGATTCGACCAGGGCTCTCGTCGCGGCGCACCCCGACATCATCACGGTCGACCCCGCCGGCAACCGCGGCTACGCCATGGGCATCAACCTCGCACTGCGCCGGGCCGGCGACGCGGAGGCGCTCCTCGTGCTGAATCCCGATCTCGAGGTCGAGGCCGGGTCGATCTCCGAGATGCTGCGGCGGCTCCGCCAGCCGGGCGTCGGCGCGGTGGTGCCGAAAGTCCTCGCCCCCGACGGCGCCGTGTACCACTCGCTGCGCCGCGAGCCGACGATCTGGCGCGCGATCGGCGACGCGCTGCTCGGCAGCCGTGGCGGCGACCGGCCGGCCTTCTCGAGCGAGACCGACACCAACCCGGAGAGCTACCAGCACGCGCACCGCGTCGAATGGGCGACGGGTGCGGCTCTGCTGGTTCGCCGCGAGGTCGCCCGGGTGGCCGGCCAGTGGGACGCCCGGTTCTTCCTCTACTCGGAGGAGACCGACTACTTCCGCAGGCTCCGCGACCTCGGGTACGAGATCTGGTTCGAACCCCACGCACGGGTGAGCCACGATCGCGGCGGATCGGGCACCTCGCCGGAACTGGCGGCGCTGATGGCGGTCAACCGCGTGAGGTACGTGCGCAAACACCACACACCGGGCTACGCCGCCGGGTTTCACGCCGCCGTGATCCTGCACGAGGCGATGCGCAGCTACACGAGGGAGCATCGCGACACCCTCCGCGTGCTGCTCGACCAGCCGTCGTGGAGACGCCTGCCCCACGCAACGCGGTGGGCCGCGCATCCCCGTTCCAGGCCGATCGGCGCCGTCATCGTGCCTGCCCACAACGAGGCGGCGGTGATCGCGCGCTCGCTACGCGCACTGGCTCCGCTCGCCGACGGCGGGACCGCCGAGGTGATCGTCGTGTGCAACGGCTGCACCGACGACACAGCGCAGATCGCCAGGGGATTCGCCGGGGTGCGGGTCGTCGAGATCGACCGACCGTCCAAGGCATCCGCGCTCAACGCGGGAGACGCCGCGGCGACGTCGTGGCCGCGCCTTTACCTGGACGCCGACGTCGAGATCCACCCCGGGGCCGTCGCCGCGGTCTTCGCAGAGCTGAAGACCGGTCGGGTGCTCGCCGCGCGTCCCGCCTTCCGCTACGACACGAGCGGGGCGACGGGGCTCGTCCGCGCCTACTACCGGGCACGCGCACGGGTGCCATCGAGCGACGAGTCGCTCTGGGGCGCCGGCGCGTACGCGCTGAGCGAAGCCGGCCACGCCAGGCTCGGCCGCTTTCCCGACGTGACCGCCGATGATCTCGTGGTCGACTCGCTGTTCGTCCCGGGCGAGAAGGTCGTCGTCGCCACCGAGCCGGTGCGTGTCCGCACCCCGCGCAGCCTCGCCGGGCTGCTCGCGATACTCACCCGACAGCACCGCGGCAACCTGGCGGCTCCGGCTCAGCCGACGACCTCGACCACCGTCGTCGAGCTGGTCTCGAGCGTGCGCGGTCCGTTCACGCTCTCCGACGCCACCGTGTACGCCCTTCTCACCACGGTGGGCCGCCGACGCGCACGCAGTCGGGCGGCAGCGACCTCGGTCTGGGAGCGCGACGAGTCGAGCCGCGCTGGCGACACGCGCTCTCCGCGGGCGCCGGGTCCCGTCGTCGCCCGAACCCGCACGACCAGCCACCGGGTGCCGCTCTTCGACGAGGAGTCCTGAGTGCGCGCGAACGGACGGCGCCCGTGACCCTCGCGATCCTGACGCCGTCGTACGCCCCCGACTTCGACAGCTTCTCCGCGCTGCATCGGTCGGTGCTCGAGTTCACCGATCCCGCTGTGCTGCACTACGTAGTCGTGCCCGACGAAGACCTCCCCCTCTTCGCCACCATCCGGTCGAGCCGGATGGTGCTGGTGGGCTACCGCGCGCTGCTGCCCAGGACGTTCGTGTCGACCGCGTGGTTCGCCCACGCTGTCGCCCGCATCCCCCGAGTGCCCCGCGGTGCCCGCTTCATCGCCGTCAACACGCGACGTCCGTGGCCGCCGCTGCGCGGCTGGCTGCTGCAGCAGATCGTGAAACTCAGCATGGCGATGCGGGCCGAGTGCGACACCGTCCTCGTCATCGACTCCGACGCGCAGCTCATCCGCCCGGTCGCCGAAGGGACTTTCTCGTCGGGAGCAGCGGTGCGGTTCTACCGCAAGCCGGCCGCGATCACCGCGGAGATGACCGGGCATGTGGAGTGGCACGCGGCCGCGCGGCGCATGCTGGGCGTCGCACCCGGCGGCCCGCCGCCGTACGCCGACCCGATCGGCAGCCTGATCTCCTGGGACCCGGACGTCGTGCGGCTGTGCACCGCGCGACTGGCGGACGTCTCCGGCCGGGCGTGGGAGACCGCCGTCTCCCGCGAATGGGAGTTCTCGGAGTACGTGCTCTACGGCGAGTACCTCGCCGAGTTCGGCACCGAGCGGCAGCTCTCGTTCGTCGCGGACCGCACACTGTGCCACAGCCACTGGGACCCGCATCCCCTCGACCTCGAGAGGGCCGCAGAATTCGTCGAGTCGATCCATCCCGACGACATCGCCGTGCACGTCCAGTCGAACTCGCACACCCCGCCGGAGGTACTCCGATTCATCCGATCTGCAGTGCAGTGAATCAGCTCGTCGGTACCCCCCGAATGAGGGTCCTCTCATATCCCATTCATTCGTATCGACACGGTGTTAGCGTGGTTCGCGATCGCACTCAGGTGCGCCGAATTCGAACGGAGAATGTTCCGATGCCACACTCCCCCGACCATAGTCTCCACCGCAAAAACCCGCCGCGCAGACCCCTTGCGAAATGGGCGATGAGTGCCGTTTCCGCGAGCGCCGTCGTGGCGCTGTCGCTGGTCACCTTCATCCAGGGCCCGCAGGCGGCGAACGCCGACGAGAGCGTCTTCGACGGGTCGCGCACGCCGGAAATGGTGACCGACCCCGACACCCAGGCGGTCGAGCTGGGCGTGCGGTTCACGACCGACGCCGACATCACCGTCACCGGCATGAAGTTCTTCAAGGGCCCCGACAACACGGGCGAGCACGTCGGCACCCTGTGGAACTCGTCGCGGACGGCGCTGTCGACGGTGACGTTCTCGAACGAGACGCGATCCGGATGGCAGACCGCCACGTTCGCGGAGCCGGTCGCCGTCGCCGCGGGCGAGACCCTGGTGGCCTCGTACCTCGCGCCCAACGGACGGTACTCTGCCGACTCGAGCGGATTCGACCGCTCCGTCTCCGACGGAACAGTGACGTTCCCCGAGGGCGCCGGCGTCTACACCTACCGCCCCGGCGGATTCCCGTCGAAGAACTTCGAGAACTCGAACTACTACGTCGACATCCTCTACACGGCAGCAGCGGTCCCGCCGGCCGAGCCCACGCAGCCACCGGCCGAGCCGACCACGCCGCCGGTCGAGCCCACGACACCGCCGGTAGACCCGACGACTCCCCCGGTCCCCCCGGTGGTCCCCCCGGTCGACACACCCCTTCCGCCGGTGGTTCCCCCGGCCGGCGGCGACGGCACCCTCGACCTTCCCCGTGATCCCTGGTGGGGAGGCCCGGCCTACTACGCGAAGTTCTCGAAGGCCAACGCGGCCGGCTGGGACGAGCCCGGGTTCTTCCCGATCTCCGTGTTCTTCGGCAAGCCCGAGCACGCCAAGACCCTCGCCGGCCTCGGAGTGAACACGTACATGGGCGCCGAGCACGACGGCTCGAGCGTCGACACCATCACCGGCCAGGGCATCTCGCTGCTCGCGCAGCCCGAGTGGAGCCCGAGCGAGGTCGGCAACGACCCGCTCGTCGTCGGATGGCACGTCTCCGACGAGTGCGAGATGGGACTGGGCGGATGCAACGACGGTGACGACGAGTACGGACGACTCGCCACCCAGAAGCAGTTCGTCGACGAGGCCCGCTCGCACAACGACGGCCGCTTCGTGCAGGCGAACTTCGGCAACGGAGTGCTCGGCAACTACTGGGCGCCCAACACCATGGACGACCACGTCGGACTGCTCGACGTGACCAGCGTCGACAAGTACGCCTACTCGAGCCCGCACGTGCAGTCCATCCTGCCCGGCTCGCCCGCCTGGCCGAAGGGCAAGAAGACCGCGGGTGCCAGCAGCTACGGCTGGCTGCAGGACCGGATGGAGTCGTTCGCGGCGCCGGCAGCGTCGAAGCCGAACTGGGTGTTCGTCGAGACGGCCATGCCGTACCTCACCGAGGGCGGCGCCAAGGCGATCAGCGGCGACCAGCTCGAGGGCGCGGTCTGGAACGGCATCATCCACGGTGCCGCCGGAATCGCCTACTTCCAGCACAACAACAGCGGCTGCGGCAACTACTCGCTGATCGACTGCGGGGCCGCACTGCAGAACAAGGTCAAGGCCGTCGACGCGAAGGTCGCCTCGCTCGCGCCGGTCATCAACACCCAGTCGTACGTCTGGAACTTCGGGCCGCAGCTGGAGACCATGCTCAAGACCCAGGGCGGTTCGGCGTACATCTTCGCCATGACCGACGGCGGCACCGGAACCCGCTCGTTCACCCTTCCCGCAGGGGTGACCGGAAACGTCGAGGTGGTCGGCGAGGGCCGCACCATCGCGGTGTCGAACGGATCGTTCAGCGACTCGTTCGCGAGCGAGTCGACCCACCACGTCTACCGGATCGCGCTCGGCTGATCGAATAGCACGATCGCGCTCAAGGCGGTCGCGCACGGGAAACCGTGCGCGACCGCTTTCGTGTTTTCGGGGGCGCATAGCACCCTCGTTCTGCCCCCAGTTCGAGGGGCGTGGCGAAACTCGCAGAGCTGTACCCTGTAGAAACCATTTGGAGGAATCTGCACCCGATCGGAGGATCTGCTGATGGCTCGCGGCTCCCTCGTACCCGAAACGGCGGCGCACGCGGCGACGACCGTCGCGCGTGCCACCGGCCACCCGGCGCAGGTCGACGTCACGTCGGACGGCGCCGCGCTGGCCGCGCAGGGCCGCACTCCTCTGCTGCTGCGACTGACCGCGTTCTCGATGTTCGTCTTCCCCTCGAGCATGGTGATCAAGGACATCGGCGCCGCAGGCACGGTGCCCATGATCCTGTCGTGCCTGCTGTTCGTCTTCTGGCTGGCGTCGTGGATCTGGCGCCTCCACGACCCCGTGCGGGTCCGGCATCCCGGCCGCATGGCTGGCGTGTTCTTCGTGCTCGGGATCATCGCCTCCTACACGGCCCTCTACGGCGGTTGGACGGGTGACGCCACCGTCACCGGACTGGCCGCCGCCGACCGCTGGCTCATCCTCGCGTTCGCCAGCCTCGGTCTCATCCTCGTCGCCGCCGAGTCGGTGAAGTCGATGGCCGACGCAATGCAGCTGCTGCGGTGGCTGCTCGCGGGCGCGTTCTTCTGCGGCGTCGTCGGCCTGATCCAGTTCACCCTGCGTGTGAACCCGATGGAGTGGGTGCAGCTCGCCATGCCCGGCTTCACCTACAACGGCGGAGACACCCCGTTCCAGGCCAGAGGCAATCTGGTGCGGGTGGCGGGCAGCACCTTCCATTCCATCGAGTTCGGCGTCGTCAGCGCGATGCTGCTGCCGCTGTCGATCTGGCGTGCCCTGTACGACCAGCGCGGTCAGCGCTGGTTCCACTGGCTGCAGACGGGGCTGCTCGTCTTCGCGGTGGCCGCGACGGTGTCGCGGTCGGGCACCCTCGCATCCGTCGTCGCCATCGCGGTGCTGCTCCCGTTCCTGCCTCGAATCGCCCGGCAGCGCACCATCGCGGCGCTGCCGTTCGTGATCATCGCGCTCTTCGTCGCCGTGCCTGGGTTCGTCGGCACCATCACCGACGCTCTCGGCGCCGACACGTCCGACCCGTCGATCGCCACGCGGGTGAACAACTATCCGCGGGTGGCGCGCATGATCGACGCGAAACCGTGGTTCGGCGTCGGGCCGGGCAACTACACGGTGCAGAACGCGCAGGAGATCCTCGACAACCAGTACCTCAACACCATCGTGAGCATGGGGATCGTCGGGTTGATCTGCGTCTTCATCTACCTCGTGCTTCCCGGTGTCGCGGCGCTGCACTCGGCCCGTCACGCCACGTCCCCGGCGCTTCGCTGCCTCGCGGGGGCATCCGCCGCAGGACTCGCGGTCGCGGCCGTCTGCTCGGTGACCTTCGACTCCCTGTCGTTCCCCACCTTCGCCCTCAGCTACCCGCTGCTCGTCGGGCTCTCCGGGGCCATCTGGATCATGGTGAAGAACGAGGGCAGCTCCCCGGCTCCGGCCACGACAACACCGCAAACTACCCGAATGGATTGACGGCATGGACCCCCTCGCAGTGATTCGAACGATCTGGCGGATGAAGTGGTTCGCCTTTCCCGCGATCATCCTGACCGTCGCCGCCGCGGTGGCGGTGTACTTCTACGGGCCGAGAACCTACGAGTCGAGCATCTCGTACGCGCTCGTGAACCCGAAGATCCCCACGGAGGCCGAGCTCGAGCTCGATCCCACACTCGTCGACCTCAACGCCGACAACCCCTACCTCCGGTCGTCCGATCCCAATCTGGTCGCCAACGTCGTGATCACGCGCCTCAACGCTCCCGGAACGCAGGAGGAGTTGGAGCGACAGGGACTGGGCACCGAGTTCCTGGCCACCCCCGGCGCGGGCGGCGGGGGGCTCATCGTATCGATCACCGCGTCGGGAGAGACCGAGGCCCAGTCGCTCGCGACCATCCGCGAGCTGGGCACGCTGTTCGAGGAGAGCCTGCACAGTGTGCAGACGATCAACGGGGCCGACGAGCGCTTCCTGTTCACCCCGATCGTCGTGGCCGAGCCCGACCGCGCCACCGAGAAGCTCTCGAGTCGTGTGCGCACGGTGATCATGGTGTCTCTCGGCGGGGTGATCCTGATCTTCGGCGCGATCTCGCTGGGAACCTGGGTCGAATCGTCGAGAAAGGCGCACCGCGCCCGCAAAGCCGAGGTGAAGGCCGCGGCGGAGGCCAAGGCCGACGCCGACGCGAAGGCTGCTTCAGAGGCGGAGGCGAAGGCCGAGGCCGGCGCGACGGCCGAGACGCAGCCCGCGGCCGCGCGCGGCAACGACGCCGGCACCGACGGCGGCGCCGTCGACGATGACTCCGCCGATCTCAGGCGCGGTCGAGCGTCTGCGACTCGATGAACGCGGCCACACTCTGCGCGGCGTCGGCCCAGCTGGCGCCGACGACCGAGCGCGAGAGCCGGGCCGGAGCCGTGGACAGGTCGTACGAGTCGTAGGCCGCCTGCATCGCCGCGGAGAGTGCTCCCGGCGTGGCATCCGCCCACACCACTTCGGGGTTGTCCAACACGACGCGGTTGTGGTGCGCGTCGTTGACGACCGGGACCGTTCCGCTGGCCAGCAGCTCCCACGGGATCAGCGACACATTCGTGAACGACAGGCTGAGGCCGACCCGGCAGGTGTTGTAGAGGTCGTTGAGCTCGTCGGGGCGCAGCCGTCCGTGATTCACCGCGTCGAACGGGACCTGCGGCACCGGGTCGCCGAAGAGGTGGATAGGCACGTCGGGGCGGGCGCGCGCGAACCGCTCGAGGGCGAGCATGCCGGTCGCGTGGCCACGCCGGGCCACACCCGGCTTGGTGTAGAAGACGACTCCGTCGCGGGCGGCGGGCGCACCGGCACCGGATGCGACGGAGTAGACGTCGAGGTCGGCTCCGAACTCGAAGTGGCTGCTGTGCATGCCGAACCGGTCGGCGAGCTCCTCGGCGAGCCACGCTCCCGCGGTGATGCCGGTGAAGCCGAAGCGGTAGGTGTCTTCGGCGAGCGCGTACAGCGACCCGTGGGCGTAGAAGTACGGCTCGTAGTCCTGCACGAAGTACATCCGGCGGCCCGACAGGTGCGGACGGGACGCGAGCACGTGCGCGCTCTGCCACGAGGTCGCCACCCACACGTCGGCGTCCGTCGAGCCGCCGCCGCCGGAGATCGTCGCCACATCGTGCACCGAGGCCGCGACGGCGGGCCAGTTCTCGCGGACCACCCGCTCGTGCCTCGCGAGGTCGCCGTGCGAGGTGTCGTAGAGGTAGAGACGGTTGTCGTGTCCCGCGCGCTCGAGCCCCTCGATCATGCGGAACATCGTGGTGTGGCCGCCCGAGCCGGCGCCGGGCGGGGTGGTGATCCAGCCGATCCTCAACGGCCGGCCCGAGACCCGCACGGGTTCGGCGAACGGCGCGAGCTGGGTCGAGTCGGCGACGTCCGATGCGAGCAGCGGCAGTTCCTCGGCTTCCGCACCGAGCACGCGGTGACCGACCCTGCGCGCGCGCCGTCGAGCGCCCTCCAGCCCCTCCGCCCTGAGCACCCGGATGATCTGCCGCGCTCGCGAGCGCGCGTTATCGAGCATGGTTGTCTCCGATCGTCGTCGCCGCCACTGCGAGGTCTCCCGAGAGCACGAGCGGCCGGCCGTCTGCCGTCGCCCGGATCGCCTGCGCGTGCCGCCTGATGCACAGCTCGTCGTCGAAGCGGGCGAGGGAGTCGGCGGCGATGGCCGCACGGGAGTCGAGCGGCATGGTGCCGCGGGCGAGGGCGGTCATCGCGTCGACCAGCTCGGCGCGGTTGGCCTGCTCGCGGAACCGGGCAGCGCTGATGGCCGCCCAGTCGACGGCCAGCGGGTCGCCGAGCGGGTTGGCGATCAGGGCGCCCTTCGCGGGGCCGCCGGTGAGCTGCTCCCTGGCTCCGCCGACGTCGCTCACCACGACGGGCACCCCCGAGGCGAGCGCCTCCATCGACGAGAGCGACCAGCCCTCGAAGAACGAGTCGAGGGCGAAGGCGTCGGCGGCCGCGAGCAGCGCCGCGACCTGCGGGGTGTTCTGGCGCAGGTGCAGACGGTCGCCGTGCGGCAGCCGCTGCTTCAGCGCCACCACCTGGCCGGTGTACGACCGGTCGTCGGAGCGGCCGCAGATCAGCAGGTGCGCGCCGGGTGCCGCCGCGGCCACCTCGTCGAAGGCGCTCGCCAGCGCGTAGCCGTTCTTCTGCAGCGAGTGCCTGGCCAGCGACACGAAGAGGAACTCGTCGGTGAGGCCGAGTGCGGCCCGCGCCCGGGCGCGGTCGACCGACTGCACCCGGTGCGAGTCGACCCCGTTCGGGATCGTCAGGATGCGCGCCGGGTCGAGCTCGCGGTCGAGGGCGAGGTACTGCAGCCGCACCATCTCGCTCACGCTGATCAGGCCGGAGACGAGGCTTCTCCTGCGCACCACGTCGGCGGGCGCCGCCCCGAATAGGTTGTGCATGCCGTGCAGCGTCTCGACCGCGGGGATGCCGAGTTCGGCCGCCGCCTCGAGGGGCCAGTCGGCAGAACCGTGGATGCTGAGCACGTCGGGCCGCCAGGCTCTCATCCAGGCGGGTCCGGCCGCGCGCTTCGGGTCGACCACCTCGATGCCCTCGTCGGCGAGCGCGCGGCCGATGCCGCCGATGCCTTTCGCCGGGTCATCCGACGCCACCATGACCGCGGTGAGTATGCCGTGCCGGCGCAGCCGCCGCGCGAGAAACGCCACGAACTCGTCCATGCCGGAGGCGTCGACCGACTCGGTGACCAGGAGACAGCGCAATTGCGACGCGCCCCCGGCCGAGCCGGTCGCCGCGGGCGCCACGGCGAGGGGCGCGGCTTCCACTGCGGGCCACTCGAGCGCGGGTGCGGCGGCCGAGGGGATAAGCGGTGCCGCCCAGCCGTCGACGACCGCCTCGCTCTCGAGGTCGCGGCCGAGCAGCGCCCGCCCGCGCTGCCGGAGCGGGGCCGGGATCCACGCGAGACGGCGCTGCAACGAGAGCAGGATGCGCTGCCGCGCTGCGCCGCTCACGGTGTCACCGCCACGGCCGAAGCGCGTCGGCGGAGCCTGCGGCCGACGAGTCCGACGAGCTCGCGAAACGGGGCCGGCTGCACCAGCCGCACGACGCCGAGGTGCAGCCCCACGACCACGAGTCCGACGACGAGCAGCACGACGAGAGCCGGCAACTCGGCGAGCATCGCCATCGCGGCGATCCCGCCGGCGGCGGAGACCACGCCGGCGATCGCGACCAGCGCGAACGGTCTCGCGACCGTCCACGGGGTCGAGTCGACCAGCCGCGCGACGAGCACCCAGCGCACGACCGTGGCGACGAACGCGACGACGACAAACCCGACGGAGATGCCGACGAGACCGTAGCGGGAGGCGAAGAGCGTAGTCGCGACCGTGAGCACGTCGATGACTATCGCGTAGACGAGCCACCGCCCCGGCTTGCCGACGCCGTAGAAGAGCCCGTTGTCGAGCATGGCGCCGAGGGTCATGATGCCGGCGACGGCGAGCGCCTGGGCGGGCACGATGCTCGGCCCCCACTGGTCGCCGAACAGCAGCGGGACGATGAGCGGCGCGCCGACCGCGACGAACACCATGACCGGCATCACCACGACGTACGACAGGGCGAGGGCGCGCAGGTAGCCGGCCCGCAGCCGGTCGACCGTCTCCCTGATCTGCGAGAACACGACGGTCGAGACCGGCAGGATCGCGGCGGCGGAGAGGTCGTGCGTCGCCTGGATGAGACGCTGCGCGATGTTGAGAAAACCGAGAGCGGTGACGCCGAGCGTCGAGACCACGATCGCCGTCTCGGCCCAGAGGCGGGCGAGGGCGACGAGCTCGACGCCGACGACGTTCGTGCCGAACCGGAACATCGTTGCGAACTGCACACGGTCGAAGACGAACGACGGATGCCACCGGGCCGACACCCACGCGAAGACCAGCACGACGGCCTGATTGACGAGCAGTTGCAGCACGAGCGCCCAGACGCCCCAGCCCATCAGAGCGACGGCGATCGCCGTGACCTGGCCGATCGCCCCGGCCGCGAAGGACTGCAGGGCGAGCGCGCGGAAGGCGAGCCTGCGGCGAAGCAGCGCCACGGGAATCGAGGCGAGCGAGACGAGCAGCACGGCGGGCGACAGTCCGATGAGCACGGGGGCGACCTGGGGCAGCGAGAAGGCCGACCCGAGGGTCGGCGCGAGCACGACGAGGCCTCCGGCCAGCAGCACGCCCGCCGACATCGAGTACCAGAACGCCGTGCTCAGCACCCGCTGCGAGGCATCCGCCACCTGCACGACGTACGTCGAGAAGCCGAGGTCGGAGAGCAGGTAGATGAGCGGGATCACCGTCATCGCGATGGCGACGACCCCGAAGTCGTCTGGGCCGAGCAGGCGGGCGAGGATAGCCACGGTGACGAGGCCGCCGATGCGCACCACCCACTTCTGCAGCACGGTCCAGGCCACGCCGGCTGCCGCGCGGTCGCCGAGCCCCTGCGGCCCGCGCCCCGCGGCCGTCAGCGTCGGCTCAGTCACGAGCGCCCGCCCCGTTCACAAGCGCGCCACCAGCTGCTCGACGACCCGGGCCTGCGCGCCCTCGTCGAGGCCGGGGTAGATCGGCAGGGACATGATCCTGCCCGCCTGCCGTTCGGCCACCGGAAAGGCCCCGGCGCCCGGGGAGACCTCGGCGAAGGCCGGGAGCAGGTGCACGGGGGCGGGGTAGTGGATGCCAGCCCCGATTCCGACCGCGTTCAGTTCGTCGAGCACCCGGTCGCGGTCGTCGAGCTCGACGACGTACTGGTGGAAGACGTGGTCGACCCCGGGCGTCGTGGTTGGCACCGTCACGCCGTCGACGTCGGCGAGCGCCTCGGTGTAGCGCGTGGCGATGGCGCGGCGCTCCTGGTTCCAGCCGTCGAGTCGGGCCAGCTTCGCGTTCAACACGACGGCCTGCAGGGAGTCGAGCCGCGAGTTGGTGCCGATCTCGGTGTGCTCGTACTTGCGCGGTCCGCCGTGGTTGCGCAGGGCGCGCACCCGGTCGGCGATTGCCGCCGAGCCGGTCATGACCGCGCCGGCGTCGCCGAACGCGCCGAGGTTCTTGCCCGGGTAGAAACTCGTCGCCGCGACGTCGCCGAGCGCGCCGGCCCAGCGGTCGCCCGAGCGGGCGCCCTGGCTTTGCGCCGCGTCTTCGACGATCACCACGTCGTCGCCGACGATGCCGCGGATGCGCTCCACCGGAGCGACCTGGCCGTAGAGGTGCACGGCGATGACGGCCCTCGTCGCGCTCGAGACCGCGGCGCCCAGCGCGTCGACGTCGAGCAGGTAGTCGGGGCCGCAGTCGACGAACCGGATCACGCCGCCGACCAGGGCGACCGCCTCCGCCGTGGCGACGAAGGTGTTCGTGGGAAGCACGACCTCGTCGCCCCGGCCGATGCCCGCGGCGCGCAGCGCGAGCACGAGCGCGTCGGTGCCGTTGCCCACCCCGACGACGTGGTCGACGTGCAGGTAGGCGGCGTACTGCCGTTCGAATGCGGTGACGTCGCTGCCGAGGATGAACTCGTTGGCGTCGATGACCCGGGCGAACCCCTCGGCGACCTCGTCGACCACCTGCCGGTTCTGGTACCCGAGGTCGAGCATGGGAACGCCGGTGGTCAGCGTCGCGTCGGAGCGGGCCGTGGTGGTCATCGTCGTTCCTCCTGCGCGGCGGAGGCCGCGATGATCGTGGTTACGGAGCGGTGTGTCGGTGTGGGCGCGAGGTGCTTGGCGACGTTGCCGATGCCGAGGACGTTCCGGCCCTTCCACCGCACCCGGTCGACCTGGCTGTACGCGAACTCGAGCGCGCGCTGTGCGCGTGAGGGGGCGAGCCCGGCGTCGGCCCGGCGGACCCGCCGGTCTACGGCGCGTGCGGCGCCGGTGGCTCGGAGACCGGGGACGATCTCAACGGCGAACTCGACCAGGGGACGCACCGACTCCGAGTCGGCGCCGCGGTCGAGCCGTCGTCGCGCGTCGAGCAGAGCCTCGCGCGCGAGTGCCGTCCTCGCACGGCGGTGCTCGCTCGGGCCGTCGAGGGGCGCGGGCAGGTCGCGGCCCGCGATGGCCGCGAAGGCCAGCTCGCGCTGGCGCAGGTCTTCGGCGGTGGCGTCGAAATGCTCGAGGTGCATGTTCGCGCCGTGCACGCGGTAGTAGGCCTGCGCGCGGCCGTTGACCCGGCCGACGTCCCAGCGGGCGGCGGTGCGCAGCCAGTACTCGAGGTCGCCGGAGTGCGGGAGGGCGGCGTTGTAGGGGCCGACCTCC
>Ga0247803_1000984_pt1 | contig 14988 bp, 12 predicted proteins | sample UWRJL014104B1_FD_180928 | JGI IMG/M metagenome (GOLD analysis project Ga0247803, IMG submission 180928) | Plant litter microbial communities from Arlington Agricultural Research Station in Wisconsin, United States - UWRJ-L014-104B-1 | ecosystem: Environmental > Terrestrial > Plant litter >...
TTGTTCAGCGCCATAAGTCAAGAATTTACACCACTATTTATCTGATTGTCAAGGACCAATATGTTGCCGAAGATTTATTACAGGACACATTTATAAAGGCCGTTGACACGATAAAAGGAGGTAGATACAATGATGAAGGTAAATTTTTGCCTTGGATTATACGAATCGCACACAACCTCGCCATTGATTATTTCAGACGCGATAAACGCTACCCCAATGTAGTGTTCGAAGATGGAAGCAGTGTATTCAATACGCTGGATTTTTCGGAGGATTCCGTTGAATCGGTTCAGATTCGTCAAGAAACACATGAGCAGCTCCGGGAGATGATCCAGAGGTTGCCGGATGTGCAGAAGCAGGTCCTGATCATGCGCCACTATGAGGACATGAGTTTTCAGGAAATTGCTGATGCGACGGGTGTGAGTATTAATACGGCATTGGGGAGGATGCGTTACGCGTTGATAAACTTGCGTAAGCAATTCAACCAACGTGCCCCACAATATGACAAAAACTTTTACTTACGATGATGTTGTCCGTTATATTTATTCCGAGACAACGGAGAATGAAAACTATTTAATTGTTGAAGCCTTAGCGCTGGATGACGACTTGATGAACTTTTATCTTGATTCTCTTGAAATAAAGAATCAAATGAACAAAATTGTTTGTAGTCCATCCGATCGCTCAATTGGGAAAGTTCTTAATTATTCTCAACAATTTACCCCTAAAAGACCGGCTGCTCTTTCTTTCTGAAAGGGCGGGCGGTTTTTTTCTTACCAGCCATTTCAGAATGGCTGGTAATTTTTGTGTCCATAATTGAAAATAAGCTTCCGTGGCGGGTACGCCTGACTTTATGCAGAGAAAAGAACGTTTTCAATTACTTCTGAACTACTTTACAACCAATTTTCCCGAACCTGAAACTGAGCTTCATTATACCAATCCTTACGAGTTGCTCGTATCCGTGATACTTTCTGCCCAATGCACAGACAAACGTGTCAATATCGTGACACCACCATTGTTTGAGCGTTTTCCTGATCCGGAATCTCTGGCATTATCGACGGCAGAAGAGGTTTTTACTTATATTCGTTCCATTTCGTATCCTAATAATAAAAGTAAACATCTGGTTGGGATGGCCAGAATGCTCGTTAACGATTATCATTCGGAAATTCCTGCCAGCATAGACGAACTTCAGAAGCTGCCGGGTGTGGGACGAAAAACAGCAAACGTGATCGCTTCTGTCATTTTTAATCAACCGGCGATGGCAGTGGATACGCATGTTTTCAGGGTGTCGCACAGAATAGGACTTGTACCTTCCACAGCGACTACTCCTTTGGCGGTGGAAAAAATGTTGATGAGGTACATTCCTGCCAGCATGGTTCCCAAAGCACATCATTGGCTTATATTGCACGGTCGTTACATTTGCGTTGCGCGTAGCCCGAAGTGTAAAGAATGCAATTTGAAATCCTTTTGTTTGTATTACGAAAAGAACGTGGCTGTAAGTTTTTTGTAATTATTGCAACCTTTTTGATCATAACAGAGTCATGTCATATAGAGGGCTATTAAAAAATATTTTTAAACAAATTAAATTAAGAAAATGATTCGTAATTATCTGAAAGTGAGCTTGCTTCTGGCATGCGTAGTGGGGATGGTATCTTGCAACAAAGGTATGGATACTGATGACGAGAAAAAGATCATAGAAAATGAGGCAGCAATTACTAAATATCTTGCGGACAGCGCATTAACTGATAAAGTAATACATGAGTCAACCGGAATAACTTACTACAAACGTGTTACCAATCCAGGTGGCGACGCAGCTACAATTGGAAATGAAGCGATCGTCAAATTCAATGCTTATTTGCTGAATGGAACGAAAGTCCTTTCGGTTCCGAATGATTCCTCTTACAGCTTTCCAATTGGCGGCGGTGCCTCTAATTTTGGTGGCCTTGAACTGGGAATTCTTTTAATGAAAACCGGAGAAAAAGCATCTATGTTTCTTCCGTATTATTTGGCTTTTGGAAACAGTGCAACGACCAATGTTCCAGCTTATTCGCCAGTCAGGATGGAACTGACATTCATCAGGACGCGTACAGAAGTGCAGCAGATTAACGAATACATTGCTTCAAAGCAATTTGTTGTGTCTGAAAGATCGACTGATAACCTGGTGATTATACGTACAAACACCGTTACCGGAGATACGTTAGGCTCTGGTAAGGCTGTCAATGTCAAGTACACCGGTAAGTTCCTGAACGGGAATACATTTGATTCTAATACAACTCCATTAACCACCAATGCGGGAGGTAGCATTGCGGGCTTCGACAGAGCCGTTCGCAGAATGAGAAAGGGCGAAAAAGCGATTGTAATCTTCCCATCCGCTCTTGGCTACAAAGCAACAGGAAAAGGATCTATTCCTCCTTATACTCCGTTACAGTTTGAGTTGGAAATTCTTTAATTAGAACTTGGTAAAAAATATATAAACAAAGGCCTCTGGAAATTTTTCGGAGGCCTTTGCTGCTTTGAGGAAAATTTATTTTCCTGCCAAAACCTCCTTTATGTTTTGACAAATCCTCAACAAATCTCGGTCTGTAAGATTGGATCCCGAAGGCAGACATAAACCCTTTTCAAAAAGCGTTTGTGATACTTTTCCTCCAAAATATGGAGCTTGCCTAAATACAGGTTGAAGATGCATGGGTTTCCAAACCGAACGACTCTCAACGTTTTCCTTCGCCAGCTTCAGGCGAATATCTTCCCTACTGATTCCGTTGGTTACCTTTGCCTCAACAATAATCGCAGTCAGCCATCGATTTGAAAATGAATCCTGTGGCTCATTTTGGAATGAGATTCCAGGAAAATCTTTTAAATTTTTGTAATAAAATTCAAAATTTGAACGCCGCTGGTTTACGCGATCTTCTATCACTTCCAACTGCGCCCTCCCGATTCCAGCACAAATATTGCTCAAACGGTAATTATAGCCAATTTCAGAATGCTCATAGTGGGGCGCTTGATCCCGCGCTTGTGTTGCCAAAAACTTAGCTTTCTCTACGTGCTCAGCTCGATTTGAAAGCAAAGCACCGCCACCTGAGCTGGTAATTATTTTATTTCCATTAAAAGACAAAACCCCAGTAGCACCAAAACTGCCAAGCTTTTTACCTTTGTAATGTGAGCCCAGTGCTTCCGCCGCATCTTCCATAAATGGAACTTCATATTTATTACACAAAAACAGAATTTCATCCAGTCTGCATGGCATTCCGTACAGATGAACGCCAATTACCGCTTTGGGTTTCTGATTTCTTTTAACATAATATTTTAAAGCATTTTCGAGCGCATCGGGGCAAATGTTCCAGGTTGTTTTTTCACTGTCAATAAAGACCGGCCTGGCGCTCTGATAAACAATCGGGTTTGCACTCGCAGAAAAAGTAAGTGACTGACAAAGAACAATATCGTCTTGTTTTACGCCTAAAATGACCAGCGCTAAATGTAAAGCTGCCGTACCAGAGGAAAGCGCCGCTGCATGACAACCTGTATATTTACCAAGCTCCACTTCAAACGCATCGATATTAGGGCCAACCGGAGCAACCCAGTTCCCATCCATGGCTTCCTGAATGTATTTCATTTCATTGCCACTCATGTGTGGTGAAGAGAGCAGGATTTTATGTTCAGCTATTGCTTTCAACATACCGTCCTGATAATTCGCCCCGGATTACCGCGCACCGTTGAACCGTCAGGAATGTCGTGCGTGATTACACTTCCTGCTGCAATAAGACAATTAGCTCCGATGGTAATATTTGGAACTACCATGCTTCCGGCACCAATCAAAGTATTTTCACCAACATTTACATTTCCGCATAAAACGACCCCCGGTGCAAGATGTACGAAGCTCGCAACAACACAATCATGATCGACCAGCACCCGGGTATTGATGATGACATGATCGCCGATTACGGAGCCGGTTTGTAAAATACTCCCGTGAAATACAACAGAACCAGATCCAATCCTGACACTTTCATCAATAATTGCGCTTGGATGAATCACATTTCCGAAATCATGCCGGATTTTTTGAGCCAGTTTTCGGCGTAATAAATTATCTCCAACAGCAACAACGAGCAGTTTATCCGCATGTATTCCCCGACTATAATTTCCGATTATGGGTATCTGGCAAAGTTCGATTCTTGTGAGATCATCGTCAAAAAAAGCTTCAACAGTGCCGCCACAGGCCATGATACTGCTGATAATTACTTTTGCATGTCCGCCGGTGCCGTAAAGGATCATTCGTTTGATGAGTGAGAAAGTAAAAACTCTCATCTAGACGAAGGATGCGTCAGTAAGTAATGAATTAAAAATCCAGTGATATGTTATCCTTAGAATTTCCCCACATCGAAGTTGTCCAAAATGGTTATTCCTTGCTGTTGTGACACTTTTATCACCGTTCGGAATAAAATTTTCAGATCAAGTAAAAAAGAAATATTTTCAACATACCAGACATCATATTCAAATTTTTGCGTCCATGAAATTGCATTTCTGCCATTAATTTGCGCCCAGCCTGTAATTCCTGGTTTTACATTGTGCCTTTGTCTTTGCTTTGAACTGTATTTTGGCAAATATTCTATTAGCAGTGGTCTCGGTCCGACCAGGCTCATTTCTCCTTTTAAAACGTTCCAAAGCTGAGGAATTTCATCCAGTGAAGTACGTCTTAAAAATCTCCCTATTGGTGTAATGCGTTGTTCGTCAGGCAAGAGATTTTCACGCATATCTTTCAAATCCTGCATGGTTCTAAATTTGATCAGCACAAAAATAGCCTCCCGAAACCCAGGTCGGGCTTGCCTGAAAAAAGGTTTTCCCCGATTAGAAATCCACAATAAAAGTGTTATGAAAAGAAAAAGCGGGGAGAGGATTATTAATCCCAACCCCGCAATAATAATATCTAAAATCCTCTTTCCCGACCGCCTGTACATGGAGCTAAAATATTTCCGGAAAATCGCCCGGATTTGCTTCCCTCATTATTTTATATGCAGCTTCGAGAACGTCATCCATATTAGGCTTTGTAAAATAATCTCCGTCTGAACCGTAAGGCGGACGATGATCTTTTGCTGAAATGGTGGTTGGTGCCGAATCCAGCCATCGGTACGCGTTCTGCTTTTCCAAAACCTGCTGCATCATATAAGCCGACGCACTTCCGGGAAGATCTTCATCTGCGAAAATAACCCGGTTGGTTTTCTTGATAGATTCTACAATGCTGCTGTGAACATCAAAAGGCAAAAGTGTCTGAACATCAATAATCTCTGCCTCAATTCCAAGCTTTTGCAATTGCACCGCGGCTTCCATCACAATTCTGCACATGGACCCGTATGTAACAATCGTAATATCCTTACCCTCCCGAAGAATTTCCGGTTCTCCCAGAGGAATGCAGATATCAGCAATGTTATCAGGAAGTATTTCTTTTTGACGGTACGAATTAAGCGGTTCAATGACCAACGCGGGATCGTCGCCTTTGATCAGTGTATTGTAAAATCCGGCCGCCTGTGTAAAATTCCTGGGAACAATTACATGCATTCCGCGAAGACTGCTTAACATCGTGCCCATTGGGGAACCCGAATGCCATATTCCTTCAAGACGATGCCCACGCGTACGAACGATCAGCGGTGCTTTTTGCCCTCCTGCTGTGCGGTATCTCAGTGTGGCGAGGTCATCCGTAAGGATTGACAATGCATAATAAATATAATCGAAGTACTGAATTTCAACGATTGGGCGTAAGCCTCGCATGGCCATTCCGATTCCCTGGCCCACAATGGTCGTTTCTCTGATACCGGTATCTGTAATGCGGATTTCACCAAATTTTTCCTGCAAACCAGCCATTCCCTGGTTTACATCACCAATCATTCCCACATCTTCTCCCAACGCCACAACCCTTGGATCCCTTTCAAAAAGTGCATTAAAATAAGAACGGATCACCTCCCGGCCATCAACAGTAGGGCTTTCGTCAGAATATATGGCTTTTACAGCTTCCACCAGCATGGGTGACTCAGCAGAATCACTGTAAAGATGAGTGCTAAATCTTTCCTTGTTCGCTTCAAGGCTGGCCCTGAGCGATTCCTGCAATGCGGTTTTCCCATTATGATCTTCGGAAGCCATAAAACGCAATGCTTTGCGAACGCTGGAAACCATGTCCTTCCTGACCGGCAAATACGTTTTGGTGAGTTCCAGAATGACGTTGCTGATATCGCCCGCAAATGCACTTTCCTGCATTGCATTCTGCAGTAATTGTATGGTTGATAGATATTCCTTATCCAGATCTTTCCTGTAAGCCTGCCACGCGAGATTACGCGATTCATGTGCAGTTTCCTTGGCTTCGGCCTCTATCTTTTCGAGTTCTTCTTCCGTAGAATAACCGTTTTTTAAGATCCAGTTACGGAACCGGGCATTGCAGTCCTGGTCTTTTTCCCATTTCAGCCGCTGCTTATTTTTATATCTTTCGTGAGACCCCGAAGTAGAATGACCCTGTGGCTGAGTCAGTTCTGTTACGTGGACCAAAACCGGAACCTGCTCATTTCTGCACAAAGCAGCGGCACGTTCATACGTTTCAATCAGTGCCGGATAATCCCATCCGTTCACCGTTATAATCTCCACCCCTGCTTCGTCATCATTGCGTTGCAGACCTGCAAGCGCTTTTGAAATGCTGGATTTCGTGGTTTGGTATTCAATCGGAACCGAAATTCCGTATCCGTCATCCCAAACAGAAGTCAATAATGGTATTTGCAACACTCCGGCAGCATTCATTGATTCCAGAAACATTCCCTGGGAAGTCGATGCATCGCCAATGGTAGCAAAAACGATTTCATTTCCCTGACGTGAAAAACTGGTCAGGTATTGTATGTCTTTATTTGCACGAAATAATTTGGAAGCATAGGCCAATCCTACGGCACGCGGGATTTGCCCGGCTGTTGAAGAAATATCACAAACCGAATTATAAATTTTTGTCTGGTCCAGCCATTGCCCGTTCTCATCCAGCCATCTGGTGGAAAAATGACCATTCATGGATCTTCCGCCAGTACTGGGTTCGTGATATAAATCTGCATGGGCATACATCTGGGCAAAAAACTGTTGCCAGGTAAGATTTCCCAACGCCGCCTCGATCGTCTGATCCCGGTAATATCCTGAACGAAAATCACCTCTGCGAAACGCACGGGCCATCGCAATCTGCGCTACTTCTTTTCCATCCCCGAAAATACCAAATTTGGAACGGCCTCCCATTGTATCCTTCCTTCCCAACAAACTTACCTGACGACTCTCACAAGCTAATCGATAGTCATCAACTATACTTTCCTTACTCAAGACATTGGAACCGGTCAAACTATCATTTTCAAGCATAAGCAAAAGTTACGGATTCGAATACGTAGTTAAATTACATTTTTTAAATGTACCCCCAAAATTATGCAGGAAATTAATATTCATAGCAATATTCACAACAACTTTAAAGACCTTTGTTAATATTGGTTAATGTTTATTAATTTTAGCTTTTATGCATTAATCTTGTTACTGAATTATTTTCCACCACTAAATGTACTAATTCGATTATGAAAGTATTTTTTTCGGCACTGGTTCTATTTATAGGTTTAACCACTGTCAGTTTTGCGCAGAAAGGTGTTTTGAAATTCAAAGAAGAAACACATAAGTTTGGTAAAGTTCCTCAAGGCACTCCTGTAACTTACGAATTTGTATTTACCAACACCGGAACTGATCCTGTTGTTCTTTCAAACGTTACTGTTTCATGCGGATGTACTACACCGGTATGGTCAAACACTCCTGTGTTGCCAGGTAAAACAGGTAGCGTAAAAGCAACTTTCAATGCTGCTGCGGCTGGCCCGTTCAACAAGCCTGTTACAGTTTTCAGTAACACAGAAGGCGGTTCAATTACCTTGTACCTCAACGGCGAAGTAGTTGCTAAACCTGCTGCTGCGAAACAATCATCAAAATAATCCGGATTTACACATCTGAATTAGAGAAAAAGCTATCCGCGCGGATGGCTTTTTTTATGCCCGATTAGTACCCGGCGTTGTCACGGAATGAGCGGCGGCGGGTAAGTTTCAAATCCTGCAAAATGCTGGACTTCACTTTTAATATAAAATTGTAATTACTCACACGTGAAGCACTTCCGGCAAAGGGTGTCCAACTGAAACTCATGTCCCAGCAGTGCAAATCACGCATTAAGGAAAGCGTGGTAATGGTCGGCTGGAAAGCCGTAAAGTCAAAGCCGGTATTGATGGTCATTTTAAAATTCTTCGATAAGCTAAGATCGCCCGTCATCTGAACTGCCTGAATCAGTGTTGCTTTGGATAGACCTGGTTTGGTCAGGCCAAAGTTGTAGTTCAAATTCACATTCCAGGGAATATTGAAATCGACGTATAATTCAGGATTACGCTCGATAAATTCTTTCTCATCCATTGCTGCCGTAGTGCCGTTCATCGTCGGGGCCGACTTTGGTTTGTCTGATTTCTTTGGAGAAAAACTCGTTCCCAACGTAAAGCCAAGATTTTGAAGCTTGGCAATTCCCTGTCCGGCCGTAATGGAATATCGGTCTACCTTAGTTCCGATCTGGTTCCCTACGATGTTTGGATTGGCTTCGTATGCATACGGATCCAGGTTCATGTTAAAGTTCAGATTCAGATTTTTTCCAATTCTCGCATTTGCATTCACGCTGATATTGGATAATTTTAAAGAATCCGCCAATAAATTGTAACTACCACCCAAACTCAAATTGTCCAGCAGCGAAACTTTTTCAAACTGCGTAGCGGCCGTATCACTTTTTGATCTCAGCTTCATTTCAAAACTGTTGTTCAGACTGAACGAAACAATACTTGTCGCCTGACCCGAACTTACACCTGTACCAACACCACGGAACCGTGACAAATATTTGGTGTCGCCTTGTACGTTGTATCTTACTTTGTCATAAAAACCATAAGAATCTCCCGAAAAATCAGGTGTGTAACTGAACGATACAGAAGGGATTACGGTATGACGAATGGCTTCAAGCCTTCTGCCTCTTACAAAAAATGTACCGTAGAAGCGCGTGTTCAGGCCGCCGCCGAAGGAATACGAATATTCTGTTCCCGGTTTATTAAGCGTATCAATGCGTACATTATTTCCTCCCGCGTATGTATAGCTATACTGTTTTGTAAAAATCTCGCCTTGTAACGACATACTTGGCGTAAGATTTATAAAACGAAGCAATTTAAAGTTGGGCAAAGAAATAGGAATACTGTAACGTCCCGTAAACTGTGCATCGCCCAGAATACTCGACAAATTTGCCAGGTTAAACTGGACATTTTGTGTTTGCCCTATCCGCTCAGGATCGGCTTTCAGATTACTAACTCTGAAACCCAGGCGTGAATAGGATGTGTCAATCGCTGTTAACACATTGGTAAATGCATAATTACCACTAAAATCCATCCCAAGGCGGAAACTTTCGTACCAGCGTCCCGTACCGCCATTCATGGCAAATGGTGCGATCTGGTTTACCCCAAAGCTGAAATCTGTGGACACGTTTGTCTTACCATTTGTTTTACGTGGAGGAATGGAACCTTCCACATTTTGTCCAAAATTTTGATTGACACGTACACTGGCAGCCGCCCGCATGTACTGACCCAATGTCCGGTTGTATTGAACCGAAGAACTGGCAACGTTGGAAATGTATTTTTGAGTGTCGTATTCCTGGGTTTGGTTATAGCTGTTGCTCGTAATATTTACGTTTGCAGAAAACGTGGAATTACCCCTCGGTTTTGGAGCGTGCGACCATAAAATACTATAATCATTGGTGCCAATTCCGAGTTTCCTTTGCACTTCATCACTCGGACGGTTCCTGGCAAACCTCAAAGCAAAATTACCATTGTATTGGTAGCGCCTCGAATAAGTCGACGCAAAACCAAGTCCCCAGCTCCCTGATGTATAGATCTGGCCGGTTACCTGTGCATTGATAAATTCGCTGATTGCAAAATAATAACCACCGTCTCTCAGGTAAAAACCCCTTCCGTTTGGCTCTTCTCCATAAGTAGGAAAAATAACGCCCGAAGTCCCGATTTCTTTTTTCTTTGGAAAAGGAAAGAAACCAAATGGCAACGCTATGGGCAAGGGAACGTCGCTGATCACCAGGTTAAATGGCCCGGAAATGACCTGCTTTTGATTGACCATTTTGATCTTCGGCGCATTGATGAAGTAATGCGGATGCGTCAGATTACAAGTGGTATACATCGAATGATGAATATAAAAATTGCCTTCCGCATCTTTTTTTACCTTTTCACCACGAATATTCCCGTCTCCTTCTGTGGTTACAATTCCCTGTATTAATGCCTTTTTAGATTTGAAATTATAGCGGATTTCTTTGGTATTGTACATTTGCGCCCCATCCTGAAATATGGGTTCACCAGCCATTTTTTTTGCCGTTGAGTCATAGACTCCGATCGCATAGACTTCATTGGTAATCCAGTTGAGGCGGATATAGTTTGCTTTCAGGTTAATTGTTCCATAATTTACTTCTGCGTTTCCGTACAAATGGACCTGTTTCACGGCAACATCCATGACAGTCGAATCCTCAGCGGTGTATTTTACAACATTTTGAAGGTCATCCGGATTGGTGAGCGTATCAGAAGCGGTGGAATCTCTGGCTACCATTTGTCCGTTAGCCAGCCTTACCGAATCTCCCTTGATGGAAATTCTGGCGGTATCAGAAGCAATTTGTCCTGTTTGAGATTGAGTAATAGCAAGCGTATCCGCTTTTTGAGCGGCACTGTTTGATCCCTGTTTTTCGGTTTTTTTTCCCGTTCGCTTAACGCGTTGTTGTATACATCCTACTGTGCCGATCAAAAGAAAGGCCACAAGTCCCAGCGATATAATAATCGCCTTTCTTTTCAGTTCTAACAAATAGAGTATTTTTGCATAAAGTATTCTCAAAATTAGTCCAGAAACCTCTAAAGAATAACGCCGTAACTAAAAAATAATGTTAAAAGTTCTTAAAACCCTAATTGCAGCCTCATTCCTGGTAGTCAGTCTTGCCTTCGTTTTTCAAGAAGAACCTGTTTCTTTAAAGGTTACCAGTAAAGTCAATACAGTCGTAATTGATGCCGGCCACGGAGGAAAAGATCCGGGAACAAGAGGAAGTGTGACCAAGGAAAAAGATGTTGCCTTAAGCGTAGCACTAGAACTTGGCCGCAAAATTAAGGAAGAAAATCCTGATGTGAAAGTACTTTATACCCGTTCGACGGATGTTTTTATTGAACTGGGAGAAAGATCTGCTTTTGCAAACCGCAACAATGCAGACCTTTTTATATCCATTCATTGCAATGCGACACCACATTCCAGAACGGTTCATGGAACTGAAACTTACGTAATGGGTTTGCATAAAACGGAAGGCAATCTTGATGTAGCAAAGCGGGAGAACTCTGTAATTTTGCAGGAAACCAACTACAAGCAGAAATATAAAGGTTTTGATCCAAACTCACCTTTGGCACATATCATGCTTGCAAACTATCAGAGTGCGTTCATTTCCAGCAGTTTGAGGCTGGCGGATCACATTGAAAAAAAGTTCAAGTCCGTTTCTGATCGCGAAAGCCGCGGTGTGAAACAGGCGGGTTTCCTGGTATTGTGGCGAACTGCAATGCCTTGCGTATTAATAGAAACCGGATTTTTATCTTCTACGAGTGAGGAAAAATACCTGGGATCGGATGACGGACAGGAAGAGGTTGCTGAATCCATTTATCAGGCTTTCAAGTCCTACAAGAGGGATATTGACAGATAAACCAAAATTATCGTTGCCGCAGTCATCATGGGTCGTTGGACCCGGTAATTCTTTATTGTTAAATCATCTTTCAACATGATCTGACAAATCTATCAGTTTAATAAAGCGGCTGGCGATTGCCAAAAGCAAATTTTTTAGTCCATGAAAATATCAAAAGAAGCAAGGGTTGGAATAATGGCGGTGGTGGCAATTGTAATGTTGTACTTCGGTTTTAACATTTTAAAAGGCTCCGACGTTTTTTCCAGAACATACAAGTATTATGTAATTTATGATAATATCGACGGTCTTACGGCATCAAATCCGGTTTTATTAAATGGTTTGAATGTGGGTCGCGTACAAGCGATAAAACTTTTGCAGGATCGAAATAACAAGCTCTTGGTTGCCCTCGACATTCAAAAAGGCATCGTCCTGCCACGTGGTACGACCGCGACGCTGGCAGATGGCGGTTTGCTGGGAGGAAAGGTCATTCATTTGGCAATGGGTACTTCAACGGCAATGTTAGGTGATAATGACACGCTGGTTGCCAATAAGGAAGCTGGAATTTCCGCGCTTCTGCAGGAAAAAGCATTGCCTTTGGTAACACATGCAGACTCTTTGGTTAGAAATCTTGACATCGTTGCCGCCGGATTCAGAGAAACGGGTTCTATCCTGAACCAGGTATTGAAAAATTACGATCAGGCGGGAAATAGTTTGCAGGGTTTATTGGGTGATAACCGGAAAAATCTGGTGGCGATCACAGGGAATCTGAACAAGTTAACGGCTTCGTTGATTGAGACAGAAAAACAATTAAAACCTTTGCTTGCAAAAACCGGGACACTGGCTGATTCGTTGAATGCTTTACGATTGGGTGAAACGGTACAGGGAGCGAATAAAACCATTGCGGAACTTCGCCAGATACTGGCCAGTGTGGAATCCGGAAAAGGAACCGCAGGGAAACTCATCAAGGATGAAACACTTTACAACAATCTGAACAGGACCATTGTAAGTATGAATAAGCTGATGACCAATTTCCGGGAACAGCCAAAACGCTATGTTAACATTTCGGTTTTCGGCAAAAAAGACAAAGGACCGGCCGAATCTCCTTTGGACACCACGACTCAGATTAAATAGAATGTTTTCGATGTAACATTCTTTTCAACCGAATAAAAAATAATTATCGAATCTGATTTTCAGTTTTTTTTACCAGAATCACTAAGAAAGTCGTTTGCTTACAGGCAGGCGACTTTTTATTTTTGGCGGGATGCCAATGCGTGCAAACATCCTTTATCTTTATTGCTGTCTTTTATTTCAAACTTCATCATAATTTATGCCAAATCAGGAGACAATTCATGAGCTATTGGGGACCCTTCAACTGAAATATGAAGAAGTGAAACTCGGTGGCGGAAAAAGTAAAATTGATTCACAGCATAAAAAAGGAAAATTAACGGCGCGCGAAAGAATTGATTATCTGATTGATACCGATTCCTATTTTTTGGAAATTGGTGCATTTACGGCCGATGGAATGTATCAGGAGGATGGCGGTTGTCCTTCTGGCGGCGTTGTAACCGGCATTGGGTATGTGTCAGGAAAACAGTGCATGATCGTAGCCAATGACGCTACGGTAAAAGCTGGTGCCTGGTTTCCGATTGCTGCCAAAAAGAATTTACGCGCTCAGGAAATTGCCATGGAAAACCGGTTGCCTGTCATTTACCTGGTCGACAGCGCGGGTGTATACTTGCCCATGCAATCAGAGGTTTTCGCGGATAAAGAGCATTTTGGCCGTGTTTTCAGAAATAATGCACGGATGTCGTCCATGGGCATTGTTCAGATTGCAGCCATTATGGGCAGCTGTGTTGCTGGCGGGGCATATTTGCCGATCATGTCAGATGAAGCATTTATTGTGGAAGGCACGGGCTCCGTTTATCTGGCCGGCCCATATCTGGTCAAATCGTCTATTGGAGAAGATGTCGATGCGGAAACGCTCGGAGGAGCGGATATGCATTGCGAGATTTCCGGTGTTACCGACAACAAATTTCCGGACGACAAATCATGCCTGGATGCCATCAAGAGACATATCGACAAAATTGGTCAACCACTAAATGCTGGCTTTGACAGAAAAATAGCCTTCACACCTTCACGATTGCCAGAAGAAATTTATGACATTCTGCCTGCAGACCGGTTAAAACCGTACGACATGCGTCATATTCTGGAATGCATTACAGATGCATCCGAACTTGACGAATACAAGCCTGATTATGGAAAAACATTGATATGTGCTTATGCACGAATAGAAGGCTGGGCAGTTGGAATTGTAGCAAACCAGCGCAATGTTGTGAAATCCGGAAAAGGCGAAATGCAGATGGGCGGCGTGATTTACGGAGAATCTGCGGATAAAGCTGCCCGCTTCATCATGAACTGCAATCAAAAGAGAATCCCCTTAATATTTTTTCAGGATGTAACGGGTTTCATGGTTGGTAGCCGTGCCGAACAGGGAGGAATTATCAAAGATGGTGCCAAAATGGTGAATGCCGTCGCAAATTCCGTCGTTCCAAAATTCACCTTTATTATTGGCAATTCTTACGGCGCAGGCAATTATGCGATGTGCGGAAAAGCTTATGATCCAAGACTAATTTATGCCTGGCCAACGGCACAAATGGCTGTAATGAGCGGCGCAACTGCTGCCAAAACGCTGCTGCAAATTCAGACAGCCACTTTAAAAGCAAAAGGCGAAACCATTACCCCGGAAGCTGAAAAGGCAATATTGGATGACATTACCAAAAGATACAATGAAGAATTATCCCCATATTATGCTGCGGCCCGGCTTTGGGTTGACGGTATAATCGATCCTGTTGAAACGAGGAAAATTATTTCCGTTGGAATTGAGGCCGCCAATCAGGCACCCGTAGACCGGCCATTCAATGTGGGCGTCATGCAGGTTTAAAATTTTTAATCTATCATATCCAAAAAGCTTAAAGCCAAAAGTTTATCACTAAACCCAAAAAAAATGATGTCAGAAAAAATAGCCTTTCTCGGCCTTGGTAACCTTGGAACTCCTATTGCTGAAAGTCTGATCAATTCCGGATTTGAACTTATTGTCTGGAACAGAACGGCTGCGAAAACACAGCCTTTGGTGGATTTGGGAGCAACGGCGGTAACAAATCCAATTGACGCCATTACGCCCGGTGGCATTGTCATTTCCGTACTGGCAGACGACGCAGCCGTGGAAGAAATAT
>Ga0247803_1000985_pt1 | contig 14979 bp, 13 predicted proteins | sample UWRJL014104B1_FD_180928 | JGI IMG/M metagenome (GOLD analysis project Ga0247803, IMG submission 180928) | Plant litter microbial communities from Arlington Agricultural Research Station in Wisconsin, United States - UWRJ-L014-104B-1 | ecosystem: Environmental > Terrestrial > Plant litter >...
TACCTGCAATCCGTTTAAGATTGCTGTTGCTCAAAGCATGGAGAACAGGATAGACAGTGTAATCCTGACTGAATTTAACGATAAAAATGGACCCGGTGGCGTATTCATGGTTGCCCAAAAGGGAAAGATAAAGTATCAAAAAGCTTTTGGCAAAGCTAATTTGGAACTGGATGTCGATTTGAGTCCGGAAAATGTATTCCAATTAGGTTCTATGACAAAGCAATTTACTGCAGTAGCGGTGCTGATGTTGGAAGAGAAAGGAAAATTAGACGTTAATGATCCCGTTTCTAAGTACATCCCTGATTATCCGCTTGGAAATAAAATCACTATTCATCATTTACTAACGCATACATCGGGCATTAAGGATTTTACAAAAATGAAATCCCTTTCCAGTATTTCCCAAAAAGACATGACGCCTAAAATGATGGTCGACTTTTTTAAGGATGAACCAGTTGATTTTGCGCCTGGTGAGCGGTTTGATTATAACAATTCGGGGTATGTTGTTTTAGGGTATATTATAGAATTGGTATCCGGAGAGAAATATGAAGATTTTATCAAAAAACATATTTTTGAAATAGCAGGAATGAGTAATTCTTACTATGCCAGTAATAGGGAAGTCATCAATAAAAGGGCATATGGATATCAAAAGAAGGACAATAAATTTGTGAATAAAACGATGATCAGTTTCAGTATTCCATTCTCCTCAGGTTCATTAATGTCTACTGCAGGCGATATGCTCAAATGGCAGAATGCCATAAACCAAAACACGTTATTGGGTGTGAAAGAGACAAAAAAAGCATTTAGTAAATATCAATTAAATACTGGGGAAGAGTTTACTTACGGATATGGGTGGCATATAACAGCATTAAATGGTACACCGGTTAGAGCGCATGGTGGCAGTATATTCGGATTTAAGACAATGGGGGTTTATGTTCCAGGAGAGGATATTTATGTAATAGGACTAAGCAATTGTGACTGTCATTCCCCAACAGAAATAACTAAAAGCATTGCCGCTATAGCTTTAGAGGTTTTAAGGTAGCGGTAGCACTAAATCAAAATATAATTTGATCCAATGCCCCCCGGAAAGCGTCAAAATTTTCCTTTCCCATTATTTTTTTAAAGGATGCCCCAGGTAAATAATGAGCAGTGGTATAAGCAGAAATGGAATTTCTATATGATAGCGTTAATGGATATAGTGACAGGGCGAATTAAGAAGTTTGTAAACCCTATAAAAACATTAAGCGGTGCCGCATCCACGCACACCGCTTAACTCTTATTAACTATTAATTTACCTAAACTTGCTTATGTCCAGCGGGAGCTGTATTTCAGCAAAATCTTTATTCAATGTTTATTTGATAGTAATACGCTGCGATTGCAATTTTCCTCTGCTCTGTTTTCAATTTTTTTTAAATTATTTTTTCGAGCAGCTCTTTTATGCTGATAAACAGGTAAGGAACGAACAAAATGCAGGCAGAACGATTAACATGTAGCAACTGTTTTTTCAATGATTTGGTTGCTTTTACAATATGATCACTAATCGTAGAGGTAGATACCCCCATTAGGCCGCCTACTTCTTCGTAAGATTTACCTTCTAATTTACAGAGTATAAAAATCCTTTTTCGCTGCGGGGGCAGCTGTTCGATAGCTTGCACTAAAAATTCGCCTTCATTTTTTGAAAGGTTACTTTCCATCGGCTCCTCACTAATTTCGGTACCGATCCGCTGCAGGTTATCCATCATCTGTTTGTCGCGGCTAGCCCTGCGGCAAAAATCAATGATCTTACTATTGGCAATACAGAATAGATAAGCTATAAATGATTTCGTTAAATCAATTTCTGCCCTTTTTTCCCATATCTTGATAAACACATCCTGCATCAGCTCTTCTGCAATTGCGGCGTCATCAATCTTACTCTTTATCCGCCAGTAAACTTTTGATTTATACTCCCGGTATAAAACGTCGAATGCAATTTTAGATCCCTCTTTTACCCATTGCAGGAGTTCGGCTTCGCTAATTTTTTTCTTTCCTGAATCTTTCATTTTTTAAACCACACAATATTAAGTATGACCATTGTAACTAATTAATTGTCAATGATAAATAGTTTAATTGAGTTCAACAATACTGTAGAATTTCAAAAAAAATCAGCGCAGCTGAAAAAACGTTTTTTCAGCTGCGATTTACGCGATATTTTTTTTCAAATATTTTTTCAAAATGGAGGGGAACAAGAAAAAGGGGGTTAAAACCTAGAACTATAAACGTTTAGCGGCAGATCTCACTAGTGAAAATTTACGCGGATGAGCAAATTAAAAATTACTAGCTTTGCCTTTAACCAAATTTAATAGACACAAATGAAAGAAGTAGTTATTGTATCAGCACTTAGGACACCGATTGGTAGTTTCGGCGGTTCCCTGTCGGGGTTTTCTGCTACTCAGTTAGGTGGTATAGCCATTAAAGCTGCTGTTGCTAAATCAGGCATTAAACCAGCGGATGTACAGGAAGTATATATGGGCAATGTATTATCTGCCAGCCTTGGTCAGGCCCCTGCAACACAAGCCGCTAAATTTGCGGGCTTACCGGATGTACCTGCTACCACCATTAATAAAGTATGTGCTTCTGGAACAAAAGCGATCATCCTGGCGGCACAAAGCATTGCCTTAGGAGAGAATGATATTGTTGTGGCCGGGGGTATGGAAAGCATGAGCAACGTTCCCTATTACCTGGATAAAGCACGGACGGGCTACCGCCTGGGCCATGGCCAGATGACCGACGGGTTGTTAAAAGACGGCTTATGGGATGTGTATAACGATTACCATATGGGTGCTGCTGCAGAATTATGTGCATCCACTTGTAATATTACCCGGGAAGCGCAGGATAAATATGCTATTAGTTCTTACCAGCGTGCACAAGCTGCACAAACCACAGGCAAGTTTGATCACGAGATTACTGCTGTAGAATCTACAGACCGTAAAGGGGCAGTTACTGTAATTGATAAAGATGATGAGCCTTTTGCAGTGAATTTTGATAAGATACCGGGATTAAAACCTGTATTTAAAAAAGAAGGTACCGTCACCGCAGCAAATGCTTCTACTTTAAATGATGGTGCAGCAGCACTGGTATTAATGAGTGCGGATAAGGCTAAAGAGCTGGGATTGAAACCGCTTGCCCGTATTATAGGCTATGCGGATGCACAGCAAGCACCCGAATGGTTTACTACTGCGCCTGCCAAGGCTATACCCCTGGCATTACAAAGAGCAGGTAAAAGTCTTTCTGATGTAGATTTCTTTGAAATCAACGAAGCTTTTTCTGTAGTTTCACTGGCTAATAACCAGGAATTGGGATTATCAGAAGAACAAGTGAATGTTAACGGTGGCGCTGTGGCAATGGGGCACCCGTTAGGGGCTTCGGGAGCACGTATCGTAGTTACGTTACTTTCCGTTCTTAAACAGAACAAGGGAAAGATCGGCGTTGCAGGAATCTGTAATGGCGGCGGTGGTGCAAGTGCACTGGTTATTGAAACTATAGATTAATGAATAACATCGTCAGATCCTTTTTAATTGCATTAATATTTAGCTGTGTAATCACACCTGTGTTTGCCCAGCTAACTCTTTCTCCGGCAAATACGGCTGTCTTAAACAAGTACCAGGATTCTTTAGCAAATGCAACTACGGTAATTTTTGAGGGGGCAACAAATGCGCAGCGCTATGAGCAAAATGCTAAGTTTATCAAATTGCTGGTCACTGCGCTTAAAACAACGGGGTCTTTCCATTTCGGCTTCGATTCTCTAAAAACAATATCAATCGTAACTTCTCCTGACCGCCAGTTCAGGATTTTTTCGTGGTATGTGCCGACTGAAGAAGGTACTTACCGCTTTTTTGGAACGGTACAGATGGCAACAGCGGATGGTAAATTAAAGTTATATCCGCTGCTGGATGATACAGAGCATATTACTGATGATAACCAGGTGACCACTAATAAACAATGGTATGGTGCTCGATATTATGAGATTGTACCGCTAAAGGTTGCAGGTAAAAAAACCAGCTATGTACTGCTTGGCTGGAAGGGTAATAATAAAAAGACTACTAAAAAGGTGATCGACGTGCTTTCTTTTGAGGGGGACCTGCTCCGTTTTGGTAAGCCTGTTTTTGAAGGGCCAAAGAATACACCGGTAAGGAACAGGATTGTGTTTGAGTATAATAAGTTAAACTCGATGACGCTGAAGCTGGATAAAAATGAGAAGATGATCGTTTTTGATCATCTCGCTCCTTTTGATCCGAAGATGACTGGAAATTTTGAATACTATGCTTCAGACTCCAGTTTTGACGGGTATAAACAAGCGGGCGACAAAATGAAGCTTGCCGAGAACATCGAGTTAAAGAATGATCCAAACACGCTGGACGAGCTCTATATCGACCCTAAACAAAAAGATATTCCTGTAGTAAAGAAGTTCTAACCCCAAAAAAACTGCTTTTGCACAAAATTTGCGAGTTTCAACACATGTCCCTATATTGCGCGATTTAGTCCGCATTTCCATTAACTACCCTATTAATATAACACAAAATAACATTATGGATCAATCTGAAATCCTTAAGCCAGAGCAAATACACGATGCTCCAAAGGGCCATCCAAAAGGATTATATGTACTGTTCGCCACCGAGATGTGGGAACGTTTCAATTACTACGGTATGCGTGCAATTCTAGTGCTTTTCATGACAAAAGCATTATTATTTGATAAAGCATTCGCTTCAAATTTATACGGGAGTTACACCGGTCTGGTTTTTCTTACCCCGCTGATTGGCGGTTTTGTTGCTGATAAGTATTGGGGGAACCGGCGGTCTATTATTACAGGCGGACTACTCATGGCACTTGGTGAACTGCTTATGTTCGCTTGTGCGTCTTTATATGCGAGCAATGCAGACGTGTCTACTTTCCTTTTCTTTTCGGGTTTAGGTTTTATGATTGCGGGAAATGGGTTCTTTAAACCAAACATCTCCTCCATGGTTGGTCAGCTTTACCCCCCTGCCGATAAAAGGCTCGATGCCGCGTATACCATATTTTACATGGGTATTAACGTGGGCGGTGCTTTAGGTCCGTTTATCTGCGGATATTTTGGAGATACAGGTAACCCGGCAGATTTTAAATGGGCTTTCCTTGCTGCTGCAGTAGCAATGGTATTGGGTGTAGTCGTATTTATCAATCTAAAAGACAAATATGTACGCGGTCCGGAAGGTGCACCATTAGGTATGGCACCTAAAAGTGAGACTGCAAAAGCGGTTTCGCCAGTTTTGGTTTACCTGGCCTTGCTGGTATTTTCGGGAATTTGTGTAGCACTGCTTTATATCGATGCAAAGGTATACAGTTATCTGAGTTACCTGATGCTGATTGCCGTATTGGGCATTGCTTATATGATCTTCACCGATAAAACGCTGATCTTAATAGAAAAAAAGAAAATCTTAGTGATTTTTATCGTTGCTTTCTTTGTGGTATTCTTCTGGAGTGCATTTGAGCAGGCCGGTGCTTCACTAACATTCTTCGCGGAAGAATCTACACAGCGTGACCTTGGTTTCTTTACGGTACCGGCAAGCTGGTTTTCGTCACTGAACTCGGTCTTTGTAGTTACCTTTGCTCCTGTATTTGCCTGGATCTGGGTTAAAATGGGCAAGAAAGAACCATCTGCACCTACTAAAATGGCATTAGGTTTAATGCTGCTTGCAATTGGCTATTATGTAATTGCTGTTGGGGTTAAAGATGTTGGTGCAGGAGTAAAAGTAAGTATGATGTGGCTGGTAGGAATGTACGCTTTCCATACCTGGGGAGAACTTTGCTTATCGCCAATTGGCCTTTCGTTAGTAAACAAACTATCTCCGCTAAAATTCGCTTCTTTACTGATGGCAGTATGGTTTTTGGCTAATGCAGTAGCAAACGTATTAGGTGGAAAGCTAAGCTCACTATATCCTGATGGCGGAAAAGTAACCAGCTTTATGGGTTATGAAATGCATAACCTGAACCAGTTTTTTATGCTGTTTGTGGTAATGGCCGGTGTAGCGTCTGCCCTCTTGTTTATATTAACCAAGTGGCTGCAAAAAACAATGACCGCAACTACGTAAGATTTAGCTGCCAAAATAGTTAAGCAGGGGCTGTTCATGATTCATGGTGCAGCCCTTGCTATTTAAGGGAATTGCTTGTGCCTGCTGATGGTTAAATTTTGTTAATCCTGACAAGTTTTCATTTTTAATCAATACTTTCGCACAAGTTTTACAAGATTACAACGTTTACTACAATTTACTACCAACGTGTCAGACAGCTTAGTCATCATTCCTACTTACAACGAAAAAGAAAACATTGAGAAGATAATCCGTAAGGTATTCAACTTGAATTTTCCTTTTGAGATCTTAATTATAGATGACGGATCACCTGATGGCACAGCAGACATTGTTAAAAAGCTGCAGTTGGAGTATTCTGGTTTACATTTAGAAGAGCGTAAAGGCAAATTGGGATTAGGGACTGCCTATATCCACGGTTTTAAATGGGCGCTAAATCACGATTATAGTTATATTTTTGAGATGGATGCCGATTTTTCGCACAATCCCGAAGATCTTTTCAAATTACGTACGGCTTGTATCAGCGGTGCTGATGTAGCGATAGGTTCACGTTATGTAAAAGGCGTCAATGTAGTGAACTGGCCAATGAGCCGTGTGCTGATGTCTTATTTTGCCTCAATGTACGTGCGTTTAGTGACGCGTATCAATATACAGGATGCCACTGCAGGATTTAAGTGTTACAAAAGGATTGTACTGGAAACTATCCCTATGGAAAAGATCCGTTTTGTAGGTTATGCGTTCCAGATCGAGATGAAATTTACTGCTATAAAATATGGTTTTAATGTAGTGGAAGTACCTATCATTTTTACCGATCGTACGGAAGGCGTTTCTAAAATGAGTACAAAGATTTTTAGGGAGGCTTTTTTAGGGGTTATCCAAATGAAAATCAGCAGCTGGTTCAGGGATTACCGTAAATAGCTGAAGTTTACTGACTTTTCATGGTGTTGATTACCTGTTAACCTTCTCCTCTTAACATCTGACCGAAATCTAGTTTTTTATCCATTGCGACAATGATCTGGGTTAAACGTTTGGTCCGGGTAACTTCTGTTTTAGCGGTATTAAGCCAATTGATATAATAATTCTGATGTGATTTTGGCATCTTCACAAAGTTCTCCATCAAGTGTTTTTCTTCTAGTAAACACAGCTCCAGGTCGGCTGGCATTTCTATTTTAAAAGTTTTGTCTTCTTCCAGTTCAAGCCGCAGCATTGCGCCTTCTTCTTTCTTGAGCTCCTTACGCAAACTGGCTTTTAGCGCGATGATAAAATTACCTTCCCCCATGGGCACCATAGACAGACCCGCGATTTCTACCGCATCCATCCTGCCTTTTATACGGTAACTCTTTTTATATCCCGGTTTAATTTTCCCGGCAATAATAGCAGGGACGAACACAAATGTCCACCCCGTTTTTTCGCCCATTTTGGCAAACTTCTCTATTTCAGCTTCGAAAAATACCATACACTATTAAAGATAGAAAAGAATTTTAGATCGGAACGAATTTTAGAACTTCTCTTCTACTCCTAATCCGAACAAAGCAAAATCATACTTGACTGGATCTACAGGATCAAAACGCCGTAGCTCTTCTGTGAGTTCCACCGCTGTCCTCCAATCTGTTTGCTTACGTGTAATCATGTTTAGCCGGCGCGCAACCCGGTCTACATGTACGTCGCACGGACAAATCAGATCTGCAGGTAAGATGGAGTTCCACACGCCAAAATCTACCCCCATATTGTCTTTCCTGACCATCCAGCGTAAAAACATGTTTAGCCGTTTGCAGGTGGATTTCTGTAATGGAGAAGAGATGTGTTTCACCGTTCTGCGCGGAGAATCTGGCAGGCTGAAAAAGTAGGCCCTGAAATGGTTCAGCGCGTGTTCTGCAGTAAAATTGGTATGGTTTGCAAAGTCATCTGGCAGAAATGCAGTTTCCAGGCTATCTGAAAGGGCATAGTGATGCTTAAAAAAAGAAACGAAATACAGCAGATCAGTATCGTTGAAGGTCCGGTGTTTAAAATTCAGCAACCTGCGCAGGTCATCGTCGCCATGACCAACCATAAATTTATACGGGTCATTATCCATTCTCTCGAAAAGATCGGTACATTTATTTATTATCGTTTTCCTTTGGCCCCAAGCCAAAATTGCCGCAAAAAATGCGGCAATTTCGATATCCTGTTTTTTAGCAAAACGGTGGGGAATACATATCGGATCGTTAGTGATAAAGTTAGGCTGGTTATACTGCACAACTTTTGTATCTAAAAAATCCTTTAGTTCTAAAAATTCCAATAGTAGTTAGTTAAGTGCTTGTTCTAAATCTGCCAGCAGGTCGTCGATATCTTCTACCCCAACGCTTAAACGCAATAGATTGTCAGTTACCCCAACTTTTTCACGTTCTTCTTTTGGAATAGAACCGTGCGTCATTGTTGTTGGATGGTTAATTAACGATTCTACGCCTCCAAGTGATTCTGCCAGGGTAAAAACTTTAAAAGAAGAAGCGATCCGGAAAGTTTCTGCCAGATCGGCACCTTTTAAAGTGATAGAAACCATACCACCAAAACCACGCATTTGTTTTTTAGCGATATCATGGTTAGGATGATCTTCAAAACCCGGCCAGTAGATTTTATCAATTTTTGGGTGGTTTTTTAAATATCTCGCTACTTTTTCCCCGTTTTCGCAATGTGCTTTCATGCGCAGGTGTAAAGTTTTGATACCTCTAAGTACTAAAAATGCATCTTGCGGACCAGGAGTGGCACCACATGCGTTATAGATAAACCAAAGGTCTTTATAAAGCTGATCATCGTTGAGCAACAATGCTCCCATCACCACGTCGGAGTGACCGCCGATGTATTTAGTTACCGAGTGCATTACGATATCAGCGCCCAAATCGATTGGGTTTTGCAGGTAAGGCGACGCAAAAGTATTGTCGACTGTTAAGATCAATCCTTTTTCTTTAGTGATTTTTGCTACCCCCGCGATGTCAATAATCTGCATCGTAGGATTGGTAGGTGTTTCTATCCAAACCAGCTTAGTCTTATCATTGATGTAAGGCAGCATGTTCTCAGGTTTCGATAAATCGAGGAAATGGAATTTAATACCATATTTAGCATAAACCTTAGTAAAAATACGGTACGAACCACCGTAAAGGTCATTTCCGGTAATTACTTCATCGCCTGGTTGCAACAAACGCAGAACTGCATCTGTAGCGCCCATTCCCGAAGAAAAAGCAAGACCATAATTGGCATTTTCCAGTGCTGCAAGACAGTTTTCCAGAGCCTGACGGGTAGGGTTTGTACCTCTGGAATATTCAAAGCCCTGGTTGTCGCCCGGTGCTTTTTGTGCATAGGTAGACGTCTGGTAAATTGGGGTCATCACTGCTCCTGTAGAAGGATCAGGTTCCTGACCTGCATGTATAGCTTTAGTTGCAAATTTCATCAGTTTATATGTTTTTATAGGTTATGAAGCTTATATGAGCTTCATATAGTTTTCATCTTGCTTTTTAATAATAGTTAAGCCTGCTGTTTAGTAAGCGCGGGCAAATAAAACACGTTGTACAGATGGCTTACCAGAATAGATACAAACACCATCTTCTAATGGGTTATCTAATGGAATACATCTGATCGTAGCCTTTGTTTCTTCTTTTATTTTTAATTCAGTTTCTGAGGTACCGTCCCAGTGCGCACTAATGAAACCAGCTTTACCATCAAGCAAGCGTTTAAACTCTTCGTAGGTATCAGCTTTAGTGATGTGTTCGGCTCTATAATCAGCAGCTTTTTTATAAATATTTGCCTGTATTTCTTGCAACAAGCTGGCGATGTAATTTTCAAGCCCTTCCTGACTAACCGTGCTTTTCTCTCTTGTGTCTCTTCTTGCCAGTTCTACAGTTTTATTTTCCATATCCCTGCCGCCAATTGCTAAACGGATTGGTACACCTTTAAGTTCATATTCTGCGAATTTAAACCCTGGGCGCTGAGAATCCCTGTTATCATATTTGAAAGAGATACCTAAAGATTTCAGTTTCGGCGTTAATTGGTTAACGAAAGAAGAGATGTTTGCCAGGTCTTCATCGTTTTTGTAAATTGGAACAATAACCACCTGGATAGGTGCTAAGTTTGGTGGAAGGACCAATCCCTGGTCGTCACTATGCGCCATGATCAAAGCACCAATCATACGTGTAGATACCCCCCATGAACTTGCCCATACGTGTTCTTGCTTTCCTTCTTTACTGGTAAACTTCACGTCAAATGCTTTGGCAAAGTTTTGCCCTAAAAAGTGCGAAGTACCTGCTTGTAAGGCTTTACCATCTTGCATCAGTGCTTCAATACAATAAGTATCTAATGCCCCTGCGAAACGTTCGTTTGCCGTTTTTTTACCTTTAACTACTGGCAATGCCATCCAGTTTTCTGCAAAATCTGCATATACATCTAGCATTCTTTCCGTTTCTTCTATTGCTTCCTGAGATGTTGCATGGGCGGTATGGCCTTCCTGCCACAGAAATTCTGCCGTGCGAAGAAAAAGACGCGTACGCATTTCCCATCTCACTACGTTTGCCCATTGATTAATTAGCAATGGCAGATCACGGTAAGACTGTACCCAGCCTCTGAAAGTGTTCCAGATAATGGTTTCTGATGTAGGTCTTACAATCAGTTCTTCTTCCAGTTTTGCATCGGGATCGACTATGATGTTGCCTTCGCCATCATTTTTGAGACGGTAATGTGTCACAACTGCACATTCTGTCGCAAATCCTTCTACGTGTGCCGCTTCCTTAGAAAAAAATGACTTAGGAATGAATAATGGAAAATAGGCGTTACTATGCCCTGTATCTTTAAATTTCTGGTCTAAAACCGCCTGCATCTTCTCCCAAATCGAATATCCATAGGGTTTTATAACCATACATCCTTTAACAGCTGAATGTTCTGCCAGATCGGCTTTTATAACAATGTCGTTATACCACTGGGAATAATCCTCGTTCTTACTTGTAATACCTTTGCTCATAACTGTTTGGAATGCTTTTTGTGCTATTGTGTTAAATGTTAAATAACTTGCATGATAGGTTGCAAATCTATAAATTTATGCCTACGAATAAAAATGTTAACACACACAAAGAATTCACATATTATGAAACCTAACCATTTACTATCCAGTATGGTGGTCATTGCGGCTTTGGCCGTGTCGTCCTGCTCTGTGCCACAGATGGCCCAGCAGGCGCGAAATGACGACGATGTTTATGGCTCAACAGCCAAGGCAGTAGAGTATACTCAACCCCCATTACAGTCTACACAGTACGTTGATAACGGAAATGACGACCAGGATGAGGAGTATTACGGCAGCAACGATGAGTATGCTGACATGAGCTATTCTTCTAGAATTAACAGATTTTATTATGGTAGTCCTTTCAGAGGATACTATGATCCCTTTTATTACGATTCTTTCTACGGAGGTCCATATGGCTACGGCGGCGGACTTGGTTTTGGCTGGGGCGGTGGCTTCGGCTGGGGAGGCGGATTTGGATGGGGTAATAACTTTGGCTGGGGAGGCTGGGGTGGTTATGGCTACGGCGGTTTGGGCTGGGGCGGACTATACTCTCCTTTCTATTCTCCATGGGGATGGGGCGGCGGCTTTTACGGAGGCGGCTTCTATGGCGGAGGTTATTATGGTGGTGGCTACTGGGGTGGCGGCTACGCAAGACGCTCAAATAGTGTTTACAGTCCTAGAACAGGTAGAGGCGGTGAAAACTCAATCTACGGAAGAGGAAACTACAACGGTAGCGGATCAAGATCTTACAATGCAAATGGCCAGGCTGTAGGTGGCAGAAGATCTGGTTACAGCAATGGAAGTTCTTACGGTTCATCAAGATCTACTTATCAAAACAGACAAGGTCAGTCTTCTTCCAGACCAACCCGATCTGAAAGTTACACTCCTCAGAGAAATACTGAAACAAGATCTTACACCCCTCCTGCCAGTTCTTCTGGCGGTGGCTTTGGTGGCGGAAGAAGTTCAGGTGGTGGCGGCGGTGGCGGTGGTGGCCGCGGAGGTAGAGGTAATTAATTAGCTAAATTCTAAATGAAAAAATTCATACAAGTCCTGGTAGTAGCTATAGTAGCTACTACAGGTAATATTTACGCCCAAAGCGGAATCTACGCTGGCGATGCACTAAGGTTCTCACGCACAGACTATGGAAGTTCTGCACGGTTTAAAGGTTTAGGAAACGCACAGATCAGTTTAGGTGGAGACATTAGTTCTATCGGTGGTAACCCTGCAGGTTTGGGTATGTTTACACGATCAGAATTTAGTTTAACACCTGAATGGAACAACACCCAATCTAATGCCAGCTTTTTAGGGCAGAATACAAAATCTACTAAAAACCAGCTTAACCTTAACCAGGCAGCAGCAGTATGGTACAACCCAGTTGTAAAACCTAAAGGTGCAGATTTAAACCGGGGGTTATTAAGTGTTGTATTCGGTATCGGATACAATAGAAACAATGATTTTAGTGCTGAACACAATTACCAGGGAAGAAACACAAACAGTTCTATCACTGATGCTTTTGCAGAACAAGCTAACGGTTACACCGTAAATAACTTAGGCGGAGCAGCAGGAATGGCATATGACAGTTACCTGATCGACAGGGCACTGGGTACAACCAGCCAGTATTTTGCAGCAGGAAGTTTAACTAACGACCAGTCTTCTAGTGAAGTTAGAGAGGGTTCTACTTCAGAGCTTAACTTTGCAGCAGGACTAAACTTTTCCAATAAATTGTATTTAGGTGCAAGTATCGGATTTGTAAATGTTCGTTATTTAAGTGATAAACTATATAATGAAACTGGTACAATTGTAAGCAACCCTTCTAACCCTGGTTCATCTGACGAAAATGATCTTCCTAACCCGCATGTAGGCAAAGGTTACACGATGGCGTACCAAACTAATCAAAATACAAGTGGTGCTGGTGTTAATGCAAGATTAGGTTTGATTTACAAACCTATTAATGAGGTAAGGTTAGGCGCAACTTTCCAGGCACCAACATGGATGCACATGGAAGAAGATTTCGGTGAGGTGATCAATGTGAATTATTCTGATGGTTCTACTGTACGTAACGATTGGTTGAATTCTAACTTTAATTATAACCTGCGTACACCTTATAAAGGTTCATTAGGTGCTAGTGTAATTCTTGCCCAAAGCTTCTTGCTTTCTGCAGATGTTGATTATGTTGATTATGGAACTACCAAACTTTCGGTAAGCGATGGTTACAGGGATATTATCAACCAAAACAATCAATATATTAAAGACAATTATACTAACGCGGTCAACTATAGGGTTGGTGGTGAATATAAAATTGAAAACTTTAGCCTAAGAGCTGGTTACGGTGTAAATGGTACACCTTATAAAGGTGATGACGACAATACTTTTAATGTTAAATATTATTCAGGTGGTCTTGGTTACAGGGTTAACCAGTACTATGTAGATTTAGCTTATCAGCGTGTTGAAACTAAAAACACTTTCAGTCCTTATGAGTTAAGTGATTTCACTGAACCAATTGCAACTTCTAAAGTAGCTAAGAATAATGTTTTCTTAACGCTTGGTGTAAGGTTCTAATAAAGATTATTAATGAAAAAGGCCCGTATCATGATGAATGATACGGGCCTTTTTTGTTAATTTATATACTGATCAATTGTTATGTATTGATAAAACCAGAGTTTGACTGGTGATGTTTTGCGTGTGCCGGCTTACAATTTAAACCTGTTAATTGCTTGCTCTACTGCAGGATCTTTAATGAGCTCCGGTGCATGGTGCGGCTTTTTCCTGGCATCAATAATTAGCGGTCCGGTACACCCCCAGTGCTTGTCTTTGGTAAATGCACCTATTCCGTAGATATCTGATGCAGGGTTACTCCTCGTAAAAGTTACCCATACAAAGTTATTTATGGTAGCTGCAGTAAAAATGGCGTCATCACATAAGATCATTAACATGATCCCTTCCAGCTGACTGTCTTTCAAATGCAGGTTTAATTCTTCTACTTCTTGTGCCGCAATAGCAGCACTGCGATATGGTGCTGCTTTAATTGCAAGTACGCCCGGCATTACCAAATGATAATCACCGAAGGTTACGGGCAGATCAAATCCCGCTGGCAGGGAACCGGTCAATATCCGCTTTTGCTCGCCCGCTGCCGCAACAACGACTTTTGACCCGCTGTTTAAGCCCTCTCCGCTATAGTCTAGCGTATCTATAGTTGTTTGGGTATGAAAATGAAGATCCCTTGTCAAATCTATCCTGGACAAGATATGCTTTAAGAATTTTTCTATATCATGTGTATCCAATTGCTGATCATACTCGCGGGCAGCAATGAATAAATATTTGGCTAAGCTCAGCTGGTTTTTACCTAAAATATGATTGGCGATCGTCAGGATTTCTTGCGGCCGCCGTTCTTTCAGAAATGGGGTATAACGTTCACTTCCAATAGCAAACAATAGCGGGTGTACACCTGCGGCATCTACTGCATTTACTTCTTTTAGGCCGTGGATCTCCTGTGGTAAAGCCGATCCGGTAATTTCATGGATCAATGCGCCAAAACTGGTATCTTCCTGGGGCGGGCGGCCAACAACGGTAAATGACCAGATTGCGTCTTGCTTATGGTATACGTTGTGCACTTTTAATAAAGGAAAAGGATGGGTAAGGCTGTAATAACCCAGATGGTCCCCAAATGGCCCTTCGGGTTTATTGTCCTGGGGATAAACTGTTCCAGTGATCACAAAGTCTGCATCTGCAGAAATACAAAAGCCCTCGTCGTCATAAAAATAACGAAAGCGGCGGTTTCCAAGTGCACCGGCAAAGGTCATTTCAGATAACCCCTCTGGCAGGGGCATTACCGCAGCAAGGGGATGTGAAGGCGGGCCGCCG
>Ga0247803_1000988_pt1 | contig 14966 bp, 14 predicted proteins | sample UWRJL014104B1_FD_180928 | JGI IMG/M metagenome (GOLD analysis project Ga0247803, IMG submission 180928) | Plant litter microbial communities from Arlington Agricultural Research Station in Wisconsin, United States - UWRJ-L014-104B-1 | ecosystem: Environmental > Terrestrial > Plant litter >...
ATTAGTTAAAATTTAGTTAGTTTAAAGATAATGCTATTCTTAATTTATATTTAATTGGTTATTAAAAAAGTTAGGGATACATAAAAGCAGGTCAATTGACCTGCTTTTTCTGTTTAATAAAGTATGTAAAAACGAGATTATTTCGCTTGTTTCTTCATTTCTTTTTCAATCATATCATAAAATTGATCGATTTTTGGCATAACCACAATACGAGTTCTTCTGTTACGAGCTTTGTCCTCTGGAGTATCATTAGCAACTAATGGTACATAAGAACTTCTACCAGCTGCGATTAATTTTGCAGGGTTCACACCAAGATCATTTGTTAATACACGTACAATAGATGTAGAACGTTTAACACTTAAATCCCAGTTGTCTAGCAAAATTCCGTTGCTTTTGTAAGGAACGTTATCTGTATGACCTTCAACCATACATTCGAAATCTGGTTTGTCGTTTACTACTTTTGCAACTTTAGCTAAAACACCTTTAGCTTTGTCAGTTACATCATAGCTACCGCTTTTAAATAATAATTTGTCTGCGATAGAAATAAATACAACACCTTTTTCTACATTGATTTCGATATCCGGATCATTAATTCCAACAGCTCCTTTTAAGCTTGTAACCAATGCTAAAGTTACACTGTCTTTTTTAGTTAATGCATCCTGAAGTCTAGATATTTTTAAATCCTTTTCTTTTAAACTTTCTAAAGATTTTTCAAGATTTTCAGCTCCTTTAGTTGTTAATACAGTTAAGTCTTTAGAAGTGCTTATTAAATCTTGATTATGTTGTTTATAGCTTTCTGCTGTAGCTGCTAATCCTGCTTTTTCCTCTAAACAAGCATTTAGTTTTACGGTGCAAGAGTTTAATAAATCTTGTGTTTCTTTGTTCTTAGCTTCTAAAGCTGCGTATTGCTTTTTCGATACACACGAAGTTAAGGCCATTAATACTGATAGTGCAATTACTATTTTTCTCATAGTTATTATATTTAATTAAACGTTGATTACAAATTTAGTTTTTAATATTTTGATTACTGTTAAAGATTTCTTTAAATACGGACAGTTTCTTTATGTAATACAGGAAAACGATACTTTTTACAGTATAGTATTGTTGTATCTGAAAATCTTTTCGCTTACGCAGATATTTTAAAGATATACAATAAAATGAAAAATGCGCTTTCAAAATAGCAAAAGCATGCTCAAATTTTCCTTGTGTTAAAAAACGGATACCGGCAATACCGTCTAAAACCATTCTAAAGAAAATGACAAAAAATAACCCTTTTTTAGGTAAATTTTTGACAAGCATTAATAATGAATTTCTAAAATTCAAGTATGTTTTTTTGGGATTTCCTTGTTGTAAGGTTGCGCCGCCAACATGGTAAACAACTGATCCTGAGTTGTATTTAATTATGTGTCCTTCGTTTGCAGCGCGCCAGCACAAATCTATTTCTTCCTGATGTGCAAAAAAGCTTTCGTCAAAACCTCCTAATTCATGATAGACTTCGCTTCTTATAAAAAAACAAGCACCGGAAGCCCAGAATAGCTCACAATTATCATTGTACTGACCATTATCTTTTTCGATAGTGTCAAAAATGCGGCCACGGCAAAACGGAAAGCCAAATTTATCAATGAATCCGCCTGCAGCTCCGGCATATTCAAAATATTCTTTGTTTTTAAAATCAAGAATCTTAGGCTGGATTATAGCTGTTTGTTTTTCTTTATCGAAAGTTTCAATAATTGGGTTTAGCCAATTTTCAGTTACCTCGATGTCTGAATTTATTAATGCATAAATTTCGGCATCAATATGTTGTAAAGCATCATTATAGCCTTTTGCAAAGCCATGATTGCCACTATTTACAACTATTTTAATTGTGGGAAAATTTTGTCTGATAAAATTTATAGAATCATCTGTTGAAGCATTATCAGCAACATATATTGGGGTTCCTTCCGAAAATTGAACGACAGAAGGTAAAAATTGCTCTAACAATTTTACGCCGTTCCAATTTAAAATGACAACTGCAATTTTATCCAAAAGTAACTTTATTTATTTTTAATACTATTTATTCTTTATAGTCCGGTAAGTTTCTTAGAAACTCATATTTTTCATTCTCAAAATCCATTTGACAATAAAAATGACTTAGACCATTCGTCACATTCAAAAACCGTGCCTGCATTGTCATATTATAACGTGCAATTTGATCAAAAGTTGCCTGAGAAATTTTTACGCCAGGTGCTTTACATTCTACTAATATATGTATAGAACCATCGGTATTAAAGACAACAACATCGTATCTTTTTCGTAATCCGTTGACTGTTAAAACTTTTTCAACATTGATCAATGATTTAGGGTATTTTTTTTCATCGATTAAATAATGAACAACATGCTGGCGAACCCATTCTTCTGGGGTAAGAATGATAAATTTTTTCCTGATTTCATCGAAAATAGACACTTTATTTTCGCTATTTTTGAATCGGAAAGTATATGATGGAAAATTTAATTGCTGCATAGGGCAAAAATATAAAATAGTTTCAGGTTTCAGGTTTAAAGTTTCAACTTATTGAAGCGAGAACGTGAAACCTGAAACTTTAAACAAAAATATTTGAATGGACGAAGTTGTAAAAATTGTTAATGATATTAAAGCCGGAAATATAAAACCTATTTATTTTTTAATGGGCGAAGAGCCTTATTATATTGATAAATTATCAGAATATATAGAACAAAATGTCCTGTCTGAAGAAGAAAAAGGATTTAATCAAACCGTATTATATGGTAGGGATGTTACTGTAGAGGATATTGTTTCAACGGCCAAGCGCTATCCTATGATGTCTGACCGTCAGGTTGTTATTGTGAAAGAAGCACAAGACTTATCAAGAACAATTGATAAAATAGAGTCTTATGTAAATAATCCTATGGAGTCTACGGTGTTGGTTTTCTGCTACAAATACAAAACACTCGACAAGCGTAAAAAAGTAACTAAATTATTAGCCCAAAACGGAATTGTATACGAAAGTAAAAAACTATACGAAAACCAGGTTGGAGATTGGATAAAACGTGTACTTGCGGGGAAAAAATACACAATCGACCCAAAAGCCAATGCAATGTTAGTGGAATTTCTAGGAACAGACTTGAGTAAAATCAACAATGAGCTGGAAAAATTACAGATTATTTTACCACAAGGATCATTAATTACACCACAACATATCGAAGAAAATATAGGTTTTAGTAAAGATTATAATGTTTTCGAACTTCGAAAAGCAATTGGTGAACGCAATCAGTTAAAAGCCTATAAAATAGCGGAGAATTTTGCTCATAATCCTAAAGAATATCCATTGGTAATGACTACAGGATTGGTTTTTGGTTTTTTTATACAGCTCTTAAAATACCACGGACTTAAGGATAAAAATCCTAAAAATGTAGCTGCAGCAATTGGCGTAAATCCTTATTTCCTGAAAGAATATGACTTAGCCATAAAAAATTACCCAATGCGAAAAGTGAGTCAAATAGTGGGAGCACTGCGAGATGTAGATATTAAAAGTAAAGGTGTAGGTGCAAATGCTTTACCTCAGGCGGATTTATTAAAAGAAATGCTGTATAAAATATTTAATTAAGCCGTGAAAATTCACGATATTTGCATCTCTAAAAAAAATACTACTTTTAAAATAATAATTACACAATTATGGGAATGAATAAAAATACCGTTTTAGGATGGGCTACTTTTATAATGGTACTTATGGGATTGTTACTTATAGGTCTTGGCGCTTTTAGATACAGAGATGTTTCTGGTTGGGGATTCGTAGCCGTTGGGGTTGGTTTTTTTGCCAATGCCTGGGTTTTTAATGCTTTAAAAGGAAGAGTTTAGCAAAATTTAATTGCGATATAAAATCAATAAAAAATAATTAATTAAAATAAAAAATATAAAAAATGTCAGACGATAAGAAAGTAATTTTCTCAATGCAGAAATTGAGTAAAACCTATCAGGGAGCAGACAAACCAGTGCTTAAAAACATTTATTTAAGTTTCTTTTATGGAGCTAAAATTGGTATTTTAGGTTTAAACGGTTCTGGAAAATCTTCTTTATTAAAGATTATTGCCGGAGTAGATAAAAATTATCAAGGTGATGTTGTTTTTCAACCGGGTTATACAGTTGGATATTTAGAGCAGGAACCAATTCTTGATGACTCTAAAACCGTTATCGAAATTGTTCGTGAAGGAGCTGCAGAAACTATGGCAGTTTTAGAAGAATACAATCAAATTAATGATTTATTCGGTCTAGAAGAAAACTATTCCGATCCTGATAAAATGGATAAGTTGATGGATCGCCAGGCAGCTTTACAAGACAAAATTGATGCCCTTGGTGCCTGGGAAATTGACACAAAACTAGAAATTGCCATGGATGCTTTGCGTACTCCGGAAGGGGATACGCCTATTAAAAACCTTTCTGGAGGTGAGCGTCGTCGTGTTGCTTTATGTCGTTTGTTATTGCAACAGCCTGATGTATTGTTGCTTGATGAGCCTACCAACCACCTTGATGCTGAGTCAGTTCTATGGTTAGAGCAACATTTAGCACAATATTCTGGAACTGTAATTGCTGTAACGCACGATAGATACTTCCTTGATAATGTTGCAGGTTGGATTTTGGAGTTAGATAGAGGAGAAGGTATTCCATGGAAAGGAAATTATTCTTCTTGGTTAGATCAAAAATCTAGTCGTATGGCACAAGAAGAAAAAGTAGCTTCTAAACGTAGAAAAACGTTAGAGCGTGAGCTTGACTGGGTTCGTCAGGGTGCAAAAGGTCGTCAAACGAAACAAAAAGCGCGTTTGCAGAACTACGATAAATTATTAAACGAAGATCAAAAACAACTGGATGAAAATCTGGAAATCTATATCCCGAACGGTCCACGTTTAGGAACCAATGTTATTGAAGCGAAGAATGTAGCCAAAGCTTTTGGAGATAAATTATTGTATGATAATTTAAACTTCACTTTGCCACAAGCCGGAATTGTTGGAATCATCGGACCAAATGGTGCTGGTAAATCCACCATCTTCAAAATGATTATGGGCGAGCAAGCTACGGATAGTGGAGAATTTTCAGTTGGAGAAACTGTAAAAATAGCTTACGTAGATCAATCTCACTCTAATATTGATCCGAATAAATCAATCTGGGAAAATTTTGCCGACGGTCAGGAATTGATTATGATGGGAGGAAAGCAAGTAAATTCCAGAGCTTATTTATCACGTTTTAACTTTGGTGGAGGAGAGCAAAACAAGAAAGTTTCAATGCTTTCCGGTGGAGAACGTAACCGTTTACACTTAGCAATGACTTTGAAAGAAGAAGGAAACGTTCTTTTATTAGATGAGCCTACGAATGATTTAGATGTAAATACACTTCGTGCATTGGAAGAAGGTTTAGAGAATTTTGCTGGTTGTGCCGTTATTATCTCGCACGACAGATGGTTCTTAGATAGAATTTGTACGCACATTCTAGCTTTCGAAGGAGATTCTGAAGTTTATTATTTCGAAGGTGGTTTCTCTGAATACGAAGAAAACAAAAAGAAACGTTTAGGTGGTGATTTAACTCCAAAACGTTTGAAATACAGAAAGTTGATTAGATAATATTCTGAAAATTTAAATTTTAAAAATCCCAAATTCCAATTTAAAAACTGGAGTTTGGGATTTTTTTGTAGTAGTTTGTCATTTCGAGGAACGAGAAATCCTCGTTAGAAGCTCTATAAAGATTGGATTCTCGTTGCGGAGTTACTTGCGAGGATTTCTCCTTCGTCGAAATGACAGTATTGAGATAATTGGAATTTGGAATTTATACATTGGAGTTTTTTAAAGAAACTTAGCATTTAATTCCGGAGTAGGAATCATACAACTCTCTTTTTTACCATACCATTTGTAACGATTCCTGGCAATATAATCGTAAAAATAATTTAGAAGTTTTTCAGGAAATATTTTTAAAATTGAAATCAAGCTATAAATCCCTCCCAGTTCTTCTGCAATTTCTATAGCGGCCGAAGATTTATAATAATAAGCAACGCCAGGATTGTAAAAAACAATGCTGTCAATTTTAGTTGGATCAACACCTATATATTTACAAATCTCAATCCCTAATTCTGATTGCAAAGCCACAAATCTAAAAATATCTTTTTTATCATGTTTAATAATAAACTGAACTGCGCCGTTGCATAGATTGCAAACGCCATCGAAAAGAATTATTTTTTTGTTTTTAGGAAGGTCTTGCATTTGGAAAAGTTTCAAGTTTTAAGCTTTGTCAAAGTTTAAAACTTTGACAAAGCTGATGCTGGTTTGTTATTTCTCGTTCTTAGAATTGAAAATAGTAACAATAACAGGTATAATTTTTTACTATCTGTAATATAAAAACAATAGATTTTATGAATCAAAAATCACTTTCATAAATAAATTTTAAGCGATTTTTATAAAACATCTATCTTTGTAATCGTCTTTTTTAAAATCTATGCTAAAATCGCTTTATTTTGATTTTTGCTATAATTTTAGTCTTTTTACAACTGAAAACTGTCACTTAGACTAAAAACTTATTTTTTCCCAGCTTCAACAAACTCTAATTCATCCAAACTTACTTTCGAAGTAAAAATTCCGTAATTTACAGTTGCTTTGTTTTTTTCGATTGAATCGATACTTCCAACAGATCTTCCGTCGAGCATTCTTACTCTGTCACCAACTTTTAAAATTGGTTTTGGTTTTTCAATAACAGGCTTCAATTTCTTTTCTTTTTTCTCTTTGCGAATTTCTTCAACCTGAACGGATACTTCTGCGATCACTTCTTTTTTCTTTTCGATTATGGCTTTCGCTTCTTTTGGAGTTGCTTTTTTGCGTTTTGAATTTTCAATTTCTATGATTTTCAAAAATTCTCCAATTAATTCTTTTTTGTTTTTATTGTTGAAATATTTCTCAGAGATGTCTTCAATTTTTTGACCAATGTAAATTGTCTTTTGATTACTATCGTACAATTCCTGATAGCTTTCCAGTTTTTGTTTGATTTTTACATTGATGTTTTCCATCTTTTTACTTTCCTCCCGCGCACGAGTTTCTTCTTCTTTAAGATTTATAGAAGTTTTTTCTAGTTTCGATCTTTCTTTCTGAAGAGTAGCAATGGTTTTGTCAAAGCGAACTTTACCCACTTCGATTTTCTTTTTCGCACGATTAATCAATCCGAAGGGAATACCATTTTTTAATGCAACCTCAAAAGTAAATGAACTTCCGGCTTGGCCAAGAGCTAACTTATACATAGGTTCTAATGATTTTTCATCAAACATCATATTTGCATTGGTGGCAAAAGGCAATTCGTTGGCTAAAATCTTCAAATTAGAATAATGCGTTGTGATAATCCCGAAAGCTTCACGATGATAAAATTCTTCTAAGAAAATTTCAGCCAAAGCTCCACCCAATTCAGGATCAGAACCCGTACCAAATTCATCAATTAAAAACATGGTTTTCTTGTTGCATTTTTTCAAGAAATAATTCATGTTTTTCAATCGGTAACTATAAGTACTTAAGTGATTTTCAATAGATTGATTGTCTCCAATGTCTGTAAGAATTCTATCGAATAAGAAAGTTTCGCTACGCTCGTGAACAGGAATCAGCATCCCGGATTGTAACATCAACTGCAATAACCCAACTGTTTTAAGCGAAATAGTTTTTCCTCCGGCATTTGGTCCTGAAATTACAATGATTCGGTTATCTTGTTTTAATTCAATGGTTTGCGGATGGGTAACTTCGTTTTTTTGTTTGTTATTCAAATACAAAATTGGATGATATGCTTCTCTAAAAAACAATCTTCTTTCTTCTGTAATGGTTGGCAGGATTCCGTTGATTCTGTTGGCGTATTTTGCTTTTCCGGCAACAACATCAATATCACTTAAAAACTCCTGATAGTCAATTAGTAAAGGTAAATACGGACGAATTTGATTCGACAATTGTTTTAGAATTCTGGTAATTTCTTCTTTTTCTTCGTATTCAAGATTAGCGAGTTCTCTGGAATATTGCAAAGTTGCTTCTGGCTCGATATAGGCAATACTTCCGGTTTTAGAACTTCCTAAAATAGAGCCTTTTACCTTTCTGCGATACATGGCCAAAACCGCTAAAACTCTACGGTTTTGTACAAAGCTTTCTTTAATGTCATCTAAATAACCAAGGCTATTATTGTGAGAAAGTGCTACTCCAAAACTTTGGTTCACTTTACCGCGAACAATATTCATATTCTGACGGATGCTCAATAATGCAGGCGAGGCGTTGTCTTTTATTTCTCCGTATTTATCTACAATTGCATCGATAAAAGTTACAATATCTTTAGTGTATTCAACTCTTGAAGCTCTTGCGTTTAGATTAGGATAATAATCATCAAACTTTTTTAGGAAATTCAACAAGAAATTTGCTGTTGATGAAAGTGTTGCAATTTTTCTAAAACTTCCTACTTCAAGAAAACTATCTTCTATTGCCAGAAATTTAATTTCATGAGTAATCGCGTCAAATCCGTGATTAGGAATGGCGTTATTATTTTCGAAAGATGAAACGTACTCTGATGTTTGCATTAAAGCCTGCATTAAAGTTTCTTTATCTCTAAATGGTGTTATTTCTAAAGCTTTTTCTTTTCCAATGTCTGTATTGCAGCCAGCCGAAATAGTTTCGAGCACTGTTGGAAATTGTAAATCTTGTAATGTTTTTTCGGTAATGGATATCATTTATTTTCTTTAACAAAGTACACGCAAAAGTACGAAAACATTACTATTCAATTCTACAAAGTTTATATCTAAATTTATGATTGGTAAATATGATTTAAATAAAAAAATCCTGAAATTCGCATAAAAAAAGATATGGATGTAAAAATGCATGATTCCTGGAAACCGGTTTTAAAGGAAGAATTTGAAAAATCATATTTTACTGAATTAATTGATTTTGTAAAATCAGAATATACAACTAAGGTTTGTTATCCTAAAGGGAATCAGATTTTTTCAGCTTTTGATCATTGTCATTTTGATCAGGTCAAAGTTGTAATTATAGGTCAGGATCCCTATCATGGGCCTAATCAGGCAAATGGATTATGTTTTTCTGTAAACGACGGGATTCCCTTTCCGCCATCCCTTCAAAATATTTTTAAAGAAATCGAAACCGATTTGAATATACCAATTCCTAAAACAGGAAATTTGGAGCGTTGGGCAGATCAGGGTGTTTTTCTTTTAAATGCTACTTTAACCGTTAGGCAATCAGAAGCTGGAAGCCATCAGGGAAAAGGCTGGGAAAAATTTACAGATGCTGTAATAAAACAAATTTCGGCTAATAGTAAAGATGTTGTTTTTTTATTATGGGGAGGTTTTGCTCAGAAGAAAGCTGCGCTAATCGATGCATCAAAACATCATATTTTAAAATCAGGACATCCATCTCCTTTAAGTGCCAATAGAGGTTTTTGGTTTGGAAATAAACATTTTAGTCAGGCAAATACTTTTCTGAAATCAAAAGGACTGAAAGAAATTCAATGGTAAACACAGATTTCACAAATTATCAATCTTGATTTCTACAATCTTGTCATTTCGAAGCAGAAGAAATCTTCGCAAGTAACTTCGCAACCAGAATCAAGGCTCTGTCGAGCTTTTTGCAAAGATTTCTTCTAAGCCGAAATGACAAACCATACGAAAATATTCTTATGAAAATGATTGTCTTAGCCCCGATAGAAGTGGAAATCCTTTTTTAATTTTTCTTTAAAAATAAAAAAGATTGGAACGGATAGCGGGATTAGCTCCTGATAAAAAAAATTATTTTTCCAGAGGTTTCTTTACAATCTCGTCTAAAACAGCTTTGTTTTCGTAGTTAATTACTTTAAGGATAATCTCTTGGTTTTTAACTGTTTTTCCTTCAATAATATAAAGTTTTCCTTTTTTGAAAGGAACATTACTCTGGTCAAAATCAACATCGCCAAATTTCAAGGTATTTTTGATATCGGCGGTATCGATCCATTTTTCATTTAAAGTCTGAACTGCTTTTTCAGAATACTGGAAAGGTTTTGTACGTAAACTATTTAAAACACGGGCATTTGGAAAATAGTTGCAACGGGTATCTTTTCCGCTAAAAACGAGGGCTACAAAAAAGCATCCCATAACCAAACCAATCAGATAATAAGCAAAACGATGTACGAACTTCATGAAATAAAATTTTTGCAAAGGTACACTAAAGTTCCCTTAAAATACAAGTAAATTGATGTCGTTATCGGGTAAATCAAACCATTCGCCAATTGCTTTGTTGGTTAAAATTCCGTGATACAGGTAAATTCCGTTTTTTAAACCTTTATTGCATCTTATCGCACTTTCTAAACCTCCGTCTTCTGCTATTTGAAGTAAATATGGAGTTAGTATGTTACTTATTGATAATGAGGCGGTTTTAGAATATCGGGATGGTATATTAGGAACGCAATAATGTAAAACATTATTCTTTATAAAAGTTGGTTTTTCATGAGTGGTAACTTCTGAGGTTTCAAAGCAGCCTCCGGTATCGATACTTACATCGACAATAACAGCACCTTTTTTCATGTGCTCTACCATCGTTTCTGTCACTATAATCGGACAGCGTTCTTTTCCTCGCATGGCTCCAATAGCAACATCGCAACGTCTTAGCGCTTTTAGTAACGCTTTTTGCTGCACTGTAGAAGTAAAGATTCTTTGATTTAGATTGTTTTGTAAACGACGCAACTTCGTAATCGAATTGTCAAAAACTTTTACATTTGCTCCCAAACCAATAGCGGTTTTAGCAGCAAATTCGCCAACTGTTCCGGCTCCTAAAATTACAACTTCGGTAGGAGGAACGCCGGTAATGTTTCCAAATAAAAGTCCTTTCCCGAACTCATCTGTAATCATCAATTCGGCAGCGATAAGTATTGAGGCTGTTCCTGCGATTTCGCTTAGCGATTTTACAGCAGGATAAGATCCGTCTTCATCTTTTATATATTCAAAAGCAAGTGCAGTGATTTTTTTCTGCGCCAAGGCCTCGAAGTATTCTTTCTTTTTGGTTTTTAACTGAATAGCCGAAATAATAATCGTCTCCGGATTGATCATTTTAATTTCTGCTATAGTAGGAGGTTCTACTTTTAGCAGCATTGGGCATCCAAAAACTTTTTTGGTATCTTTCGTTACTTCAGCTCCCGCATCAGAATATTCTTTATCAGAATAACTGGAACTTTCTCCGGCTCCGGATTCAATCATTACGCGATGACCTTCATAAGTCAAGGAGTTGACAGCATCTGGAGTTAAGCAAATACGACGTTCCTGATAACTTGTTTCTTTAGGGATCCCTATAAAAAGTTCTCTTTTGAATCGGCCAACTTCAAGTTTTTCTTCTTGTGGCAACAATTGTTGTTTCGTAAATGGAGTTAAGGTGATTGACATGGGTTGTGCGAAAATTAAGAGTACAAATTACGTAAAAAGTTTTAAAATCAATGTAAAAATTCTGGTAATACTATATGATGAAATTAATGCATAATTTTTTCCATTTTAATATCGGCCCTTTCATAACTTACAGTTCCTAAAGGAACTTCTATAAAACCGAATTTTTCATACAAATGAATTGCAGGCAGTAATTTTCGGTTCGAATATAAAATGAGTTTTTTTATGTTATTTTTTTCGGCTACAGCCAAACAATGAATTAGTAATTGATTGCCAACTCCGAGACCTTGCGCTTTATCTGAAACAGCCATTTTGCTTAATTCAAATGTGTCATGATCAATTTTTATTAAAGAAACTGTACCGATAATTTCACCTTTATATTTAGCATAGAAAATCAATCCGCCTTTGTCGATAATTTCTTCTTGCGGATTAGAAAGTACTATTTCATCTTTTTCCTCAACTTTAAAATATTTTTGAAGCCATTCTTTATTTAAGGTTTTGATTGGCTCTTTTGATTCTGCTGAAAAGGGAATAATTTCTACGGTAGTCATTTATATATGTATATTGTTTCACAGAGATTCACGAAGATTTAGCAAAGTCACACAAAGAATTATTATAGGATCTTTGTGAAATCTTCGTGAATTTCTGCGGAGTATTTATTCTAATTTCAATTCTCTTTTTCCATCTGGCAATAACTCAATTGTAACCACCGAATGTTCTTCAGGAATTAAACTAGCGATTTTTTCAGACCATTCGATAAAACACCAATTTCCGGAGTACAAATAATCATCCACGCCCATATCAAGAGCTTCAGTTTCTTTATTTAGTCGATAAAAATCAAAATGATAAACAATCTGATTATTAGAAGTGTAGTATTCATTAACTAAAGAAAAGGTTGGGCTACTTGTAGCATCTTCAACTCCAAGACTTTTACAAAGTTGTTTGATTAAGGTAGTTTTTCCAACTCCCATTTCTCCATTAAAAAGAATAATTTTCTTTGGATTTTGAACTAAAATTTTCTCTGCTACTTCTTTAATCTGATCTAATGAAAAAACGATATTCATTTTTATTGCTTATTAATTATAGTCTCAATTTTGAGTTTTCAGTCACGGTTTTCAGTCACAGTTTAGGACTGTAAACTGTGACTGTGACTAAAAACCGCGGCTAAAACTTTTCTATTTCGGGTTAAATACCAAGAACGGAATAATCATTTCTTCTAACGAAATTCCCCCGTGTTGATATGTATTTCTGTAATAACTCACATAATGATTGTAGTTGTTTACGTAGGCTAAAAAGAAATCATTTTTAGCAAAAATAAACGAACTGCTCATGTTTATTGCCGGTAAACCAATATCTTTTGGTTCTTTTACTACGTAAACATCTTTTTGTTCGTACGTTAAACTACGACCTGTTTTATAACGCAAATTTAAACTTGTATTTTTATCTCCCACCACTTTTGATGGGTTTTTTACATTAATTGTTCCGTGATCTGTTGTCAGGATCAATTTGAAACCTAAAAGTTGTGCTTGCTGAATAATTTCTAAAAGCGGAGAATTTTTAAACCAGCTTAAAGTTAATGAACGATACGCTTTATCATCAGAAGCTAGTTCTTTTACAACATCCATTTCTGTTTTTGCGTGTGACAGCATATCAACAAAATTGTATACTACGGTAACTAAATCATTGCCTTTAAGTGCTTTGAAGTTTTCGGCTAGTTTTTTACCTCCGGCATAATTAGTAATTTTAAAATAATCTTCTTTTATGTTTAGGCCTAAACGTTTTAATTGTGCGGTTAGAAATTCAGCTTCGTAAAGGTTTTTTCCTCCGTCTTCTACATCATTTTTCCAGTATTGCGGAAATTGTTTTTCCATTTCTGTTGGCAATAAGCCGGAGAAAATAGCATTTCTGGCATATTGTGTTGCAGTAGGAAGTATAGAGAAATAAGGAACTTCTTTTTCTAATTTGTAATAATTTGCTACAACGGTTTCAAAGGATTTCCATTGGTCGTAACGTAAATTATCAATTACAACGAATAAAATGGGTTTGTCTTTCTTTTTGATTTCAGGAACAACTAATTCCTTGAATAAATTGTGGGATTGAATTGGTTTATCTGCTTTTGGAGCAAACCAGTCTTCATAATTTCTCTCGATGAATTTTCCGAATTGAGAATTGGCTTCAACTTTTTGAGATTCAAGGATTTCGATCATTCCCTGATCATTGATATTTTCGAGTTCAAGTTCCCAAAAAATCAATTTTTTATATAATTCTACCCAATCTTCATAGGAATTAACCATAGCCATTTCCATAGCGATTTTTCTAAATTCCTTTTGATAATCCAGCGTTGTTTTTTCAGAAATTAATCTTGAATGATCGAGGTTTTTCTTTAAACTCAGTAAAATCTGATTCGGATTTACCGGTTTTATTAAATAATCTGCGATTTTAGAACCAATAGCATCTTCCATTATGTACTCTTCTTCGCTTTTGGTAATCATAATCATTGGTATGGCCGATTTTTTTTCTTTCATTTCAGAAAGTGTTTCCAGACCACTCATTCCAGGCATATTTTCATCCAAAAAAACAATGTCAAAATTATCTTCTTCAAATAAGGCAATAGCATCCAAACCATTGTTACAAGTGGTTACGGCATAGTTTTTTTTCTCGAGAAATAATATATGTGGTTTCAAAAGATCGATTTCGTCATCGACCCAAAGTATTTTTATCTTATCCATAAACGTGTTTAATTTTAATGCAATTTAGAGGTATAGAACTTAAAAAGTATTAAAAATAGTATAAATTTCAGAATAACAAAAGTTGGTTTTTGTATATTTTTTTAAATGTAATTCAGTATTACTCTGGAAATCATCACACTTTAATGTCAATTTTTAAATGAAAAACACAAAGCTGTTTATAGTTAATTACTTATATTTGTTGACCTAAAAAGAACCAAATAGTGACTCAGATCAATAAGTTAAAAATATTCAATGATCCCATTTATGGGTTTATTTCTATCCCGAACGAACTTATTTACGACTTAATTCAGCATCCGTATTTTCAGCGTTTACGCCGTATTTCGCAAATGGGAATGTCGTATTTGGTTTATCCCGGGGCTAATCATACTCGTTTTCATCATGCTTTAGGCTGTATGCATTTGATGCAAAAGGCTGTAGAAACACTTCGTTTTAAAGGAGTTGCTATTTCAAATGATGAAGAATGTGCATTGTTAATAGCTATTTTGCTTCATGATATTGGTCATGGGCCGTTTTCGCATGCAATGGAAAAAAGTATTGTTGAAGATGTAAATCATGAAGCCATTTCATTATTATTCATGAATCAGTTGAATGATGAATTTGAAGGTAAATTGAGTTTGGCAATTCAGGTTTTTAAAGGAGAATATCACAGGAAATTTATGCTGCAATTGATTTCAAGTCAGTTGGATATGGATCGAATGGACTATTTGAAACGTGATAGTTTTTATACTGGTGTTGCCGAAGGAAATGTCAATTCTGAACGTTTGATTCAAATGATGAATGTCGTTGACGGTGTTTTGGTAATTGAAGAAAA
>Ga0247803_1000989_pt1 | contig 14965 bp, 13 predicted proteins | sample UWRJL014104B1_FD_180928 | JGI IMG/M metagenome (GOLD analysis project Ga0247803, IMG submission 180928) | Plant litter microbial communities from Arlington Agricultural Research Station in Wisconsin, United States - UWRJ-L014-104B-1 | ecosystem: Environmental > Terrestrial > Plant litter >...
TATACCACAACACTACAGCCGTTATTGATGCCGATGGTACCTACCTGGGCAAATACCGCAAAATGCACATTCCGGACGACCCGGCTTATTACGAAAAGTTTTACTTTACGCCCGGCGACCTGGGCTATAAAACCTTCCAGACCAAGTATGCAAAAATAGGCGTGCTTATCTGCTGGGACCAGTGGTACCCAGAGGCCAGCCGCATAACAGCACTTATGGGTGCTGAGATTATGTTTTACCCTACCGCTATAGGCTGGGCTACATCGCAGGATGAAGATACTAATAAAGAGCAATATGACGCCTGGCAAACCATACAGCGCAGCCATGCCGTGGCAAACGGGGTGCATGTAGTAAGCGTAAACCGCGTAGGCTTTGAACAGGACGGTGCCATGAAATTCTGGGGCGGCAGCTTTGTGGCTAACCCACAGGGCAGGCTGCTGTACCTGGGCTCACACGATAATGAAGAAACCACCGTAGTAGAAATAGATACTAAAGACTCTGACCATTACCGCACGCACTGGCCCTTTCTGCGCGACCGAAGGATAGACAGCTACCAGCCCATAACGAAGAGGTACCTGGATGAAGACTAATTTGTTTGCTTCGCCAGTCGGCTAACGCCTCGTGCCAGGTTTAAGTTTCAGGTTCGAGGCTGCCTATCTCTCCCGTCATCGAGAGCACGCTTGTCATTGCGAGCGGAGGAACGGAGCGTGGCAATCTCATAAGTTCGGTAATCTCATTATTATATCAAAATGTCACAATTCCAAAATATAGAAACCCCAAAAAAACTAGGGTTCACATTCCCCGCCGAGTTCGCACCACAACGAGCGCTATGGCTTTCATGGCCGCACAAGGAGGAGTCGTGGCCGGGCAAGTTAAATACCATCTACAAGCCCTACTGCAAATTTATATTGCACGTAAGCCGCCACCAGAAAGTTTGCATTAATGTGGCTAATGAGGAAATGAAAAACTTCGCACTGACGGAAATCCACTTATATTCCACACTAGTTAAAGGGGCTGTGTTAGACAACATCAGTTTTTACTACCACCCCACTAACGATGCCTGGTGCCGCGACCACGGCCCTGCATTCCTCATTAATAAACAAACCGGCGAAAAGGCTATCTTAGACTGGGGCTATAATGCCTGGGGCGATAAGTATCCGCCTTATGACCTTGACGATGTTATCCCTACCCGAATAGGCGAAGCACTGCGTTTAAAAGTTTTTAATCCCGGTATTGTGATGGAGGGCGGCAGCGTAGAGTTTAACGGTAAAGGCACGTTGCTTACCACCACCGCCTGCCTGCTGAACCAAAACCGCAACCCGCAACTTAACCAGGCGCAGATAGAGGAATATTTATCTGAATATTATGGGGTAGACCACATTCTTTGGCTGGGCGACGGCATTGTGGGCGATGATACTGACGGGCATATTGACGATATTACGCGTTTTGTAAACGAAGATACCGTGGTTACCGTGGTTGAAGAAAACAAAGCCGACGACAACTACCACCTATTACAGGAAAACCTGGAGTTGCTTAAAACCATGCGCCTGCAGGATGGCAAGCAGCTTAACATTATAGAACTGCCCATGCCTAAGGCTGTTATATGGGACGACCAGAGGCTGCCTGCATCTTACGCTAATTTTTATATTGCGAATGAGAGTGTTATCGTGCCTACCTTCCGCGATGATACTAACGATAAAAAAGCGCTTGATATATTAACCGATTGCTTTAAAGGCCGTAAGGTTATAGGCATAGACAGCACCGACCTTATCTGGGGCCTGGGCAGCTTCCATTGCCTTAGCCAGCAGGAGCCTTCTGTTTAGTGTTCAGTATTCAGTCGCAGTTGGCAGATTAAAAAGTTCGCAGTCGCAGTTTACAGTTGAGTGCAGCTACTGCCTACTGATCACTGAACACTCTTTTAATAAACTCTTGGCAATTATTACTAATTCCGAGTTAAACAGGCGGTATGCACGCATATTTTATAAAATTGTTCCTACATTTATTGGGTTAAAAAAAACACTATGAAATTTATTAAGATGATCATTGCATCGGTATTTCTCGTTGCCTTATCGGTTACATCATGTAAGGGAAATAAAGACGGCGATGTAAATGCGGGTACAGAAACGCACGACCATGGCGAAAAAATAATTCCGCTGGATACTACACAATTTGCATCATTTTACCAAAAGTATCCGGAGTTTAAACAATACAGCGGAGAGATAAGCGGCCTGTATAAAAAGCACCCACACTACATTTGGCATGAAAAGCGCGGACTTATAGAGTTCGCCGAGGTACTGTACAATAAAATCAACGAACTGGACGATGAGGGCCTTTCAAAAAACATCCCCTATAAAAAAACGCTCGATGAAGTATTTGAAGATTCAGGCCGTGGCGAGCGCCCTAATGTGCAAACCGAATTGCTTATTTCATCGATGTATTTTTACTGGGCTAATAAGACTATAGACGGGCTTCCGGCCGAAAAAAGCCGCGAAACCGGCTGGTTCCTGCCACGCGAAGATACCGACCTTGTTGCTTACCTTGATACGCTGATGAAAGACCCGCAAAAGGTAAAAGGCGATAAGGAGGAAGTATTCAGCCAGTATTTTGCGCTTAAAAAAGGACTGGCCAAATATCGCGAAATAGAACAGAAGGGAGGCTGGAAAACAATTGAACTCCCCGAAGGTACTAAAGTAATACAGGAAGGCGACAACAATGCAGCCGTTGCTCAACTCCGCGCGCGCCTTGCGGCAGAAGGCTACCTGAAGTCTGACAATAAGAACACCGAATTTGACAAAGGCCTTGCCTATGCGGTATCCGATTATGAGGAGAAACATTTCAGGAAGTACGACGGCAAGGTGGGCCCTGCCATACTGGGGGAACTTAATATTTCGGTTGCAGAGCGCATCAAAACCATAACGGTAAACATGGAGCGCTGCCGCTGGATTCCGTCACGCCTTAACGACCAGAAAGAATATATTGCAGTTAATATTCCTTCCTACAGGCTGCGCTTTGTACGCGATGGCAAAATAGCACTTACATCTAATGTTGTGGTGGGCAAAGAGCTTAACAAAACGGTGGTGTTTACGGGTAACATGAGCTACCTTTCATTTAGCCCCTACTGGAACATTCCGCAAAGTATTGTAGAAAAAGAGATACTACCGGGCATTGCGAAAAACCCTAATTACCTTGCCCAGCACAACATGGAATATTACAACGGCAACCACATACGCCAGAAGCCGGGCGGGCAAAACTCGCTGGGCAAGGTAAAGTTTATGTTCCCCAACTCAAATAATATTTACCTGCACGATACCCCCGCCAAGAGCCTGTTTAATAAAGACGACCGCGCCTTTAGCCACGGCTGTGTGCGTGTAGAAAAAGCCCGCGAACTTGCCATAATGATAACCGGTAAAGACGGCGGCTGGGATGAGAAAAAGGTTGACGAAGCCATGAATGCTGAAAAAGAAAACAGCTATGCGCTTAAGAAAAAGATTCCCGTATACTTAACCTACTTTACTGCCTGGGCAGATGAAGACGGTAACGTTGCCTTTTTTGAAGACATTTACAGCCGTGATGTAAGCCTGGAGCATCTACTTTATAAAGGGTAATTTATTTTACATTTTTATTTGACACGAATGGCACGAATTTTCACCAATTTAATTAGTGGAAATTCGTGCCATTTGTGTCAAAAACACTTTACAAGCCATCTTTTTTAATGCTTGTTTCATAATCAAAGCCCTCCATCCAGTCAATTTTCCACGTACCGTTTTGCTTGGCTACTTTAAATTTATAGCGGAATTCTTTACAACTTGAATCATTCTCAGGTTTCATCCCGCCAAATTTCCAATAAAATTCTCCCTTCATTTCATCAAGTCTAATTACCTCAACTTCAACATCATTAATTTCACTGCATATGTCCTGGCAATTGCACCACGGATTTACATCGTTACCAAAACTGAATGTGGGCAGGTCGCCTACATGCCAAATTTCAAAGGTTTTATCCCTTATTCTCTTGTCAAGCGTCTTTATAATATTAGTATAATTATTTCTGAACTCGGCTGTAAAAAAACCGGTTTGCTCAAGTACTATGATATTTTTAGAAAGCTGTATCATATCAAAACCTCTGTATACAGTATCATTTTCACTGATCAAAACTGGCAAAACGTTTACCCCATTCTTTGAATCACTCCAAGTTAGCACATTCCTTATTAAGGTAGTTATTTCTTTCTGATTTTTGCTAACGGTATTTTCTAAAGCGACCGTTTTCTTTTCATCTTTGCATGAAGAAAAAAATATAGCTACTAAACAGGCTAAAAGAAATTGTTTCATTATTGGTTGGATTAAAACTTACTCTTTTTCCAGCACAACCTCCACAGGCTTGTTCATTTTACGTCCAAATTTTGTTGCCGCCTGCTGGCTTTCATTACTGCATAAAATATACATATTATAGCTGTGCAGCGGTATGGTAACGGTTTTAAACTGTCCTCCATTTTTAGCGCCATCAACATCCTCGACCTTAACGCTAAAGCTGTTGGCGGGAAATTGCTTGCTTACCGAAAGCAGGTAGGTATCCTTCGCGAAGGGGAAATACCAGCGTTCGTTGCCCGTTAGCGACGTACCGTCAGGTAGTGCATTATTATCGGCATCAATAGGGTAATTACGGCTGAATTTCATCGGCTGGTTCGCCTTTTTCCAGCTGTATACGTTGTTTACGTTTATTACCTCACGGCCCAGGCTGTCTACAACGGTTATTTTCAGGTTCTTTATGTTTTCTTTTTTACCGGCTTCGTGTACTTCAAGCACTACATACGATGTAAAATCATACCCGCAGTGCAGTGCGGCCTGTTGTGCTTTCGCACCCAAACTGAGTAGGCCTATAAGAATAAAAAGATACCGCATAATTGTAGATTAAAGTGCATTAAACACTTATGGCAAATGTATAAAAAAATTAGCCCTGCCTGCTTAAGCCCATCAAATTATAACAGTTGACAATAAAATAGTAATACCTTAAAACAGCCTCCCTTTGTTGTGATTTTTTCAATAAATTTGCCTTTTAAAATTTTATTATAAAATAAATGAAAAACACAGCGCTTACGCACATTCACGAATCACTGGGTGCCAAAATGGTGCCGTTTGCAGGCTACAACATGCCGGTACAATACGAAGGGGTAACCGTAGAACACGAAACCGTGCGCAACGGTGTGGGCGTTTTTGACGTTTCGCACATGGGCGAGTTTTTACTGAGCGGCCCCAATGCCCTTGCCCTGATACAAAAAGTTACCAGTAACGACGCGTCTGTGTTAACCGTAGGCCGCGCGCAGTATTCCTGCCTGCCTAATGCCGATGGCGGTATTGTAGACGACCTTATTGTATATAAAATTAAAGACGAGCAGTACCTGCTTGTGGTAAATGCCAGCAATATAGACAAAGACTGGAACTGGATTTCATCGCACAACCTTCAGGGTGTAGACATGAAAAACCTGAGCGACGATTATTCGCTGCTTGCCATACAGGGCCCTATGGCTATGGAAGCCATGCAGCCGCTAACATCTATAGACCTGGCTGCTATTAAATACTACCATTTTGAAGTAGCCGATTTTGCGGGAATTGAGCATGTAATTATTTCTGCTACGGGCTACACCGGCAGCGGCGGTTTTGAAATTTATGCAAAGAACAGCGAGATAGAACAAATATGGAATAAGGTATTTGAAGCCGGGGTCGCTTATGGCATTAAGCCGATAGGCCTTGCCGCACGCGATACCCTGCGCCTTGAAATGGGCTTCTGCCTGTATGGTAACGACATTAACGATACCACTTCGCCACTGGAAGCCGGCCTGGGCTGGATCACTAAATTCAACAAGGAGTTTACCAATAGCGAAGCGCTTAAATTACAGAAAGAGGCAGGCGTTGCCCGTAAGCTGGTGGGCTTTGAGCTTACAGAGCGCGGCATCCCCCGCCATGATTATGAAATAGTAGATGCGCAAGGCGCTGTAATAGGCGTGGTAACATCGGGCACTATGGCACCGTCGCTTAACAAAGGTATCGGGCTGGGTTATGTTCCTGTAGCTTATGCGGCTGAAGGTTCAGAGATTTTCATCCGCATCCGTAAAAACGATGTCCCGGCGAAGGTGGTAAAGCTGCCGTTTTATAAGAAATAGATAAATACACTATAACAAAAAGCCGCAAATCTCACAAATTTGCGGCTTTTTTGTTTAAACAAGGTTAAGAGCTAAAATTTTTTTCTTTAATTTTAGTTACATTTACTAATGTAATCATCCAATTATGAAAAAACTGTGCGCCTTACTATTTATACTCGCTTCGGGGCTGCATGCCCAGGATAACGCAAAGGCGTGCAAAACCTTTTCGCGCGTTAGCGAGATGCTACAGGAAAACCACTTTAAGCCAAAAAAAGTTGACGACAGCCTGTCGGTGTATGTTTTTGACGAGGTAGTAGGGAACCTTGATGATAACCACGTACTTTTTACGGCCGCTGAGTTTGACAGGCTTGCCGTACACAAAAACCTGATAGACGACTACATCAATAAAAAAGACTGCGCGTTTTTTACCGATTTTATTATGGTTTACCGTTCGGCGCTGGAGCGTAATAAAAAGTTTATAGAAGAAATAAGTGCCGAAAAATTATTGTCAGCCACTACCGATACCATGCGGTATTCTAAAGGGGCATACCCCTATTTGAAAGAGCCGGAGCGCATTAAAAAGTACCTTCGCAAAAAAATAACCCTGGATATATTTGAAGATATAGCCGAACTTAGCAAGAATAAAGATTCGCTCACTAAACAGCTTCCCGCGCTTTTTGAGGCCAGCAAGCAAAAAATAGTAAGTACCTACCTGTGCCGTGCCGATAACCTGCTCTCCCCTGCCGATGGCTTTGAGAATGCCATATACGGCAAGTTTTACAATGCCTTTTGCACGTATTTCGACCCGCATAGTGCCTATTTTAACTATAACGAAAAGGCCACGTTTGTATCTACTATATCGTCGCAAAACTATTCGCTTGGCCTGTATGTAAGCCAGGATGATGAGGAGCAAATGGTGGTGGAAGAAGTGGTGCCGGGCGGCCCCGCATTCCGGTCGGAAAAAATAGAAAAGGGTGACAAGATTATAAAGCTAAACGCTAACAAGCAGGAATATACTATATCATGCGCATCAATGGATGCAGTAACTAATATTGTAAACAGCGACAGCTACCGCGATGTGGCATTAACCCTGCGCAAACAGGACGGCACCCTCTATACCGTTACCCTTACCAAAGAAAAAATGCGCGATGACGACAATGCCGTATACAGTTACATATTGGGCGAAGGCCCCGAAAAAACGGGCTACATAAAAATACCCAGTTTTTATTCAGGCTACGAAGATGGCAAGCGCGCGGGTATGGCCGAAGATGTGGCAGCTGAAGTAAAAAAACTAAAAGAGCAAAATGTTACCGGGCTTATTATTGACCTGCAATACAACGGCGGCGGATCTATGGACGAGGCAGTGCGCATGGCGGGCATGTTTATAAACTTTGGCCCCATAAGCATACTTACCGATAAGCAGATGAAATACAACACACTACGCGATTATAACCGCGGCATGCTATATGACGGACCCATGGTGGTGCTTGTAAACGGGCTTTCGGCTTCGGCAAGCGAGTTTTTTGCAGGGGTAATGCAGGATTATAACCGTGCCGTAATAGTGGGCAGCCCTACCCTGGGCAAGGCCTCTATGCAAACCATAATACCGCTGGATGAAAAAGAGCAAAGCGATTTTATAAAAATTACGGTAGACCGTTTTTACCGGGTAAACGGGCAAAGCAGCCAGTATACCGGCATTATCCCAGATGTAAAATTGCCCATGCTGTTTAGCGACATTATGCCCCGTGAAAGCAAAATGGCCAATGCCCTGCTTAATGACACTATTGATGTAAAGCTGCGCTACAGTAAATTTCCGGTATTGCCTATAACGAAGGCGGTATCGCAAAGCGACGGGCGTATAAAAGCAAATGCATCGTTTAACGCAATAAACAGCCTTAACGAACGGGTTAATGTATTATATAACGCCGATAAAAAGCCCCTGCCCATAACCTTTAGCAATGTATTTGATGATGTGCACAGTACCGACAGCCTCTATAAAGATGTAAAAGAGGTAATGGATACCGAAAGTAATGTGGGCGTATCAGGTACATATATTGCGCTGGGTACCGATGAATATGTAAAAACAGTAAACGAATATAAGATTAAAAGCATAAAGCGCGACCCCTATATACTGGAGGGAATGAAGGTATTGCAGGATCTCTCGGGAGGTAAAGGCCGGTAAATCGCTTATGCCGACGTAGGCAAAAAAAAAGCCCTCCCCACTCAAAGCGAAGAAGGCCCGTTAACAAATGCAAAAATGCAATGTATTTTTAAAATGCTGAAAACGCCCCGGTACCGGTACGCATAAGATCCTGCCCCTCCGGCTCCCCGCCAAAGGCCACGCTGCCCGAACCGTTTATACGCCCTTTTATCTTTTTATTAGAAGATACCTTAATGCTGCCGCTGCCCATAAGCAGTACATCGGCCATATTAGTATCAAGGCCATCGGCCATAATACTGCCTGAACCCGTTAGCATGCAGGAAATGGCTTCAGAATAGCCGTGAAGCACGATAGTACCCGCACCCACCATGTTAATACTGCTTTTAGGGGAATAAAGTTGGAGGCTAATGGTGCCGGAGCCGTCAAGCATAAGGTCTATATTGTTAGCAATAGTGCTTTTTGAATGGATGCTTCCGGCACCGTGCAGGCTGATGCTGTTGATATAGGTAAAAGGCACCCGGATGGTTACCTTATTATACAGCGACGGTTTTATCTGCAGGCCGTCTTTAAGTCGGATGCTTAGGGTATCGCCGTGGCTTTCAGTAATTATAAGGGGGATGATGTTCTCCGCGCCGTTAATGGTTACGGCAGTACCGTTGTCCTTATCAAGCTGTACATCAAAGCATCCGCTTACCTCTAATGTTGTAAATTCGCTAACGGTGCGTGTCTCTTTAGTCTTTTTGTGGGAGGCCTCTATAAAAGTTGCTTCGCTTTGCGCCGCTGCCGATAGGGAATAGCATAGCCCTAAGGCAATGATAATTGCTTTTTTCATAACTGTTTCGTTTTTTGTGCCTGATGAGGGCGGCTGATGACTGATATTTAGTATTTAATACTGCTTAAATTGCTCAGGGGTGATTCCTGTTTATTTTAATGTCTCCATATTCAGATTTTACATATACCTTACACGCGCCGCTGCCCTTGTTACTGCTGCCTTTATAATGTGCCGAACTGCCACTGTCAGACTTCTCAGTAAACCTAAGGTTCTCCTGGCCTGACAGGCTACCATATTCAAGGTCAAACTCAAAATTAAAGCCTGCGGCATCGGCAAATGCCAGTTTTGTAGTACCATAGCTACTGTTAACCACTACACTCCGTGCCGACGCGGCTATTTCTTTTACAGTCACATCGCCATACTCTGTTTTTATGTTTAGCAGGTTGTCAATACGGCCTACTTTACAGACGGTATAATCGGCATTTACATTTACCTTATTGGCACTGCCTATGTTAAACTCGCCATAGTCTATGCTCATATTTACATCGCCCCCGCTATCAATATTTACCTCGGTATAATCGGCGCTGGCGGTAAGCGTGCCTACTTTTACAATATAAATACCGCTATACTGCATTGTTATTTTGGCCGCTTTTATATAGCCTATCCTGGATGCATCACTGTACTGCATGTTTATTGTGTTGTTTTCGGCATTAGCCTCATCAATGGTAAGGCTGCCGTACTGACAGTCTACATTTATGCCGCCGTTTATTTTTCCCAGCTTGATGCCGCCATATTGGTTGCCTATGCCAAGTGTACCGTTCCGGGGGATTTTTATGGTATAGTTAATTTCCATATTAATATTCATCCCGCGGAAGTTCCCTATTTTAGTAGACGCTTTTACAAGCTGTTTGGTTGCCTCAAATTCTACATCAAGGCTGTTAAACCTTTTTAGCACATCATCTTCGTTGTTGCCGTTCACGGTTATTACAACTTCTATTTCGGTACGGTCTTCATCCCAGGGGGTTATTACAATATTGCCATATTTATTACCTACCTGCAGCCCCGCATTATTGTTTACAGCGTATGACTTAGATATTTTTCGCTCTTTAATATATTTCCCTTTAGTTATACCTGCGGTTGCCAGGGCGGGCAACAAGAGCAGTATAACTAGGTAGTTAACTATTGTTTTCATGGTAGTTATTTTTAATTTTTTTGATGTTTTCAATTTGTGTCAGTACCTCCTCCAGGAACGATACCCGTGTTTGCAGGTTGGTTATCATAGCATGGAGTATTTTTTTGTTTTCGCCTTTTTCTGTAAATTCATCCTGTAGCCGGGCATAGTCTTTATCCAGCTCGCTCATACGCCGCAACGCATCTGTAACCAGCTTTTTAGTTTCGGGGCTGTTTTCCTTTTCTACCTTTGCCAGCTCTTTATTAATAACCGTGGCAAAGTACTGCTGGGCCTCGCGGTTTCCGGGCGACAGCTTATTTGCCGCAAGGCCATCGTTCATGCCGTTATTATATACGGTAACAAAACCAATTACCATAATAACCGCTGCCGCCACACTGGCCGCTACGCGTATAAAACCAAACTTCTTTTTCTTTTTGCCTTCAAGGCGCTGCATAAAGCGTCTGTGGTGCCCCAGCGTGGGCTCTTCAGTATCCCACTGGCCTTTAAATCCTTCAAACAAACCGTCTATGCGGTCTTTTTCCTCTTCTTTCATAGTCCTTTCAGTTTTTTTAGCAGGCTTTCTTTCGCCCGGCTTATCGTTGTGCGGCAATTGCCTGCGGTAATATTAAGTATTTCGCAAATTTCCTCCTGGTCGTAACCTTCTATATACAGCAGGGTAAGTATAAGGCGGTAACTTTCCTTAAGGTTTTGTATTGCAGCGCTTACCTGTTGCAGCTGCCGCTGCTGAAAATCTATTTTTACCTCTTCAAGGTAAGTGTCGTCCTCAACCTTATATAAAACATCGTCCAGCGCATCGGCCGCCGCGCGGTTCAGTTTTTTATAACTATCGAGGCTGTGGTTAAGCACAATCTTTTTAAGCCATGCCCCAAACGTAACTTCGCCCTTAAACGATGCAATTTTGGTAAACGCCTTTAAAAAAGCCTCCTGCATTACATCCTCTGCCCAGTGGCTATCTTTTACTATGCGTAGCGCCGTGTTGTACATGGGCCTATAATAGCGGTTATAAACCTCAAACTGCGCATTACGGTTGCCCTCCCTGCACAGGGCAACTAAGTGGTCGATATTCTGGTTGGTTTCAGCCAATGCGTTTGTAACTTGGTTTTGATATAATGACTGCCACTTTAGCGATATGTTACAGTTAGGGGGTAAAAATATTTCTTAAAGTTAACATTTTCCCATATATGGAAGCTGGGTATAGTAGTGTAGTTCAGAATGCAGTATCTTTACTGTAAGAAAAACAATCTAAAAATTAATTATAAGAATATGAAAAGAATTTTACTTATAGCCGGCCTCTTTGCGGCTAATTTTGCAGGCGCACAGGCATTTACAGGTAAAGGCGATGCAAAGTTAAATATTGGCGCTAACATCCAGAACCATGCAACAGGTATTACCGCCACGGCCGATTTTGGCATTGGGCCAAACCTTTCTTACGGATTTTCGGCAACCTACCTATTAGGCACCGATGATATACTGGGAGAAAAAGCCGATTTTGATGACCGTGCGGATATCAAGGCGCGGATTAATGCCAATATTGGCAACGTAATAGGCATCAGCGAAAAGTTTGACCTGTACCCCGGGCTTGACCTGGGTATACGCAACTTTGGCGGACACGTGGGCGCACGCTACTTTTTTACCGAAGGGTTTGGCCTGTATACCGAAGCGGGTTTCCCCATAGCTAAGTATGACAGCGATGTTGTAGGCTTTGACCATTTAAACAACCAGTTTGTATGGCAAATAGGGGCTTCGTTTAATTTTTAAGACACACCCCTTTTTACATAATACAAAAGCCATCCGTAAAAAGATGGCTTTATTGTTTTGGAAATAATCCACCTATTTCATATTATGATTTTCAATTTTGAGTGAAGCTCAATCTGCAATCTAAAATCATAAATCTTCAATTACTCCTCCATAGTATGGTACACGTTCATCACGTCGTCATCCTCTTCTATTTTTTCCAATAGCTTTTCTACATCGGCTACTTCAGCTTCGGTAAGTTTTTTGGTAACCTGCGGTATTCTTTCAAAACCTGACGATAGTATTTCGATTCCACGGTTTTCAAGTTCTTTCTGGATGGCGCCAAAGCTGCCAAAAGGGCCGTACATTAAGATACCGTCTTCATCGGCAAAGATTTCCTCTACGCCAAAGTCAATCATTTCCAGCTCCAGCTCTTCTACATCCCTGCCTTCTGCCGGTATGCGGAAATTGCAGGTATGGTCAAACATAAACTCTACCGAACCCTGCGTACCCAAAGCGCCGTTGCACTTATTAAAATAACTGCGGATGTTAGCCACGGTACGGTTGTTATTATCGGTGGCGGTTTCTATAAGTATGGCTATGCCGTGTGGCGCGTAGCCTTCAAAAAGTACTTCCTTAAAGTTAGCGGTATCTTTATCAGATGCTTTTTTAATAGCACGGTCCACGTTATCCTTCGGCATGTTTGCCGCTTTGGCATTTTGTATAACCGCGCGCAGCCTTGAGTTAGATTCGGCATTGGGCCCGCCCTCTTTAACGGCCATTACAATATCCTTGCCTATGCGTGTAAACGTTTTGGCCATGGCCGACCAACGTTTCATTTTTCTCGCTTTCCTGAATTCAAACGCTCTTCCCATTGCTAATTGTATATATTTTGGAAGCACAAAAATAGGATTATTCGTTTGTTTATGCAAAAACAAATGGCAACTGATTTTTAGGCATGTTATAGCACTAAATAAAATTATCAACACCGCACAATAAAATAACGGCAATTACAGTTATTAAACTATAAAAATAGTTGCGTAACTAAAAAAATAGTTTTAGTTTTGGAATACTAAATAAAAACAGCGATGCAGAAGTTGACGAATAAAGAAGAAGAAGTAATGCACATACTATGGAAGCTGGAAAAAGCTTTTGTAAAAGACGTGCTTTCAGAAGTTAAAGATGATAAGCCACATTATAATACCTACAGCACCATCATCCGCAACCTTGAAGATAAGGGCTATGTAGGCCATACCGCATTTGGCAACACCCACCAGTACTTCCCGGTAATAACCAAGGAAGAGTACCGCACCGGCTTTATGAGCAATGCCATAGAGCACTACTTTGGCAATTCATACAAAAGTATGGTATCATTTTTTGCCAGGGAAGAAAAAATAAGCGCTGAAGAGCTCCGTGAAATACTCGACATGATTGAAAAAAGGAAATAAACATGGAAACGTTACTACTTTATGTACTAAAGTCCTGTGCCCTGCTGGCGCTGTTTTACCTGGCCTACCAACTGCTGCTTAAAAAAGAAACGTTTTTTAACGCTAACAGGGTATTCCTGCTTATGGGTCTCATTACAGCTACATTATTACCCATGGCCGTATTTACAAAAACCGTGTGGGTAGCACCCCGCCCGGTACAGCAACTAAGCAGTGTCGATATGGCAATGTTTATAGCCGCTGCTAAAAACCAGCCTCCTCAGGATGAATTTCAGGTAAACTGGCCGTATATGCTACTGGCCATATATGCCGCGGGTCTACTGTTCTTTGGCATAAAGCTGCTGGCCGACATATATAAGGTACGCGCTATGGTTAAGGGAAAAAACCTTATCCGGCAGGAACGCTACAAGCTGGTAGACTCGCACGATGTAGCAGCACCGTTTTCATTCTTTAATTATATTGTTTACAATTCTAACGCCCTGCAGCCCCAGGAACTGGAAAGCATCATTAGCCACGAAAAGGTGCACAGCCGGCAAAAGCATTCGGTAGACATGCTTGCCGCCCAGGCCTACTGTATACTGTTTTGGTTTAACCCTGTTGCCTGGCTGTACCGCAAGTCCATATCGCAAAACCTGGAGTTTATTGCCGATGCCGAAGCTACTATACAGGTAACAGACCGTACCGCCTACCAAAAAACCATGCTGCGCCTCTCGGTACAGCCACAACAAATTGCAATCATCAATCACTTTTATCAATCATTAATCAAAAAACGAATCGTTATGCTGAACAAACAAAGATCGCACCGGCGCAACTCATGGAAGTTTGCCGTAGTGCTACCCCTGCTGGGCGCCTTTATGATGGCCTTTCAGGTAAAAACCGTTGCCCGCGAAAAACCGGGCACAAAAGCTGTGGCCACAGCCGCTTACAATGATGTGCTAATGCTCGAAATTACTAAAGATGCCGATGAGGCCACGCTTAAAAAACACCAGGATTACCTTAAGGGCATTGGCGCCGAGGCAAGTTTTACTAATGTGGTGCGCAATGCTAAGGGCGAGATAACCGGCATAAGTATAAAAGTAGCGGCTAACGGCATTGAACGGCTGTATGATGTGGATGGTACAGAGCTTATAACTACCATAACCATTTCGGTAGAAAAAGAAGGCGATGTTATAAAAAATATAAACGTATCCCCGGCAAAGGCTGCAAAAAGCACTTATGTAACTTCTACAGACGATAGTAGTGAAGTTGCTCCAAATGGCGACACACTTATAGTGCGTACACACAAAATTATTACAAACAGCAGTGCTGTACCCGTACCTCCTGCGCCTCCCGCCGTTATAGCGAATGTCTCATTTAATGGCAGCGGCCAAAATGTAGCCATGAATATTAGCGACAATACCCTGATACTTGTTAATGGTGTAAAACAGCAAAAAGGCGCGCCGTTATACATTCCGCAAGGGCAACAGATAAGTTCAGTGAACGTTATAAAAGGCAAGGATGCCAAAAAGAAATATGGTAAAGAAGCTA